>Ga0315550_1002640_pt1 | contig 10934 bp, 13 predicted proteins | sample SalMarSW160190MG_2_FD_203100 | JGI IMG/M metagenome (GOLD analysis project Ga0315550, IMG submission 203100) | Salt marsh sediment microbial communities from the Plum Island Ecosystem LTER, Massachusetts, United States - Salt Marsh Sediment SW1601-90 ... | reverse complement strand
TCTTAGGATAGGGCAGACTTACCTCAGGACGAGCGGCAGGTAGATGTGATAGTGCGTCGCTGCGCCATCCCAGAAGCCGCCGGCGAGGGTGTATGCGCCGCCGATCATCGCCCCGGCATCGGGCTGGCCGACGGTGCCGCCCAGCGAGTAGCCGCTGCCGGTGCTGAACGTGGCCCCGCCGTTATCAACCGTGCTCCAGGTCAGGTCGTAGCCGCCGCCAACTTGGGCATGGACGGCGACGCCGACCAGCAGGAGCAGGACCACCAGGGTCAGAAGGATGCCAGCCTCGTGCTTGTTCTTCATCTTGCACTCCCTTTCCCCGGCCTAGCGCCGCCGGAAGTACGGCACACAGAAGGCATTGGAGCAGTGAGCCATCTTCAGGTTGGTGTTGGTGGCGTCGTAGTAGCTGATCACCGGCAGCCCATCGGTCCCGATGGTGATGGAGGTGTGTGAGCCGATGTCCCCGGTGCTGTTCAGCGTGGTGCGGGTGGCGGTGGTGCAGGCCGTGTCGGAGCAGTGAGCCACCTTCAGGTTGTCGCTGGCGGCGTCGTAGTAGCTGATCAGTCCCAGCCCGTCGGCCCCAATGGTGATCGCGGTGTGCGAGCCGATGTTCCCAGCGTCCAGCACGGCGTAGGTGGCGACGGTGCAGAAGGCGTTGGAGCAGTGGGCCACCATCAGGCAGCCGGCGGTGGAGTCGTAGTAGCTGATCAATCCTCGCCCGTCGGCACCGATGACGATAGAGGTGTCTGTGCCAACGCTGTTAGTGCTGTCCAGCGTGTTGAGGGTGGCGGCGGTGCAGGCGGTGTTGGAGCAATGGGCAACCTTCAGGTCGGCGTTGGTGGAATCGTAGTAGCTGATTAGCCCTAGCCCGTCGGCCCCGATGGCGATAGAGGTGTGCGCGCCGACGACCCCGGTGCTGTCCAGTGTGTTGAGGGTGGCAGCGGTGCAGGCGGTGTTGGAGCAGTGGGCCACCTTCAGGTCGGCGTTGGTGGAATCGTAGTAGCTGATCAGCCCTAGCCCATCGGCCCCGATGGTGATAGAGGTATCCCAACCGACGGTGCCGGTGCTGTCCAGCGTGGTGATGTAGTTGGCAGCCGGGGCAGCGCGGTTGTAGATAGTGTCGTCATCTACCCCGTCGGCAAAGCCGGCGGGCACGCCGGTCAGGCCGGACCAGGGGGCCTTGGGGGCGTAGAGGGCGTAGGGCGCGGCGGTGAGCGCCTGGCGCGGGTCGAGCGTGGTATAGCCGCCGCTGCCGGTTGGACAGCGCACCGCGATCTGCAGCCAGCGCGCATTCCCCCAAAAGGCCGTGCTGCCAAAGTCCAGATCCACGGTGAACAATCCCTCGCTTAGCGCCACACCCGTCTCGGTCTGGGTCGTGCTGATCTGGTTGCCCCCCTCGGCCGCGTCCCACAGGATGAACTGGAAGTCGCACGCGCCGGTGTGGGGGACGCCGGCTTGGTTGAGTTTCCCCTGGTAGGTGAAACCTGTACCGAGCGGAGTCTCAGGGCCGCCCAGATCCCCTACGATGTCTGGCGATTGGGGTTCCTGGGCCAGGGAACTGGCCCGGGCGGTAATGGTGGCCAGCGAGGCCAACACCGCCAGAACGATACCTGGAGCGATCCACTTCATTTTTCCGGTCATTTCAGTTTCTCCTTCATAAATTTACTATAGTTAGCGCCTACCCTGCTCTTCTCCCTTGCGCTCCACGCGCCGGGGACTGAACTGGGTTCCCAGAAATGCGATTAGCGCCTCCAGGCTGGGAAAGTTAAGCCGTTGGCCGTCACCGGTGCTTTCCAGCGATGCGCGCCAGACGAGTCGTCCATCTTCCTCCGTTCGCCAGAGTCTAAGCAAATACGATGCGTAGTTGATTTGCTCCCTGGCCATCGTCCTCCAGCGTAACAGGACAGCGTTAACGAATCGTTAAAATCAGGAAATGCCTCAAATTGTGCTATAATGATCTTGAGGTTGACGCCCGATGGCGCATCTGTCTATCTCTTTGCTAGGGTCGTTTCAAGTAGTCCTGAATGGGGAGCCGGTTACCAAGTTCAAATCGGACAAGGTGCGCGCTCTCCTGGGCTACCTGGCCGTCGAAGCCGACATGCCTCATCCCCGCGACTTTTTGGCCGGGTTGCTCTGGCCTGACCATCCTCAGGCCGCAGCCCGCAATAGCCTGCGTCAGGCGCTGCACCAGTTGCGCCGCGCCTTGGGCAAGGACGCTCCGTCCTTCCTGCTGGTCACCCGAAAGACGGTGCAGTTTAATTCGGCAAGCAATCATTCGCTAGACGTGGCCGAGTTCAGCGCGCTGATCCGGGAATGCGCCGGGCACGCCCACCGCCGCCGCGAGACCTGCCGGGTCTGTGTCAAGCGGTTGCAGCGTGCCGTCAAGTTATATCGCGGTGATTTGCTGACTGGATTCTTTTTGAAGGACAGCGCGGCTTTTGAGGAGTGGGCATTGGTCACGCGTGAACAACTTGCGCGCCAGGCACTCTCGGCACTGCATAGCCTGGCCGAGTACCAAGCCTTGCGGGGGAACTATCAACTCATGGAGCGCGTCGCGCGGAGGCAGATCGAGATTGATCCGTTCCGAGAGGATGCGCACCGCCAGGTGATGCGCGCGCTGACGTGGAGTGGACGGCGCAACGCGGCGCTGGCACACTACGAAGCCCTGTGCCAGACGTTGGCACAGGAATTGGACACGCCGCCCGATACAGAGACGACCACCCTGCGCGCGCAGATCGAATCCGATTCGCTCCAGCCACCCACGCCGCCACCCCTGCGCAACTGGCCGACCTACCTCACGCCCTTTTTCGGCCGCGAAAGGGAGTTGGCGCAGATCAGCGAGTATCTGCAGGCCGCGGACGTGCACCTGTTGACGATTATCGGGCCGGGCGGCATCGGCAAGACACGCCTGGTCTTGCAGGCAGCGGCGCAAGAGGCCTTTGCCTTTCGAGACGGCGCGTGCTTTGTGCCGCTGGCGGACGTGAGCGCGCCCGAGCACGCCATCTCTGCCATTGCCAGCGCGCTGCACGTGTCCTTTTCCGACTCGGCCGACCCCAAGCAGCAATTGTTGAACTACCTGCGTAAAAGAGACCTGCTGCTCGTGTTGGACGGCCTGGAGCACCTGGTCGAGGAAAGCGATCTGGTGAGCAAACTCCTGAGCACCTGCCCGACCCTCAAGGTCATGGCTGCCTCTCGCGAGGGCTTGAACCTGAAGCAGGAATGGCGGCTCTCCCTCCAGGGATTGTCATCGCCCGGCCCAGGGGCGCTGGCAGACCTGGAGACTTTTAGCGCGGTGAAGTTGTTTCTGCAGCGTGCACGTCAGGTGCGGCCAGAGTTCACGTTCTCGGAGGCCGACTGGCCGGCAGTGGCGCGCATCTGTGAGCTGGTGGACGGGATGCCGCTGGCCCTCGAACTGGCCGCGGGCTGGGTCAAGGTGCTCCAGTGCGCCCAGATCGCACACGAGATCGAGCGCAGCATGGACTTTCTCGTCACCTCCATGCGCGATGTGCCCGACCGGCATCGCAGCGTGCGGGTCGTGTTTGAGCACTCGTGGAGCTTGTTGAGCGAGGCAGAGCAATCGGTCTTTCGGCAACTGGCGGTCTTTCGCGGCGGATTCCGCCTGGACGCTGCCGAGGCGGTGATCAGCCTGCCGGGAACCGCCGGCCCTGGTCGGCCGTCAGTGGAAGGTGAGGCATCGTCCCCGAGTCAACCCCACTCGCTTCACGCCTCACTCTCCTCCCTCGTGGATAAATCGCTCTTGCAGGTGACGCCGTCGGGACGTTATGAGCAGCACTCGCTCGTGCGCCAGTACGCCGAGGAGAGGCTGGTCGAGTCACCGGGTGAAGACGAACAAGCCCGCGAGCGCCATGGCCGCTACTACGTCTCTCGGGTGCTGCAATGGGGGCAGCAACTTAAAAGCGCTCAGCAGGTACAGGCGTTGGCCGAGATGGGCCAGGAAATGGGGAACGTGCGGGCCGCATGGCGCTGGGTCGTCTCCGGGCGTCGCTGGGCCGAAATCGGGCGATGCCTGACCGGGCTGATCATATTCTATCGCTCGCATAGCTGGTGGCTGGAGGGTGAGGCCGTCCTGGGCCAGGCGGTCGCCACGTTGAGCGAGGTCGGGCCGGACGCCATCGCCGGAGACCCGGTGAAAGCGATCGTGCTGGGCACGGCGTTGGTGGACCAGGGCGTTTGCTGCGTCCAACTGAGCCGCCTTGAGCAAGCAGAGGATCTGCTGAAGAAAAGCCTACCGCTGCTCGATCCAGTCGCCGCGGGTAGCGTTATGCTCGCCATGGCGCTGGGCTGGCTGGGAACGGCAGAGATGGCTCAGGGCAAGCACGAGCTGGGTGGGGAACACTTACGACAAGGACTGGCAGTGGCCAGAGAAAGCGGCGGCCGCTGGTGCATCGCAATGCTGCGCCTGCTTTCAGGCCATTACGCCCGGATGAGAGATCTTGCGGAGGCTGCCGAACACTATCGGGCGAGCCTGTCCATCTTTCGAGACCTGGGTGATCGGCGATTGATGGCTACCCCGCACTTTTACTTGGGTGAAATGATGCGTCTTTCGGGGGATCTGGCAGGAGCCGGGCCGCATCTGGAAGAAAGCTTCGCTTTTGCCCGCGAGGTCGACGCCCCACAGTTGGCAGGCTGGAGTCTAGCGGCTCTGGGCTCTGTGGCCTGCGGCTTGGGAGATTACTCAGAAGCGCAGCATCGCTTCCAGGAAAGCCTTGCTCTTGCCGATGAAATCGGAGACGTCTGGACCGTCATAGCCAATCACCTGGGTTTAGGGGCTGTCGCGTCCGCGCTGCGCGAGGATTCAGCGGCGCAGGAGCATATGCTCAAGGCGCTGAGGATGGCTGCCGAGGCGCGGGCCTGGCGTCACCTTGTACACGGTTTGATTGGTTGGGCCGGACTCTTGGCCGGGCAGGGCCAGGCTGAGCAGGAACGCGCGGTCGGGTTGCTGGGTCAGGTGTTGTCTCATCCACAGAGTTGGCAGGAACACAAAATCCAAGCCGGGTATCTGCTCGACGAGTTGCAGGCCATTCTGCCTCCTGGCGTATTCGACGCGGCATTGGAACGTGGCTTGGCGGATACGTTGGAAAGCGCAGTGGAGGAGATCGCGGGCATCCAGTGGCTGCCCTGAACATATTTCTCCGACTTTGAGCGTCACGGTTGTTTCAGAAACTCGAGGATCTTCTCGTTCACCATCTCCGCCTGCACGAACGTCAAATCGTGACCGGCATCGGGGATGATCTCTGTCTTGATGTGGGGCGCCACGCTGTTGAGCCGTTGCACGGCTTCTTGAGCAGAATAGAGCCTCTCGTTCTCACCGACCAAGAAGAGCGTCGGCACCTGGATGCTCCGCAGTTCCTCATCCTCCAGAACAGTCGGCAGGACAGAACGCTTCCGCTTGAAGCACCGCCTGGCCAGCAATAGTTGATCGGTCGCCCTTTCCACCACGAGGCGGTTGATCTCACTCTTGCCTCCTAGCAGCCACGACACATAGCTCTTGGCGAAGTAGCGATGGGGCAGCCGGCTGAGAATCGTGTGCACCCAGAACTCCCGCCGCGCAGGCAATACAACGCCTCCTGGTGCCAGCAACACGATTCTATTGAGCCGGCCTGGATGACGTAGCGCGTATAGGCTCGTCAGCCAGCCCCCATAGGATAGACCCATGAGATCGATCCGACCTCCAAGCTCGAGCGCACCGAACAGCTCGTCGAGCCAGTTCACAAAGTCGGCCGGGCCCTCGATGGGGCGCGTGTATACACTGCGCCCATAGTCGTAGATGTTGTCCACGGCGTAGGTTCGATGACGCTCGGACAATGCCCTTATGTTCGGTATCCACGTCAGCGAACTGCCACCGGCTCCATGCAGCAGCACCAGCGGTGGAGCATCCCCTGGCCCGCTGACCCGCACAAAGGTCCGCCCCTGAGAAGTAGCGACGGTCCTAGGCTCTGAAGCGACTGGCCACCTCTCCGCCTTCATATCGTAATCGGCCAGATATGCCGCTTTTGCTTCCGCTGATCGAAAAGGGTGATATGCTGGCACTTCCATGGTTGATCCTTCTGGGCTTCCCCATTACGTCTGTGTCAAGTTCGTGAATCCAGATCCGGTCGGTATGGAGGCGCAATAGAACCTTACCCCCAACCGGCGTCGTCAGGAAAGAGGTTGTCGTACTTGACGCTGCTGCGTGGCTCGGCCATCATGTCGGCCACGGTATCGCGCCATTTGGCGTAGTGTGTCGTTTTCTTGTGCTCTGCGGGGTCGTCCGGGGTGCGGTAGACTTCGACCAGCACAAAGCGGGTGGGGTCATCTCTTCGTTGGATGACGTCAAAGCGGGCGATACCCGGTTCCTGCACGCTGTTGCGGGCGTTTTTCAGCGAGGCTTTTTTGAAGGCCTCAATCGAATCGGATTTGACGTGGACATGTACATGGACGATAAACATGGCAGCTTTCCTCCTTCTCTTCACTATGCCTGAAGCCGATGTGGCTGTGGACTGACGCGGGCGAGATACAAGCGTATTGTACTGAAAGTGACGCAGTTGCCAAGTGGCGTCTTTTGGATCAGGCAATGCCGGGTGGGGTTTTGCTTGACAGGTTTGTTTATGCATAGTATAATATACAAGATTGTATAATACTTAAAGGAGCAAAGTTGTCTACGCGGCTGGTCATTCTGGGATACTTACGCGGTCGACCGCTGTACGGCTACGAGCTCAAGCAGTTGATCGAGCACGTGATGGGCGATTGGACCAACATCGCCTTTGGCTCCATCTACTATGCGCTCGGCAAGCTGGCCGACGAGGGATTTGTTGAAAAGGTAGGCACCGAGCAGGAGGGTGAGCGGCCCTCGCGTAACGTTTACCAGATCACGGACGCCGGCCGGGAAGAGTTTATGCGCCTGCTGCGGGAGGCGTGGGACAATGTGGAACGGCAGACCTTTGACTTTGACATTGGCCTCAGCTTTATGAGCGCGCTGCCTGTTGACGAGGTGAAGGAGTATCTGCGGAAGCGGGTGATGCACCTGGAGCACACTCTGCAATATCTCGAGGCGCACCAGGCGGAGGAATTGGCCGATACCGACCATGTACCCACGTATTTGGCGACGGCTGTGTTTAGTCATCACCGGCGCCATTTCCAGGCCGAGCTAGACTGGACGCGGGAGCTGCTGCAGAACGTGGAGCAGGGGATTTATGATGACGAGATCGATTGGATGCGCGGGTTGTTCGAGTGGAAGGAAAATGATTCTGACTGACAGCGTGTTTTTTTAATTAAAATTCAATGTTGTATATTCTATCTTAAATAATCAGGTGAGAGATGTTCGATAGAAAGTTTAGGCTGATCAAGCGGACCGGTAGGGGGCAAGGTAGCTTGCGCAAGGGCCAGGGGAGTGAGATCGATGCATAGGGAGCGCCAGGATAAACACGTTGCCGGCGAGTTCGATAGACAAGCCGGTCGCTATGACGACTCGCTTACTGTTCGATCCTTCCAGAGCCGAGCCCAATCCCTGGTCTTGGAGAAGATGCGCATTCAGAAAGGAATGCACATCCTCGATCTGGGCTGTGGCACCGGCACGGCGACCATCGAGATCGCTGCAAAGCTGGAGGGGGACGGGAAGGTCGTTGGCTTGGACCTTTCCGAGAGGATGATCGAGCAAGCCGAGCGCAAGCTCGCAAGGTTAGAGTGCACGAATGTGACATTTATGGTGGGGAGCGGAACTAATTTGGGCTGTGATGGATGTTTCGACTATGTCCTCAGCACAAACGCCTTTCACCATTTCGGCGATAAGGAAGGGGTGTTTTCCCAAGTGTGGCAGGCCCTGAAGCCCGGCGGCATCTTTTTGGTGCAGGATATCTGCGACGATTTCGTGCTGATGCGAGCCGTTGACCTGCTCGGCAAGATCGGCGAAAGGGCGCACGTCGGGAGCACGACCTCACCGGGGTTGCAGGAGCTGCTCGCGTCCGCGGGCTTTGTCGATGTCGAGGTGCAGGTGCAAAAGCTGAACTGGTTTTGGGGGATTATGGTGGGCAAGGGGTCTCGGGATCACGGGTCAGGAGGCCAGGAATGACGAACGTGGCCCACACACTCAGACGCTTGGTCGCTTGCGCTGTGGGCGGATACTTTGACGGCGTATACGCCGAATGGGCTGATAGCGCGGGGGCGACGCAGGAGGTGTACGTGAGGCTGGCAGCCCAGGTCGCCGCCGAGGTGGAGGCCGGAGAGATACTCGATGTCGGCTCGGGGCCCGGTCACCTCGCCGTCGAACTCGCCAGTCTCCTGCCAGAGATCAAGATCGTCGGGCTGGATCTGTCCACATCGATGATCGAAATCGCGGAGAAAAACGTAGCCGAGATGGGCGTTTCGGACAGGGTCGCGTTCCGGCAGGGCGATGCAGCCCAGATCCCCTTTGCGGATTGCGCGTTCGACTTTGTCGTCTCGAGCTGGTCGCTGCATCTGTGGGAGAATCCGGCGCGGGTGTTCGCCGAGATCTATCGGGTGCTGAAACCTGGCTGTGGTGCCCTTGTCTACGACGCAAGAAAGCACCCGCCTGCGGAGGAGGTCAAGCGGTGGGTGAAAACCGCCGATTCGCTCGTCATGCGTTTTGGGTTGAGGCACTCGTTCAACGAGGGCTACACCGCTGAAGATATCGAGGATATCGTAAGCGATATCCCATTTGAAAAAGTCGAGGTTCAGGCAAAAGGAGCCGATCTGGAGATGCGGCTGAAAAAGCAGGAGGTGTGAGATGGAACGGATACCGGAAGACGAGGCGATTACCGAGCCGGTGGATGCCCGCCGGTTCAGCGAGGTGATGGGCGAAAATCGGTTCAGGCAGGCGGATTACCGGCGGCTGGCCTGCCGGGCAGTGAGCCTAGGAATCCCGCCGGGAGGAAAGGTGCTGGATATGGGCACGGGCCCGGGTTTCGTGGCTATCGAGGTGGCCAAGCTGCTGGATGGAACCGGATGCCACGTCGTGGGAATGGATCTTTCCGAGGCGATGCTGGCGCTGGCGACCGAGAATGCGGCAAAGGCCGGGCTGAACGGCACACTGGCCTGGCGCGAGGGCGATGTCAAGGCGATGCCCTTTGACGACGGCGAGTTCGATCTGATCGTCTCGAACGACTCGCTGCACCACTGGGAGGATCCGCTGCCGGTGTTTGACGAGATCGCGCGGGTGCTCAAGTACGACGGGCGCTGCCTCATCCACGACTCGAAGCGGTTGCAGCGCCGGTGGCCTTGGCTGTTCGTCAAGACGATCAGCCTGAGCGTCCCGCGCGACTTTCGCGTCCACTGGTGGAACTCGATCAAGTCGTCCTACACGGCAGATGAGCTGCGCACCATCCTGGAGCGCTCGCGGCTGACGGGCTGGCGGATTGAGGAAGACTTTGTGGACTTGATGGTCGTGAGGGAGGTGTAGATATGCCTAGACTGGTCAAGGGAGCCAAATGGACCTTCGGTTGGGCGGTCGTCGAGCCAGAGCGGGAGATCGTCATCCCGCCGCAGGCGTGGGATGAGTATGGTTTCCAGGCAGGCGACGAGGCGATATTTACACCGGGGAGCCGCAAGTCGGGTGGGTTTGGCGTCAGCACATCGGCGCTGATGGCCGAAGCCAGCGGGAAGATGGGCGGCGCTGGCCTGCACGAGATGGGCCGGAGCCGGTTCGGTGATGGGCGGGTGGCTGTGCCGCCGGAGGTGGACGTAAAGCCCGGCGACCGACTGCTGACGGTGCGCGGCAGTTGCTATGGACTTGGGTTCGTCGCGCGCGGACCGATCTATGGAGAGGCACTGAAGCATCCAGAGTTGGAAGTGTTTGTTTGAATATCGTAAATTTCGACTGAGGAGGTCGATGTGGAGATTCTGATTATCGGAGCTGTCTTTTTTGCGATTGCGCTGGTGGTGCGGCGCGGGGAGGCGTTCCAGTTCCGCTGGCAGCCCACGCGGCACACGTGGGTGGCGGTGGGGGCGGGCTTCCTGGCATTTATCTTCAGTGCGTCGCTGTTGCTGTTCAAGCCAGGGTCGGTTCCGGCGATGCTCATTCACAACGGATTGATCTACATCGTGTGCGGCGCCGCCATCCCCTGGGGCTACACGGTTCTGGCAGAGCGAGAGACACCGGCGGCCCTGGGGCTGAAACGGGAGCGGTGGGTGCTTAGTCTAGCTATTAGCCTGATTGTGGCCGCTCTGTTCGTGCCTATGCTTTTCTTCGAGGGGGATCTGGTCAGCGTGGGGTGGGGGAATGTGGCAAAGGCGTCTTTCGTGTTGACCGGGGCCGGTGGCCTCTTTGAGCTGTTCCTGTACTATGGCTTTATTCACCTGCGGCTGGAGAAGGCGTTCGGCACCATCCCGGCGATCCTGCTCACCTCGGCCATCTACGTGCTGTGGCACGTGGGGACGCAGTTGCCGCTGGAGCCTGATCCGTTGTACGCGGTGTGGAAGCTCTTTTGGGTCGGGGTCATGTCGCAGTCGCTGTTCAGCATGACGCGCAACTTGCTGGTGATCTGGCCCTTTTTCCACGCCATAGGTGTGATGCTCGATTTCGCAGTCAACCTCGATGCAGTGGAAGGTATCGTTCACGAGTTACCCTGGGCAGTTGGGGTGGTGGCCGTGATAACCGTTATCGCCGTGAGTTTGACCGTCGTGTCGACCAGGAATCGAGGGCGTGTGGAAGCATGAGGTTTCGGCATTGATTCGAAAGCCCGCCGCATTGCGTGTGGTGGGCTTTTTTCTTGACAGGGCATAGTTTGAAAGTCGGGTGATTTGCATAGCACACAAGTGAGCAGACAGAAACGCCATTCTATGGTAAAACTCTCTCCAGCCTATCTGGTGGGAGTAACCTATGAAGTGGCACATCTTATGCCTGATCACCATCGTTTTGCTGAACCTTAACCCAATTGCGGCGCCCAATCTGGGAACAGCAACTCAAAAGCCCGGCGATG
>Ga0315550_1002639_pt1 | contig 10942 bp, 10 predicted proteins | sample SalMarSW160190MG_2_FD_203100 | JGI IMG/M metagenome (GOLD analysis project Ga0315550, IMG submission 203100) | Salt marsh sediment microbial communities from the Plum Island Ecosystem LTER, Massachusetts, United States - Salt Marsh Sediment SW1601-90 ... | reverse complement strand
ATTTTGAATCGTGAGGTATTTTATTCGGTGAAGGAAGCAAAGGTTATTGTGGAGGATTGGCGATTGGAATATAATAATCATCGCCCGCACAGCGGGTTGGGTTATATGACCTCTGCGGCGTTCGCGGCGGGTTGTATTCCTTCGGCTTCGCCTACGGCTCAGCCTCAGGAATACAGGACAATAAAAGTGGATAATTCTATAATTAAGGCTGGTACATAAAATGGGGCCAGACCAATCCTAATGCCGTTTTTAATTGTTTAGTGCAACTTTTTTAGTCGTGTCATTCCGGCCTTGAGCCGGAATCCAGACGTAAAAGTGCGTAGATTTATGCTCCTTCGACACTGCTCAGGACAGGTTTCGCAGGAATGACAAAAGTGACAGCTTCTTTTTAGAAGCGGCATTAGTATAATACAAGAGGAAAATTTTTATTTATTCAGGAGATATTTGGAATGGAAGAAAAAACACCCGGTCCCGTTCAGACAGTGGAAGTTCAGCCCACAGCCCAGGTTATGCAGCCGCATCGTGGCGCTTTAATTTTGGTGCTTGGTATTCTCGGCATTGTCTGCTGCATTATCTGCGGTATTATTGCCTGGGTATTGGGAAGCAACGATTTGAAGGAGATGGACGCCGGCACGAGGGACCCGTCCGGCAGAGGATTGACACAGGCCGGCAAGATTTGTGGAATCATCAGCGTCATATTACAAATCATAGGGCTCATTGTCTGGCTGCTGATGATGGCACTTGGTGTTGTCGGCTCATTCGTATCGCATTAAAAAGCCCCGGTAAGATGAGAATACATATTGTTCAAGTTTCAAGAAGCCTGCGATGGCCGTTCTGGACCACGCTCATAGCCTTGCTCTGGCTGGCACTGGTCGGCGCCGCAGTATTATTAAGCTCGCATCTTGGCAGGCACGCTGAGCTTTGCCTGTTCAAGCGCTTGACCGGCTTTGCCTGCCCTACGTGCGGATCCACACGAGGTGCTATGTGTGCGCTGCACGGCCATATTATCCAGGCCTGGCTGTATAATCCCCTGTTGTTCTCGATAGCAGTAATTCTTTTTGTTGCTGTTGTAGCCCGGCTGGTTTTAGGCAGGAGTGTCAAAATTCACCTGACGCGTAGCGAGCGTATAATCGCCTGGATTCTGGGTATTATCATTTTTTCAATCAACTGGGCGTATGTTATCTGCTTTGTAAGGTAGGATTTGTTTTTTTTAGTGTTGAACAAAGCTTTCGATAGAGTTGTATAAACTTGCGTGTGAAATCTTCCATCTGGATAATTATTGGAAAAAAACCGATTTGAGGAGGACTCCGCTATGTTTAAACGTATTTTGGTAATAAGCTTCATTTATGTCTGTACCGCCCTCGGCTGGTTTATCCTCGCAGGCGCAACAATCGTACGGACTGAAAGCCAGGATGTCAGATTGAGGCAGGCAGTAGGTCAATTATGGGGGACAAAACAAATTCAACAAGCTCCATCGGTCTGCTGCAAGCCCTCAGCAGTAGAGAGCATAGATAAAAGCCATACTATTCCTTTGGATAGCAGTGACATCAAGGTTGACCTGAAGCTTGAGCACCGTAAAAAAGGACTGCTGTGGTATTCAACCTACAATGTAGTATTCTCAGGGAGATACGAGATTGTCAACAGCTCCGAAAAGGACAGGAATATAACTTTTGATTTCAAGTTTCCCGTGCAAAGGGCCGTCTATGACGACTTTCGCTTTTTGGTGGGAGGCCGGGAAATTCAGGATGTGCAAATATCTTCGGGTAATATCACCAGGGATATCCGATTATCCGCCGGCCAGAGCAAAATTATAGAAATATCATACGAATCCCAGGGTATGGACGAATGGTCATACGGCTTTGGCGGCGATGTTAACCCGGTGAAGAATTTCTCGCTGGTTTTGAATACGGACTTCGCGGACATTGACTTTCCGCCCGAAAGTATCTCGCCAACCGATAAAGAGCGCACCGGTAATGGATGGAAGCTGACCTGGCGGTACTCCAATCTGCTCACGGGTGCGAAAATTGGAATGATTACGCCGCGCAAACTCAACCCTGGGCCCTGGGTCAGCAGGGTTACGGCGACGGCGCCTGTGTCTTTATTTTTGTTTTTCTTTTTGCTGTTTGTTTTCACTACGATAAGAAAACTCAGGATTCATCCGATGAACTACTTCTTTATAGGGGCTGCGTTTTTCAGCTTTCACCTGCTTTTGGCATACCTGGTTGACCATATATCGATACATATGGCTTTCTGGATTTGCTCCGCGGTTTCGATATTCCTCGTGGTTTCGTATATGCGGCTTGTCGTCGGCGCTCGTTTTGCGTTTGTTGAAATTGCGCTGTCGCAGCTTGTCTATCTTGTGTTCTTCTCTTACACTTTCTTTTTCAAGGGCTATACCGGCCTTTCGATTACTATTTTGTGCATAAGCACGCTGTTTATAATAATGCAGGTTACCGGTAAAGTGGATTGGAATAAAGTATTTGCAAAAGAAGATGAAACTGCCGGTCGGCTTTAAGCCGGAAGCCCTGCGTAGAGGTTGGCTGGAAATCCGAATCTATGGCTAACAAAGGGGAAAATACCCGACTTGCAAAACTTAAAAGGACTTTTACATCTGTGCTGCCGGTCTCAAAAAACCGCAAAGGCCGGTGCGCTAACTGTGGGGCGTGCTGCAAACTGCCTACCGTTTGTCCATTTTTAAGGTATAAGCCGGATGGAACAACTTATTGTGCAATTTACGCTATCCGGCCATTGAATTGCAGAAAGTATCCACGGACAAAATCCGAGCATATTACCCGGGATACTTGCGGCTACACCTTTGAATAAAGCGGTAGATAGCTGTTGATATGGATTTGGGTAGAACAATTCCTGCTGACATTAGCTTGCAGAAAATATACGAGGACAAAATCTGAGTTTATTACGATAGAGACCTGCGGCTACACCTTTGAATAAAGCGGTAGATAGCTGTTGATATGGATTTGGGTAGAACAATTCCTGCTGACATTAGCTTGCAGAAAATATACGAGGACAAAATCCGAGTTTATTACGATAGAGACCTGCGGATATAAATTTGAATTATGCCGGGGCTTTGCCGGTGAAATCAATTTTCCGCTGCTGACTTTAAGAGCAGCAGTTTTTATACACTGCGTTTTCTCAGCAACATCAGGCCGCCTGTGCCGAGCAGCAAAATTGTCATCGGCTCAGGAACCGGGTCGGGGTCAGGCGTTGGGTCAGGCGTAGGGTCCGGCGTGGAACCGCCGCCGCCACCGCCTCCGCCGGCACTGCCACCGGAACTAATGCCGCCGCCGCCGTTAATCTCGGCCGAAGAGGCAATAGGATTGCTTCCGCTGCCGCCGCTATATACATCCTCATATTGACAACGCTCAAAGACTGCTACAATGATCTTTGGCTGATTGAGAAATGTATTCGTGCGGTTCGATGTGGCGTCACTAACGTCACCAAGCCAGCAAACAAACTGATATCCGGGCTTCGCAGTTGCAACCAGAGCAATCTCTGTATTGGGCTCAAAGAGATAAACCCCCGGACTCGGGGTTATCACGCCGCCCTCAAAAGGACTTTGCTGTAAAAGCAACGTATTGCCCTGGGAATACGCCGATGTGAACATCAGTCCAATAACAACGAGTGTGGAGATTAAACACTGTTTTACTATAACCATTACATCACCCTTCCTTTTCATCATATATTCTCCGTATGGCTAACCTTTCACTTTGGTAAAGTTGAAAGGCCCATATTTTTTTAATTATAGACGTCTTACAACTTATGTTATTGGACTACATATTTTGCCTAAAGTCAAGTAAATTTTTTAGAATATATTGTCTATTTTCACATAAGATGGTTTAAAATGCTCAAAAATCGGCGATTTTGGGTAATTATAGGATGTTTTTGGAAGCAGGATGTGAATTTTATTGGAAATTTTTTTGAAAAAATAGCTAATTTTTGTGTCTTTTGAGTGTGGCGGGTGAATTTTTATATAGAGAAATTGGCCACAGACTTCACAGCAAGAAATATTAGACAGGATAACTCGTCTCGGCAAAGGCCTTCGGCGAAGCGGGACAGGATTGTTTGTTAATTACTTTTTATTCCTGGACAGGATAACAGGAACCTAAAGGAATATCCAATGTCGAGCAAGGAATATCGAATAACGAAGTGGAAGACGGATGACAGACGACTGACGACAGAAGACGGAGGGCCCGGCTTCGCCTTTGGCTACGCTGTGGCAGGCAGAGGACGGGAAAGAGTTGAATGTCCAATATCGAACAAGGAATATCGAATAACGAAGTGGAAGACGGATGACAGACGACTGACGACAAAAGACGGAGGGCCCGGCTTCGCCTATGGCTACGCCGTGGCAGGCAGAGGACCCGGCTTCGTCTTTGACTACGCCGCGGCAGGCAGAGGACAGACGATGGGGAACGCAAGAAAACAATAACCATAAATTCTAAATTCTTCATTCTAAATTCAAAGAGGCATATTCTCCGAAAAGCTCTTTCGCCTTTCGGTCGTAGGCCCTGGCTGCGGCCTTTTCATCATCAAAATAACCGAGTGATATGTCCCTGCCGTTGTAAGTTATCTTTGACCGCCACCTTTGCTTATCCTTTATCCAGGCAACACCTTTATATTGCGAGCTGTAACTGCCCTTTTGCTTGGGCTTGTTCCACGTATTCTGCTGTGCCGTGGCAAGACGGAGGTTCGCCTTGCGGTTATCGAGGCCGTTATGGTTTATATGGTCAACTACTTTGTTCCTGGGGGATTTCATTATCAGCCGGTGCATCCTCACTTTTTTTCGGCCGAGTTTCGCCACTGCGTAGTATTGCCTTCCGCGTTTTATCGCATACCATTTGTATTTCGTAAGGGCATCGTAATCTTCCGGGTCAACGACTGCGAATTTGCCCTGAGTAAGGGGAATAATACGGAATGTGCAGCCGTAGCGGATTTTGCGAAACGGGCAAAAACAACGGAGCTTGCGGAATGAGCAGGCAGAACGCAACCGGCGATAACAAAACACGAGGTATATACGCAGCCGAAAGAGAAACTCCGGCAGAAAAATTGGTATGAGAACCTTCCGCACCGCTACTCCAGTGAGTCAGACCAAAGACCACAGACTCAAGACCAATTGAATGAACTACGAATTATGAACGATGAACTAAATTAGACTTGGACGCCCCATTCGACTTGGTTCGACATCGCTCACCACGAGTCGCTCAGGGCAGGCTTGTCCTGTGACTTGCGGGGCTCCACTGGCTTGTCCCGCCGGGGACTAACCCAAGCACCTACTTTTTTGGGAAGTAGATGCTGGACTTCGCGTGTGCTTTTGCTGCACGTGTTGGTATTATACCAAACTTCACCTATTTGTTCAATGATTATATAACATTTTTTATAAAAACTTCCCACGACGAGTCATAAACGTAAGTATTTAGCCAGTATAAGGTTAAATATCCTGAGCTTGTCGAAGGATAAAAATCTAACAATTTTAATAAAAAATTTGCCCCTCTAATCTTGCCTGTATTGAGTGCATTCGATTCGCCTAAGGGGCACTCACTTCCTGCCCAATTTCTAATAATCCTCTAAAAATGTAAGCTGTAGTTCATTGTCTATTCTCTCTTTTTTCATTTTTAGCCGATGTTTTTCATCAATTTTACCTTTTCTTAATCTGTCGGTAATAATTTCGTAGTATTTCTTATCAATCTCAGCGGATATATATTGCCTGTCAAGAAATTTGCAAACCTCGATTTCTGAGCCACTACCACCGAAAAGAATTAAAACGACATCCTTGGGCATAGTACAAGATTTAATTAACGTCTCAGAAAGTTTTTGGGGTATCTGACAAGCATGAAATGTTTTCTCCCTGCTCACGTTTTTTACCAAATCAAAATAAAGCCAGTCGTAAGGCATTCTTCCTTTTGAGCCATTAGCTAAATTTTGCAAAATTCTTTTATCCGTAGGATTTTTATATGGAACAGCCACATTACTTTTGTAAAATTTATTTCGGCTTGTCTTTCTACAGTGCAGAATACTCCTGTGAGCAGTAGTAAACCGACGGGGAGAATGACCAACATTTGTATTATAAATCCAAACATAGTCTGAAACCTCATAACAAACGTTGTCCAAATACTTAACCCGCAAATATGCGTTTTGTTTTGGGTAGTTTATTAAAAACATATTACCGGTATCTTTAAGTACCCTTAGAGATTCTTTTGCCAACTCAATATACCATTCAACATATTCATCGAAAGTTTTAGTATAAGACTTATCACCGTACTTTATCCCAACATTGTAATCTGGATCTCCATAAATCATATCAATACACTTATCAGGCAACTCCTTCAAAAGCTCTATAATATCTTTTAGAAAAACTTTATTTAAGTATTTCTTCATAACTATCCATTATCCCTCAAATGGTATCCACTTGATATCACATTTCTTCATAAAACTTTTTAACTGGTCTGGTGTTATTCCATAGCGGCTATCTGCTTTTTCAAATACCTTTGCAAGCCTGTCTTCATCAGTTTCTTTCACAATATAGTTAAGGAAATTAAACAAAAATGAGCGTCCTTCATTGTCCCAGTAAACAATGTCCTCCATAATAAACAACCACTTTATAACCTTCAAAAGCAGCTCAGGTTTTGCCCCACGTTTAGATAGGCTTTTTAGCCCATCGTACTTCTTTAATATAACGTCAACGTCGCTCTCTTTGCAATGGTATATATCAGTAAGGGCCTGCCATAATTTCTTAAATTTTCTGGGACTTGTAAATTTCTTTTTTCTCAAATCCAAAGCAATCTCTTCGTGGCTTCCTTTCCCAAACCCACAATTTACAACTATATCTACTTTGAAATCAAAGTTCTTTTTATGTCCTGGACGAACAATGTAAAGCACTTGTCCATCTGGGAGATTTTCGACAGGATATCGGAACACAATGCCTTTCCCCTTTTTACGATATTCTGTTGTGATAAAAGCATTGACAACCTTTTTTACTATTTTATGACGGTCCAAAGAACCTTTAATCTTAATTGGATTCCCTGTGATTACGGTTTTTTCTTTTTTTGCCACGTTCCTGCTGCCTCATTTAAAAGTTCAAGAATACCACACCATATATGCAGACCATACAGTAATCAAAGACTGTTATCACGTCAAATTAAAAATCCCACAAGCCAAAACCTGATGAAATTTCCTCCGCTATAAGAATTAGTGAATTGGCGAATTGGTTATTGGTGATTGATAGAAAATCCCCCGAAGCAGGCTTCGGGGCTAAACAAATGGATTCCTGCGAACGCAGGAATGACAAAACCTTATAATCTGCGTTCTCCGCGGTTAATTATTTTTTGGAACTTTGTGCCTTTGTGTCTTTTTGGCCTTCTTTCTTCCGAGGATTTCATCAGCCCCTTCGATAGTCTTCGGCGGCCAGTTTCCTTCCGATTGCAATTGTTTTAAATGCTCCAACTCTTTGATGCTGATAATCGTCCTGCACTTCGGGTATTTGTTACATCCGAGGAATGGGCCTTTTTTGCTCTGCCTTATTACCAGCTCGCCTTCCTTGCACTTATAGCATTTTATTCCAGTCGGCTCGGGCGGCGGTTTCGGCGGCAGAATATTACCCTCCTTATCTATGTTGAGAATTGTTTTGCACTGCGGGTATCCGCTGCACCCGAGGAATGGGCCGAACCGGCCTCGCTTCTCGACCATCGGCTTGCCGCACTTCGGGCATTTATGCTCGCTTACCTTTTCCTCTATCATTTTGCCCTCTTCATCGCACGGGCTGGCAAATTTGCACTCCGGATAGCCGGAACAGCTAAGGAACTTTCCGTTCTTGCCGAACCTGTAATGAAGCTGCCTTCCGCAGTCAGGGCATTTGTATTCGCTGGGCGTGGTCTCGGCCTTGGCGTGTTTCATCTCATTTTGCGCCGTCTGGAGGTTCTGGCTGAACGGGCCGTAAAAATCCTTCAGCACTTTAATCCAGTCGTGGTGCTGCTCTTCGATTTTGTCGAGCTCTGCCTCCATATAGCGGGTGAAGGCAATATCCATAATCTTCGGAAAGTAATCATTGAGCTTGTCGGTAACCACTTCGCCGAGGTCGGTTGCGAAGAACTTTTTGTTCTGCTGCTCGACATAGCCGCGGTCCTGGATAGTGCTGATAATCGTGGCGTATGTGCTCGGCCGGCCGATGCCTTCCTTTTCGAGCGTCTTTACGAGCGAGGCCTCGTTATACCGGGCTGGCGGCTTGGTGAAGTGCTGCTCGGGCCTGATATCCACGACCGCTAACTGCCGGCCGACCTGCACCGCCGGCAGCGGCTGTTCGTTCGATGTGGTAGGCCAGACTTTTGTAAAGCCGTCAAAGACCAACACTCTGCCGCTCGTCTTGTATAAACAACGGCCAAGTGACGTCTCGGCCTCGATATTCAGATTCGTTACATCCCACGTCGCCGGCTTCATCTGGCTGGCTACGAAGCGGCGCCAAATCAGGTCATACAGCCTGAACTGGCCATCGGTAAGATACGGCTTGATGTCTGCCGGCGTAAGGTCGGCATCGGTCGGGCGGATGGCCTCGTGCGCCTGCTGGGCGGTTTCCCTCGAGGCGTATATATTTGCCTGCTTCGGCAGATATTCGGCGCCGAGGTTCATACCGATATATCTCCGCACATTTTCAACAGCTTCGTTCGAAAGGTGGGTGCTGTCGGTTCTCATATATGTGATTAGACCAAGAGAGCCCATCGAGCCCAGGTCGATGCCCTCATAGAGCTGCTGGGCCAGGGCCATAGTTCTTTTGGCGCTGAAGCCGAGCCGGTTCACGGCTGCCTGCTGCAGGGTGGAAGTTATAAAAGGAGCAGACGGCTTCGAAGAAGACTGCTTCTTCTGGATATCAGCGATTTTAAATTCTGCGTCTTTCAGGGCATTGAAGAGCTGCTCAGCCCGCTCTTTATCGGATGCATCAAACTTCTTATCGGCTATGGTTGCGAGCTGCGCCTCAAAGGCATTATGGCCAGCGAACCATTTATTCTGCTCGATAACCGTGGGCGGATTATCGCCCTGGTTTTTAGGCGTAATAAAATCGAGCCACTGCTGATGGTAGTCGCTTTTTAAATCCGTAGTGAAAACAGCAGGGATGAGCCAATACTCTTTTTCCTTGAAGCTGCGGATTTCCCTCTCTCTCTCGACAATAATCTTCACGGCTACGGACTGGACTCTGCCGGCGGACAGGCCTCGGGAAACTTTCTTCCAAAGAAGCGGGCTTATCTGGTAGCCGACAATCCTGTCGAGTATCCGCCGGGCCTGCTGCGCTAATACTTTATCCATATCGATTCTGCCTGGCTCAGCGAAGGCACCCTTTATGGCCGATTTAGTTATCGCATTGAAAATCACGCGGTAGGTCTTCTCCTGCGGCACACCAAGCAGTTGTACCAGATGCCAAGCAATCGCCTCGCCTTCGCGGTCAAGGTCGGTGGCGAGGTAGAGCTTGTCACACTTCTTTGCAGCTTCCCTGAGAGATGTTACGGTGCGTTTTTTGCCGGGCATTATGTCGTAGGTCGGCTTGAAATCGTTCTCTATGTCAACGTTCAGACCCTTCGAGGGCAAATCGCGGACGTGGCCCATCGAAGACTTCACCTCGAAATCCGAGCCGAGGTATTTGTTGATTGTTCTGGCTTTGGCCGGCGATTCGACAACTACCAGGGATTTGGTTTTGGATGAGCTCGATTTTGCCATAAACAAAAACCCACATCTTTGAATACGAACAGGTTATCGGCGATTTCACCGATAAAATTTAGCGGACCTGGCCCGGCCTTGCAGCGAAATGGACAAATACAAACCAATTCTGAAAATGTCAAGAGAACTATCAAAAAGTATTTAACGGCATATTAAGGGGATGTTTTAATGCGGAATCCGCTTTTTCGGCACATATCTATGCGATGAAGTGTTAATAAGTAATCCCTAAATCTTCCCATCCAGGCCGGGCATTTATCCCGCGTAACACCACCCGCCAAGGTTCATTGGCCATTTATGTCGTAATTTCTATGCCACTTCAATATCGACACCGGTTAACTGGTGATTGGTTAATTGGCTGATAGCCGTTAGTGTTTAGTTTAGCGGACAGCGTAAAGCGGTTAGTGGGCAGGCGATGCTGGATTCTTGTTGTTGGATTGGTGGATGGCGAGATTAAGAAGGGATGTGTCTGTAGTCCTTTTGATTAGTCGAAAAGACTATCGGCCTTTAGAGAACATGGATAGTTTGCCACGAATCAGACTTCGCTGAAGCTACGGCGAGACAAATCCGTCTTTGTCATCCTACCTCGCCGATAGGCTACGCAGGACAGGGTTGCGGCGGACAAGCGATACTGGATGCTGGATGACAAACGACCCGGCTTCGTCTAAGAAATTCGCCGTGGCAAGCAAAAGATAGAAAACGGAGGACGGAAAACAGACGACGGAATGACCCAAATCCCTTGCAATGCAAGGAATCAAAAACAAAAAAAAGAAAACCCCCGACATGACACCCCTGCCGCGAGCGGCAGGGCTAACCGATAAGGAAACCTATTGATAAGTAATTATTTGCTACTTCTTATACTGTGACACAATATCATCAAGGCGGGTTTTCGGGGTAACCGACAAATGCTCAAGACGGCCATTTTTCAGAGACGCCTCCACAACCGTATTGTCGGGAGCGTGTAGCTTGAAATCAACGTCCCAGTCCTTCGGCCAGGCAGGAAAGAGATAAATCTTATCATCCACCGCCTGCAGCAGCATCTCCTGCAACCCAATCATACCGGAGCCGCCCCAGTTATGGTCCGGCACCCAGTCGTGCCCCGGCCCCCAAAAAGTCGGACACCTCCTGCCGGAATCTCGTAATTTTCTGAGCGTGATTTCTGCGGCCTCCTTTGTTAAGCCGAGCCGTGCACAAAAAATGGCGTCCTGATGCCAGCTAATGTAATTTT
>Ga0315550_1002635_pt1 | contig 10949 bp, 11 predicted proteins | sample SalMarSW160190MG_2_FD_203100 | JGI IMG/M metagenome (GOLD analysis project Ga0315550, IMG submission 203100) | Salt marsh sediment microbial communities from the Plum Island Ecosystem LTER, Massachusetts, United States - Salt Marsh Sediment SW1601-90 ... | reverse complement strand
TGTTCGGGGTTGCCGGATGAAGTGATGGGGTTGTTCACCGGATGTGATTGGAAGGACATCACGTACAAATGTTGTTTGCCCCATGACCTATGCTATGGGTATGGTGAGATAGAAAATGATATCGAAAGAGAACGAGTAGATGAAACATTCTACAACGATCTTGTCACCAAGGCCGGCATGCGTAAATGGTTAGCGTCTGCGTTTCTTTCTGCAGTTCGAATAGGTGGAGCAGAAGAGTTCGGGTTGTCCTTTTCGTGGGGATTTGCGCATAAATAAAGCTATTCCTCATCATGGTGTATATATTTTTGAAATAATTCCGATCACTCAATAGGTGGGGGGCTTGCTTACCTATCTCAAGTGGACTGTCGCTATGATGGTACACGAAACAGAAATTCGGTATCAAAAACAGACATAGAGAAATGAAAAACATAGGGAGTAGGACGATTTTATCAATGGCTGGAGTTGTGCTTGTGGTTGTGGCCATTGGGATACTGCTTCCAGAAACCGCTCGAACAACATGTGCCCAGGTTGCTTGTGGTGACGGGCACTCCGTTGAAGCAATCGACTCAGATTATGTTCCTGAATCCTGCACGATCTTCACTTCTTCTTACGGCAACACAGTTCTCTTCGGCAATAACGAAGATTGGATCAATCCAAATACGTATTATTGGGTTGTTCCTTCACGTGGTGGAGATTACGGTGCGGTGTATTTTGGGTTTGACAACTTTTGGCCTCAGGGCAGCATCAATGAAAAAGGCCTCGCCTTCGATGTCAACGCTCTGCCAAAGGCAGTTTTGAACCCACATCCCGAACTGCCCAAGGTGAAAAATCCCTTTTATGAGTTTTTAAAGAAGTGTTCTACAGTGGAAGAAGTCATTGATCGGGTTAAAGACTATTCCTGGGGTAGTTCATGGAGGGCCCAAGTGCATCTTGCTGATGCAACAGGTGATGCGGTTGTTATCAGTGTGGGACCAGATGGTGAAATCGCTTTCACAAGAAAACAAAAAGGAAATGGGTACTTGATTTCAACCAATTTCAACCGAGCAAATCCAAAAAATGGCAGATACCCTTGTTGGCGATACGATACTACAGTAGCGATGTTGGAGGAGATCCAAGGTAAAGATGACCTTACAGCAGATCACTTTCGATCCATCTTGGATGCCGTTCACCAAGAAGGTTTTTTAGTAAATACAGTATATTCCAATGTCTTCGATCTAATGCATGGCATCATTTACCTGTATCACTGGCATCAGTTTGATGAGGTTGTTACACTTAATGTCGCAGAGGAATTAGCCAAGGCACCTTCGCCTACTCGAATCAGAGATCTTTTTTCACACAAGACAGTTAACCAGGCATCAAAGGAGTATCTTGTATATCAAAAGAAGATAACTCCCTGGAAAAATGGGGCATGGGCCTGGCTGCTTCTGGCTGCGGGATCACTTGTTGTGTTGATCTGGGATCTTGCACACGGCACGCAGGCTCCCTGGGGGATGCGGCTGGTTTGGGTGTTGGTTGTGGCCCTATTCGGCCCATTAGGGCTGATAGCTTACGTGTATTCGCACCGGCAGCCAATGCGTTCGCCAGAGCTGCAGGCCGCGGTGGCGACCTGGAGGTGTGCTCTCGGGAAGACTGTTTTCGCTGTTACAGGGTATACCATAGGGATAACCCTTGCGTTTTTTACCTTATATTTTATCCTATCTTTTAGCGAATCAAGCATATGGTCAATAGTAGCACGGTTCTATGGCCTTCCCCTGATCGTTGGGTTATTTCTTTTCCACGCCCCGCTTGTAGGTTTTGTTATGGGAAATCGATATTGGACTGCGGTCCGTCGCAGGTTCCTCACCGAGGTTATTTCCCTGAATTTCGTGTTAATGGGTATGTTACCTGCATCAGGAATTTTAATGAGTCTATGCGAAAAATATCTAGGTATGAGGGGACCCGGGAGCGTGCTTTTCTGGGGCGTTATCACACTAGGTGCATTTGTCGGTGTGCTCACTGTATATCCGTTCAATGCATGGAAAGTCCGCCGTGGTTTCTGCTGTTGGCCGGTCCATTTGTTTGCAGATGAAGATATTGAGCGGGAGGACAGCGCCATGGCAATACTGCCCTTGCGCAAGGCGTGGGGAGCGCTTCTCCTTAGTTTTGCCTTATTAATTGGCTCCATTGTGCTGGTCTTTTCATTGGTGGGTTGAGATAAAGAAGATAGAGTAAATGAGGTCCGTCCTGCTTGTGAGTTATGTAAAAAATAATATTGAGAAAAAAGACCAGGGTTAAACTTCAGATTCTAAGATGATATGGGTACAATAAAAAATTGAAATATAACATCATGATCATTTATATATGCTGGAAATTGCTCTATAATGAGTAAATACGCTGGAAATAATTCCAATTACTCATTGTGAGCCCCACACAGGAGTCGAGATCCGTTGGAGACATTCACAGAATCGAGGCAGTTTGTGGAAAATCCACGATACTCCAAAGACCGTCACGACACTCTGGCGGCACTGGATCTCCGTATGATTGACGAGCCGATTGTGGACATCATTGATGGCTTTGCCACACTGCCTCACTGCTTTACTGTGCAGAGCTGCTACGGGCATTTCCTCTGGGCCCCTGAACAAGACACCTACAGCCTTTACCCCGTTCCCACCAAAAATACCGGTTGTATACGATACAGACTCGCCTATATCGTGTTCTGTATAGACAATAATCCAGCAGGGAAGGCCTTCTGCAATTCCTTGGCGCAAATCCCTGCACTTGATCCAGATTATGTCCAGTTTGGCTCTGCAGAGTGGTTCTGGAAACGTTACGTCAATTCTTATGCGCTGCAGGTCGAGCCCACGAGGTACAAGAGGGAAGATGAAGCTCTCCTTGAGCACGCGGAAGCACTGCACGTTCAACAACGCAGAGGTCTGTTTTTCAGTAAGCTTCGAGACCTGCTTGAAACACAGCTGAGTGAGCATAAGGCGGGCTGACAAGAAAATAACGCTGACAAAGCCCACACCAGCAAAGAGAACCGCGGTCTTCGCAGCGTATCCACCTTGGCCGCCTTAAGATAAATTAGCATCACCATTGCAAGAAGGAAAAGGATGAAATAAAATGCTTTTAACAAGGAGGCTATTATGAAAAAGATCTTTTTAATAGGGTTAATTGTAGTTTCCTGTATTTCTATCCTTATGTTTTTAGGGCTACATAATGTAAATGCGAGTGATGTTGGCGGAGGCAGATACAAGGTAGACAAACAGTGGCAAACAAAAAAAGAGCTTCGAGTCCCTGAATCGATCCTTTATGATGAATCCAGAAATGTCCTTTATGTTTCTAACATCAACGGAAAATCCACGGAGAAGAATGGTCAGGGATTTATCTCAAAAGTCTCTCTCGATGGAAAGATAGAGGTCTTGAAGTGGGCAACGGGATTACATGCCCCAAAAGGATCAGCCATCTATAAGAACAAGCTCTATGTCTCTGATATTGACCACCTGATCGAGATAGATGTAAAGACCGGAAAGATTCTAGCGAAATATCCGGCGCCCGGAGCAAAGTTTTTGAATGATGTAGCGACTGATGCTTCAGGGAATGTTTATGTAAGTGATATGTCCTCTGAAAACAGCGTGATCTACACATTGAGACATGGCACTATGGCTGTCTGGATGAAGGGAGGGGAAATTATCAGACCCAACGGCCTTGACATAGAAGGAAAAAGGCTGTTAGTAGGCAACTCAGGTGATGGATCGTTAAAGGCCATCAATCTGGCTGATAAAAAGGTAAACACGATAGCAAGGGTGGGTTCAGGCATAGATGGACTGAGATCAGATGGGAAAGGAAATTATATCATATCGGACTGGAGTGGCAAAACATCCCTGGTAACTGCTTCCGGTCAAATAATCGTGCTTATTGACACAACAGCCTTGAAAATCAATTCCGCGGATCTTGAATATATTAAAAATAGAAATCTTTTGCTCATTCCCACATTTTTTGCTAACAGGGTGGTGGCGTACACAGTAAAAGAAATGCCTTAACCACACACAGAGTCGGACAGGGGTAAATTCCTGTCACACAATAGTGAAACGTCCATTAAAAAAATTATAATTCAAAGGCAGATCATTGCAAGTTATGCATGTTTCATTAATAGGTATGGCGGGATCAGGGAAATCTTTTTGGTCTAAAAAGCTCACTCAACATGGTTTCAGGCGTTTCTGCTGTGATGATCTCATTGCAGCAAAGCTTGCCCCTGATCTTACAGGGCCAGATGGAACTACCATGGAAATGGGTACATGGATGGGATTCCCTTATGAGCGTCACTATAAGAAACGTGAATCCACATACCTCACCTATGAAATTGAGGTACTTATTGAAATCCTTGAATATCTTGAGAGTCATAAAAATAAACGTGGGGAGAACATAGTAATTGATACAACCGGGAGTGTTATTTACACAGGAGAAGAAATCTTACAAAAGCTTTGCCGATATACAACGGTTATTTACCTCCTGACACCACCTGAGATTCAGGAGCAATTGCTGAACGCATACATATCCAAGCCGCACCCTATGCTGTGGAGGGATTCATTTAGTAAAAAGTCAGGCGAAACCAACCAGGAGGCACTCGCACGTTGCTACCCACAACTCTTGTCTGCCCGTAAACGATTATATGCTCGATATGCAGATGTAGAAATAGACTACTATAGACGAAATGAAAAGGGTTTTAGCGTGACTGACTTCTTGCATGTAGTGCAAGGGGTATGAAAAAAATCTGCAGTTGACTCATTGAAAAAATATTATTAAGAAAAGCAGAGTTACATCCCAAATTATATGTCAAAAGGGATTTATTTCTGACCGCTCACGATAAAACATTGAACTATGCCATCAATGATTGTGCAGGAGCCTATTCGTAATGAATGCAAGTAACCATACCACAAAAGCATCGAAAATCCTGGTAACCATTGCGGCCTTTGTTGTCGTGATAGCAGGTATGAGTGCAGCGAAAGTTATTCTTGTCCCATTCCTTCTAGCTTTATTTATAGCTATCATCAGTGCACCACCCTTGTTCTGGCTGCAACGTAAGGGTTTGCCTACGTGGCTATCCCTCTTAATCGTAATTATTGGAGTTCTCTTTATTGGACTATTGGTGGCATGGCTGGTTGGATCATCGGTAAAGGATTTTTCCAATGACCTCCCGGTTTATGAGGCGAAGTTTAAGCAGCACACCGCTTTAATAATGGGCTGGCTTGAAAAGCGTGGTGTAGATATTGCTGCCCTCGCATTGCCGAAGATTTTTAACCCGGGGGCAGTCATGAAGCTTGTTGCCGTTTTACTTAACAGCTTGGGCAATATGCTTACAAACGGCTTTTTAATTCTGATGACGGTTATTTTCATGCTATTAGAAGCCTCAAGCTTTCCTGCAAAGTTGCGCACCGTATTGACTGCCCCCCAGTCCTCGCCTACCCGCTTAGACATTTTTATCAGCAATGTGAAGCACTATATGGCTATCAAGACTCTGATCAGTCTTGTTACTGGTATTTTCATCACCATCTGGCTCACGATCATCGGTGTTGATTATCCATTGCTGTGGGGTCTTCTGGCGTTTGCATTGAACTATGTCCCAAATATTGGTTCGATTATCGCAGCTGTACCAGCAGTACTTCTGGCAATTATACAGTTAGGCTTAATGAGAGCGCTGTTAGCTGCAGTTGGATATGTCGTAATAAATCTGTTGATGGGTAGCGTGGTCGAGCCGCGTTTTATGGGCCGTGGCTTGGGTCTTTCAACACTAGTAGTGTTTCTTTCTCTTCTATTCTGGGGATGGATCTTGGGTCCGGTTGGCATGCTCCTGTCCGTACCTCTCACAATTACAGCAAAGATTGCGCTCGACAGCAGAGATGAGACACGCTGGATAGCAGTATTACTAAGTTCGGAAATTACCACTCAACCAAAGATTGAAAAAGCTGATAAATCTACTTCCAAAAGTGAATGATAGGTGCTGATCTTACCTGTTCACTCATTATCACGAGTGATTGTCCGGCGATCCAAGAATTAGCAGAAGAATTGCGTCAGGTGAATCCCATAGAGGAAATTACGTACAAAGGAAAGGGCCCACTTACTCTGAGGCTAGCTAAAAAGTATTGTCCGCATCCTGCGTGCCCTGTGCCTGCCGGGATCATCAAAGCGATAGAGGTAGAGGCCGGGCTGGCTTTACCGAAGGATGCGATTATTACTGTAACGAGCACACATAATTACTGATCATGACAAATTCACGAAGGCCACATACCCTTATAAAGAGTATCATGGAGAAACATTACAGGGGCAAACCGTAAGTTCTTGGTTGATAAGGGTGTTATTTCCTCCCACAATCGGCAAAAAACTGAAATATACCATCATGATTCTTTATATATTTTTAAAATAATTCCGGTCACATAATAATTGCGTATAGCTGAACTGCAGTATTCAAAGCGCTCATCTCAACCATGGAGGTAGTATCTATGAAATCAGATTCAGCAAACCACGCAGCAATGCTTCATCAAGAGGATTCTTTGGGCCTTCCATTGGATCGTGAGATTCTATTTTCTAATCACAAAGGTACCTATAAAAAAAGAATAGAGAAACGACAGACAAGGCTATTAAAAAACTTAGCGTTTCTAAAAAATTTTTTTAAGGAAGATGAGAGAATACTTCTGATTACAACTGGTTGTTCCCCTGCTTCCATTCTGGAACAATTCTTGACCGGTTGGATTATTGTTTATCTAAAACGTTCGTTGTTTATATTCACGAACAAGCGTATCTTCCATATCCCAACAAAAAGAAATTACTCATACAGACATTCCATAGCGCACATACTATACCCTGACTGCGATTCTATTCAGCTTAAAGGAAGCAAGCTTGTTACAGTGTATAAAAATGGAGAGAAGGAAAAATTTATTTATATAGCACGCAACGAAAGAAAAAAGATTAAGACCTTACTACCAACTCTATCGTTTGAAGGACACCCTCACGAAATACAAAAAAGAGTTCACCTTTGTCCCCGTTGCACAAAAGAACTCGAAGAGGAGAAATATGTATGCCCATACTGCTTTCTTGAATTCAAGGAAAAAGATAAAGGTAAAAAAATTTCACTCATTTATCCGGGTGGAGGGTATTTTTATACAAGACATCCATTTCTTGGAATAAGTGACTCGATCGTAGAAACAATACTTCTCATCCTCGTGATTGTATCCATCATTAATGTCACAAAAGGTGTGAAAGGGAATGGGGTTGAGTTGTTCATATTCGGTATTTTTTTAGTAATTGAAAAAGCAATAAGTGTCTACCACTCCAACCATTTCATTAAAGAGTACATACCAAAAGAAAAAGATATTGCACCAATTACCAAATAATGAAAATGCAGTCGACGCTTTGTAGCCTCGGCTGATACCCAGCTTCAGTATTGAAGTAGATGAAGAAACAGCCTGACTCTGATAAAATTCTTCTCCGATCATTTTGAAAGTGCCCTAACGAAGATGGTGTACGAAGTGCAGTAAGGAAGGGATGAGCAAATAGGGATAGTATTCCATTATAAGAATCCTACACTTGAAATAGCATAGTAGTACTATCGCCGTTCTGTATGTTCCGGTATAGTATTACGTGTTTAGAATCGCACCCATGAAAAGAAATCGTAATTGGTACAATTTGTTTGTAAGGCTGGGCCTATTGTTGCTGTTCCTGTGTTTTTTTCTGACATCATGCGCACATAAAGACGATACAGATGTGATCCGGCAACTCATCAAACAAGGTGCTATGCTTGCGGAAAAACACGATATCAGGGGGCTTATGAAGCTGACTACTGAAGATTTTCTCGCCATGCCGGGTCAGCACGATCACCACGGCGTCAGGAGAATACTGTGGATGGCCTTTAGGCACTATCAAGAATTTAAAGTCATATATCCTAAACCGAGTGTCGAGCTTGAGTCCAATGGCCTTACCGCTTCTGCCACAATCTATTTTATGATTGTGAAAAAGGATGTATCCTTTGCTAAGCTTACAGAACTTTACAAAGATCCCCAGGGCTGGCTTGAGGAGGCAGGAGAGAATGCGGATCTGTACCGACTTACACTCGAATTGCTGAAAAAGAATAGAGATTGGCTCGTCACACGAGCCCATCTTGAGTTTTTCAGAGGTTTAGGATTCAGTGAATAATTGAAGCTTGGTAATTACTACAGGTAAATATGAGAGAATAATCGGTGAGAGGGTGAATGTATGGAAAAAAATAAATGGCGCCTCGATGGCAAACGTGCTCTCGTAACAGGAGGAACAAAAGGTATCGGATTAGCGATTTCACAGGAGATTTTAACCTTAGGAGGAGAAGTGTATATCGTGGCACGAAATGCGGATTTGGTTGAGGATTGTCTCACTTCCTGGCGCAAACAAGGATTCAAGGTTTTAGGCTCCTCAGGTGACATTTCAACCATGGAGGGACGAAAGAACCTCCTTGAAGATATCATGCACCAATGGGATAGATTGGATTTATTAGTAAATAATGTTGGGACCAACATACGAAAGAAGGCTGTTGAATATTCACAGGTCGAATACGAAACAATAATCGCAACAAATATGCACGCAACTTTCGATATGTGCCAGAGATCGTATCCATTGCTTCGAAAATCCGAGGGAGGAGCAGTCGTCAATATTCTGTCTGTGGCAGGGCTCACTCATTTGCGTACAGGAACACCTTACGGGATGAGTAAAGCTGCTATCTATCAGCTTACCAGGAATCTATCCGTAGAGTGGGCTGGTGATGGTATTCGCGTAAACGCAGTAGCCCCCTGGTATACTCGAACCTCCCTTGTCAAGCATTTGCTAAAAGATAAAGATTATCTGGCATCTGTCCTCGAATGTACACCGCTAGGGAGAGTAGCTGAACCTGAAGAAGTTGCGTCAGTAGTAGCGTTTCTTTGTATGTCGGCGGCATCATTTGTAACCGGTCAATGTATTGTGGTTGACGGTGGTTTCATGATCAGTGGATTCTAATGTATCAATAAAAGGAGTATAACAGCGCCTTGAAGCTGGATAGGCTATTTTGTACGGCTATGGCTGACTTGATTCAGGATTGAACGGTAATATTGTGATGCCTGTCATCTAAGGCACAGGTTAGCTGCTGAAAGGACATCTCATGTCCGCACAATATGCACACACCAATATAATCGCTCATAACTGGAAACGGCTTGCGTCGTTTTACGAGACGGTTTTTGGATGCGTACCTATCCCACCAGAGCGTGACCTATCCGGCGACTGGCTTGACAAGGTAACAGGAATACCCGGATCACATATACGAGGAATTCATCTTCAGCTTCCCGGATACGAACAAGGCGGCCCGACGTTAGAGATCTTTCAATATAGTTCAATGCCTGAGAGAGGACCAATACACCCAAATACACCTGGATTCTCACATATCGCATTTGTCGTGGACGACGTACCAACCACAGCGCAAAGCATATTTGATAACGGTGGGTCAGCAGTGGGTGAACTCACGGTCCGGGAGGTACCAGGGATCGGCAGGCTTACGGTCCGCTATGTTGCCGACCCTGAAGGCAACATTATCGAGATCCAGAGCTGGAATTAGCATATCTGGTAGAAAGGAGCTTCACCGTTCTGCGTTTCCGCAGTGCTGCAAAAGCTACTGGTGAGCTTTAGCGCAATACTTATGATAATGAATGAGTAAAAAAAGCGGACAATAATAGCAATTGAGGGAGGTAGCACCATGTCAGTATTTGATAACAGCGAGTATGATAACCATGAACAAGTTATTTTCTGTCGCGACACAGATACTGGGCTGTTTGCCATTATTGCCATACACGATACAACATTAGGACCGGCTGCTGGTGGCTGTCGAATGTGGCCTTATGACTCTATTGACGAAGCTGTGACCGATGTTCTTCGTCTCTCCCAGGCTATGAGCTATAAAAACGCCTTGGCTGATTTACCCCTTGGCGGGGGTAAGTCGGTCATTATTGGGGATTCGAATAAAGATAAAAATGAGAAACTGCTGACCTCCTTCGCACAATTTGTTCAACGTTTAGGTGGGCAGTATTACACAGCTGAGGATGTAGGCATAGGTATCAATGATGTGGAGGTATTAGCAACTACCAGCGATTATGTCTTCGGTTTAGCTGCAACAGGTGATCCCTCACCTTTTACGGCCCGTGGTTGCTTTGAAGGCATCAGAGCTGCCGTAAAGCACAAACGTGGTCGTGATAGTCTCGAAGGGCTCAGGGTGGCTGTGCAAGGTGTTGGCAATGTTGGCCGATATGTATGCAAAAATCTGTATGAAGCTGGCATGAAACTTATCGTTGCTGATGTGAATGCTGAGGCAGCGGCCTACGTTGTTGAAAAATTTGGGGCCACGGCTGTAACCCCCGACAAAATTTACTCCCAGGATGTTGACATTTTCTCCCCATGCGCAATGGGAGGGATCCTGAACGATGACACAATACCACAACTTAAAGCCAGCATTGTAGCGGGTGTGGCAAACAACCAGTTGGCCGAACTACGCCATGGTAGACTGCTCTATAATAAAGGGGTTCTCTATGCGCCAGACTATGTGATTAATGCGGGTGGTATGCTCAATGCATCGGGCGATATTTTTGGACAATATGATATCAATCAGGTGATGGAACGCGTGACGCGCCTGTACGACGCCACATTACGGATTTTTGAAATGGCGAAGCAAAATAACCAACCCACCAATGAAGTTGCAGATGATATGGCGCGTCAGAAAATTGCGATTGGAAGGTCAAGCCAAAAGTAGTACCTTTTATTCAGACTCAATAAGGAGAAACAATGATAGATACAGGATTACCCGCCGTTTCTGAATTCATGTCTCAAAAGTTGGAATGAATTACACTACATGGTATTGTGAAGGAGAGATGGGATAACAGAGGGAGCCCATAGGGCGACCGGAGTTATCCCATCCTCGAACACAA
>Ga0315550_1002633_pt1 | contig 10950 bp, 7 predicted proteins | sample SalMarSW160190MG_2_FD_203100 | JGI IMG/M metagenome (GOLD analysis project Ga0315550, IMG submission 203100) | Salt marsh sediment microbial communities from the Plum Island Ecosystem LTER, Massachusetts, United States - Salt Marsh Sediment SW1601-90 ... | reverse complement strand
CAAGAAAATATAAAATTAAGGGGGAGAGTAACATGAAAATACTTCTGGTTTACCCTGAATATCCGGAGACCTTCTGGAGTTTTAAATATGCTTTAAAATTTATTTCTAAAAAGGCGAGTCTTCCTCCTTTGGGACTATTAACCGTAGCTGCCCTGCTTCCTAAAGACTGGGAGAAAAAACTAATAGATATGACGGTAACAGCATTAATTGATAGAGACATTAAATGGGCTGATTATGTATTTATTAGTGCCATGTCTATTCAAAAGGAGTCGGTGAAGAAGATCATTACTCAATGTAAGAGGTTGGGAGCTAAGATGGTTGCCGGCGGTCCTTTTTTTACCTCCGGATATGAAGACTTTGAGGATGATGTAGATCATTTTATACTTAATGAAGCTGAAATCACCCTGCCTCTATTTTTAGAAGATTTAGAACGAGGACACCCTAAACATATCTATACCTCAGATCAGTGGGTCGATATAAAAAAGACCCCCATCCCGCTTTGGGAATTAGCCGATATAAATAAATATGTCAATATGTGCATCCAATATTCTCGGGGGTGTCCCTTTAATTGTGATTTTTGTGATGTTACCTTTCTCTTTGGACATCAGATGAGATTAAAAACCAAAGACCAGATATTAGCAGAGTTAGATAGTCTGTACTCACGGGGATGGAGAGGCGGAGTATTTATTGTTGACGATAATTTTATCGGGAATAAAAGAAAATTAAAAAATGAAGTACTACCGGCAATGATTCATTGGATGGAAGAACGAAAATATTCTTTCAACTTTACTACTCAGGCCTCCGTAAATCTCTCCGATGATGAGGAACTTATGCGTTTAATGGTTCAGGCAGGCTTTAGTTCAGTATTTGTGGGTATCGAAACTCCTAATGAAGAAAGCTTGGCAGAATGCAACAAGGTACAAAATAAAAATCGTGATCTGATCGCTTGTGTTAAGAAAATACAAAAGTTCGGTTTGATAGTTAACGGAGGGTTTATTATGGGGTTTGATAGTGATACACCGGCGATTTTTGAGAAAATCATTGAATTCATTCAAAAAAGTGGCATTGTCAGCGCCATGGTCGGATTACTAAACGCTCCTCGAGGCACCAAACTCTACCAGCGACTGGTTAAAGAGGATAGATTATTAAAAGAGGCTACAGGTGACAACACCGATCTTTCCATTAATTTTATTCCCAAAATGAATTATAAAGCACTTATTGGTGGCTATAAAAGAGTTCTCAATACTATTTATTCTCCTAAATGTTACTATGAACGTCTCCTGACGCTTTTAAAAAATATGAAACCTTTAAAAAAGAAAAGATATCAATTTCATCTTTGGTATATTACTGCGTTCCTTAAATCCATCTGGCATCTGGGTATCATAGGGAAGGAAAGAATTTATTATTGGAAAATCTTTTTCTGGACCTTGTTTCGTCGTCCGCAACTCTTACCTACGGCCATAACCTATGCCGTCTATGGGTTTCATTTTCGTAAGATTTATAGAAAATATTAATTATTGACTCGCCAAAGGTCTCTGACCCTCCAAAGTCAGTTACAAATTTATTGGACTCAAATAATCCCTTGACTAAATTTTAAAAGTAGTATATTATTTAGAAAAGTTATTAATATAATACTTAATTTAAGTAATATAATAAGTACTTTTCGAAGAATATATTAGACCACATAATTCCGCAAATGTCTGCAGCAACCATCAAACAACAGAAAGGGGGTATGTATATCTCTAAAAACGTAAATTTACCTAACCTGATTATTGCAATGTAGAAAATTTGTTTTTTGCTTTGGGTACAAGTATTACAAATTTTGATTTTATTTGTAGAGGAGGTTTTTATTATGAAAAAATATATTTTAGTATGGTTTCTGGTTGGCATTTTACTGGTAAGTGGAGTATTCGCAACCCTGGCGGCAGGAGCCCCGGTGATTATCACCTGGTGGCATATCCAGACTGAAACAGAACATAGGGCATTATGGCAGGATTTAGCTGACCAGTATATGGCCAAAAATCCAAATGTCAAAATTGAGATTACAGTAATGGAAAACGAAAACTTTAAAGCCAAACTGACCACAGTTATGCAGTCCGGAGAAGTGCCGGATCTTTTCCAGAGCTGGGGTGGCGGTACAATGAATGATCAAGCTGAAGCCGGTTTACTCAAAGACATTACAGCTTATCTGGATAAAGATGGATGGCGTGAAACATTCTCAGAAGGTGCACTGGGTGTTTATGCGTATAAAGGTAAGAACTATGGTGTACCGCGTGACATGGGTATGGTTGGCTTCTGGTATAACAAAGATTTATTTGCTCAGACCGGTATTGATAATCCTCCTGCGACCTGGACTGAATTACTTGATGATATAAAGAAACTAAAAGCTGCTGGCATTACTCCGATTGCAGTGGGCGAAGGAGATAAATGGCCAGGTGCCTTCTGGTGGGAATATCTGGCAGTACGTATAGGCGGCGAGGATGCTTTTGTTGCGGCTGCTTCAAGGGAAGGTTCCTTTACCGATTCAGCATTTATAGAAGCAGGCAAAAAACTCTTAGAACTGGTTGATGCTGATCCCTTCCAGCTTGGTTTTCTTGGTGCAACCTGGGCTGATGAAGCCACCCTTATGGGTAATGGTGAAGCTGCTATGGATCTGATGGGGCAATGGGCTCCCGGAGCTTTCAGAGAAAACAGTATTGATAGTCAAGGACTTGGTGATAAAACAGGATGGTTTAAATTCCCCATGGTTGAAGGTGGAGCCGGACATCCTAATGACGCATTAGGCGGAGGAAATGGTTTTGTTGTTGGGAAAAATGCTCCGGAAGAAACTGTAGATTTTCTAAAATTCCTGAGCAGTGTAGAATCACAAATCGCACAGGCTGAGATAGGTTTATCTGTTCCTGTTGTAAAAGGTGCTGAAGCAGGTTTGACTGATCCAACACTTAAACTTGTTCAACAGGGTGCAGCAGACGCGGGATATTTTCAGCTGTACTATGATCAGTATCTCCCCCCGGCAACAGGTTCAGTAGTAAACGATGCCGTTCAGGGTATTTTTGCAGGTACATTAACACCGGAAGAAGCTGCTCAAATGGTTGAAGATTCAGCTGCCCGAGAATTAAAATAAGTTACCTTTAGTTAAAAGAAATACGGGGATAAGGTTCTTTATATCTTATGCCCGTATTTCTTCCTTTTGAGGAAAAAGATTATTCATGAAAAAGAAATTATTTAACAAGGATGTCCAAATATTACAGCAAAAGAGCAATTTTACTTGGCAACTTCGAGACAATATGACTATTGTGTTATTTTTGTTACCAGCCTTTATATTCTTATCTATATTTCTGGTTTATCCAATCTTTCGATCCGCTTACTACAGTTTATTCAACTGGAATGGTATGGGTCCTGCAGTTGATTATGTTGGGTTGGAGAACTTCAAACGTTTAATTGCTGATCAAATTTTTCTGAAAGCTGTCAGAAATGGTATTTTGATTGTTATTTTTTCTTTAGTTATTCAACTTCCCTTGGCTATGGGACTGGCTCTTATTGTAGGACGAAATATACCGGGCCGCGCCTTTTTCCGGGCAATTTTTTTCATGCCCTATGTTTTATCTGAAGTCATTACCGCAATTATGTGGTTAATTCTCTATAATCCCAATCCAAGGCGAGGATTTCTTAATGCCATTATTAATATCATCCCATTTTTAGAACCTCAGGCCTGGTTGGCAGATACCAGGTTGGTCTTGCCGGCTATCTTTGTTGTGTTAACCTGGAAATATATTGGATTTCATATGCTTTTATATATAACAGGTCTGCAAAATATACCAAAGGAAATTGAAGAAGCCGCTTTAATTGATGGTGTCAATAGTCGCCAGATGGTAACATATATTACTATACCATTATTAGCCGGTACTATAAAAACGTCAGTTTATCTTTCTATTATTGGTTCTTTGCAGGTATATGCGCTGGTGTGGATTATGACCAGAGGAGGACCGGTTAATGCCAGTGAAGTAATGTCAACCTACATGTATCGTTATAGTTTTGTTCGTTTTGAACTTGGCTACGGTTCAGCGGTGGCAATCGTGATGTTGCTCATTTCACTGACTTTTTCCATTATTTATTTTCGTCTTACCAGAAAAGCAGAATATTTGGCTTAATAAGGATTTTTATTTATGTCGGTTCATGATTTGAAAAGAAGAAAAAGATTTAAAAAACATTCTCCGGTAATTTTTAAATATATTATTCTTATTTCTGCCGCAATATTTATATTGTTTCCGATAGTTATGATTATTTTCGGAGCATTAAAAACTCGCGGCGAATTTATGACCATACCTTATATTCCGCCCATTCCACCTAGGTGGGGTAATATAAAGAAAGTTTTAAGCATGCCAATTTTTTGGTATATGCTACGTAATAGCGTGCTGGTAATGATTACCACCACAGCAGGGGTAGTCATTATTGCCAGCCTATCAGCTTTTATATTTTCCCGGATAAAATTCCGCGGGCAGAATCTATTATTTAATTTTTTTACCCTGGGTCTAATGTTCCCTATTACCGTAGCTATTTTACCAATATACCTGGTAATTCGTCAACTGGGTTTAACTAACAATCTCATAGGAGTAATTCTGGTGCAAACAGCATTCCAGCTCTCTGTTTCTATCGTAATACTTCGCAATTTTTTTATGGTAGTTCCTTCCGAGCTGCAGGATGCTGCCAGCATAGATGGATGTAGTGTGTTAGGATTTTTCTGGTGCGTATTGTTGCCTCTTGCCCGCCCATCTCTGGCAGCTGTTGCGGCTTTAACCATGGTTACAAGCTGGAATGACCTGCTGGTACCCCTTGTGTTAATAGATAAAGAAAAGTTATGGACTCTTCCGCTTGGCACCATGCAATTCCAGGGTCAATATGGAATGGATTTATCACTGGTCGCAGCATTTCTATTATTGTCTGTTATTCCTGCACTTATCTTTTATCTATTAGCTGAACGCCAGCTGGTTTCAGGTCTGACTGCAGGTGCATTGAAAGGTTAACAAATACAGGTCAGATGGTTAAAATTGTTGTTTTTTAAGACGGTAGTTATAAAGAGCTATAAAGAGTTACTTGACAGCTTGAAGAATATTTTAATTATATATAACCGGATTCATCAAAATGACTGAAAAAAATAAAAAAACAGAATAAAGCAGGCAATCAAAACAAAACTTATCTTGATGTAAATCAACCCATTGCTAAAAGAGTGGAAAATCTTTTATCTCTTATAACCATGGATGAGAAAATCGCTCAGCTTAGCGGTATCTGGATATATGAAGTATTGGAAAGAAAGAAATTTTCAGATGACAAGGCAAATGCCCTTATTCCAATATTAATTACTTTTGTTTTCTTTGCTCGTTATCTGGTAAGCGGTCTTACCATGGGAGGTGTAAAATAATAATGATTAAGAATCCTATATTAAGAGGTTTTAATCCTGACCCGAGTATTCTTCGAGTAAAAGATGATTTTTATATTGCAGTTTCAACCTTTGAATGGTTTCCAGGGGTTGTTATTTATCATTCAAAAGACCTTGATAACTGGAGAATATTATCCAGACCTTTAGACAGAGTGGAACTTCTGGATATGGCAGGAAATCCATCCTCCTGTGGCGTTTGGGCACCCTGTCTCAGCTATGATAAAGAAGCCGGTCTTTTTTATCTAATTTATACGAATGTTCGACATTGGGTTAGCTCGGTTGGTAAAAACAGTGACGATGGCTTTAAGGATACTCACAATTACCTTACAGTAGCAACTGATATAAAAGGCCCTTGGTCAAATTCAATATATCTGAATAGCAGCGGTTTTGACCCCTCCCTTTTTCATGATGATGATGGACGTAAGTGGCTGCTAAATATGCAGTGGGATTATCGTATTGGAAAAAACCATTTTTCCGGAATTCTCCTTCAAGAATACGATCCAGATTCAAAAAAGCTTGTCGGTCAAATTAAGAACATTTTTCGTGGTACTGATATCCAGCTTACTGAGGGGCCTCATCTCTACAAGCGCAACGGTTGGTACTACCTGATGACTGCAGAGGGTGGAACATCCTACGGTCATGCCGTAACCCTTGCTCGCAGCCGTAACATAGAGGGTCCCTATGAGGTCCATCCGCAGAACCCGATAATGACCAGCGTTAGAGATAGAAATGGTTTTAACCAAGCTATGAAAACAGGGGGTATGATATCAACAACTCTTCATGAGGGGCTACAAAAAGCAGGTCATGGAAGTATGTGTCCCTGGACAGAGGATGAGTGGATTTTAGTTCATCTTTGCGCTCGCCCCCTTCAAGGAACACCTTATTGCCCTCTTGGAAGAGAAACTTCTTTACAGAAACTGATATGGAAAGAGGATGACTGGCCTTATGCAGTGAATGGTTTTCCGGAAGACAGGGTATTCTTTTCGGGAATGGAAAGCAATATTGATCGTATGTCGGAGGCTGTTCTCCCGATTGAAAAATATGATGATTTTAAAGAGAGAGAACTTGCCCCGGAATACCATTCTCTTAGAATTCCTGCGGATGGGTTTATTTCCCTTAAAACCAGACCAGGATGGTTAAGGCTTTATGGACAGGAATCTATTAGCTCGGCTTTCCGGCAAAGCTTGATTGCACGGAGAGTGCAGAACTTCCGATTCTACACAGAAACATGCCTTGAATTCAGCCCGGATAACTTCCAACAAATGGCCGGGCTTATAGTTAGATACAACGGAAAGAACCAGTATTACCTCCGTCTTAGCAGGGATGAACAGTCGGGCAGCAATACCTTAGGAATAATCATCTTTCAAAAAGGAAGAATGAAAATGCCGGTTTCTCCGGAGATCATAGTAACAGCTAATAGAATTTATCTTTCTGTTGAAATGGCTGACAGAATTATCCAATTTCATTATTCAGTTGATCGAGAAAATTGGCAGCCAATAGGGCCCAAACTTGATAGTAAATTCCTATCGGATGAAATGGCTGACCCCTTGGGATTTACGGGTATGTTTGTTGGTATAGCATGTCAGGACCTATCAGGAAAGAGAAAACATGCAGATTTTGATTATTTTATATACAATGAAATAAAAAAATAGTTTCTAACTGGATAGGATACTGCAGGACCGTTTCACGTGGCATGAATAATGAACTTTTATCTAAAAAAACAAACAGTAAAAAAAATGAAATTAACCTATGAGCTTTCCTCAGGCGTACCGGTATTTTACATCTAAGAATTTAATTCACTGGAAACAGATTGAAAGTTTCTCAAAAGTTTCTTGACTGGACTTGACATCTATGTTATAATTTCAAAAATAATAGTTAAAAGCTAGGCGTGGGAGAAGTAGCAGATTACCAAATCAAACAGAGAATCGTTTTTGGTGAGAGGCGATATAAAGATTTTAAAGGATTTGCGAAATGGACCCACAAGCTCCAAGCTGAAAGGGCTCAAATAATCCGAGTAAGTTTTGGCGGACTTTTCCACCGTAAAAAGGAAAAGTGTATCGGTATATAATTAATTTATATTACCCGTACTCTATAAGAGTAGGATTTTTCCAAATAAATAAAAATCCTATTAGAGTGGCACCACGGAATTAACCTTTCGTCTCTTGGAGATGAAAGGTTTTTTTGTTTATATACCTCTACACTTAATCAAGAGGGGCCTAATAGATAATAATCATATTAATACTGAATTTATATTAATCTGTTAGACTCAATCAGGGTGGCACCGCGGAAAAAATAGCTCTCCGTCCCTATTAATTAATTTAGAATAAATTGGGACAGAGGGCTTTTTTATTTCTTTACCCCATAGCCAATATGGATTTTTTCTGATTCTCGGTTTCTATTATCTTTACGAGATACGATTCACGAGATACGAGATACCAATAGAGAGGAGGTTAAGTATGTTTATATTTTTATTTTACAATTGGCCCCCCAGGGGGCAAGGAATATTTACTAAAGAGCAAAAAAGATAATTTAGTTAAAAATAAATTTTTTAAATTTGAAAGGAGAATAAAAAAATGAAAAGGGTTAAATTTTGCCTTGATGAAAAAGAAATGCCCACATCCTGGTATAATATTTTAGCCGATTTGCCGGAGCCACTCCCACCTCCTTTGCACCCGGCAACTGGGGAGCTAATTAAGCCTGATGACCTTGCTCCTCTGTTTCCCATGGCTTTAATCGAGCAGGAAATGAGTGCCCAGAGGTATATTGAAATTCCCGAAGAAGTGCAGGATGTTTATCGACTCTGGAGACCTACTGTTCTTCACCGGGCCTGGAGATTGGAAAAAGCATTGGATACCCCCGCTAAAATTTACTATAAATATGAAGGTACCAGCCCTCCCGGAAGTCATAAACCAAATACGGCAGTTGCCCAGGCTTACTATAATAAAAAAGAAGGGATTAATCGGATAACCACTGAAACAGGGGCGGGGCAATGGGGCAGTGCTTTATCTTTTGCCGGTGCCTGTTTTGGTCTGGAGATTAAAGTATATATGGTCAGGATCAGTTATATGCAAAAACCATATCGTCGGGTAATGATGCAGACCTGGGGGGCAAACTGCATTCCCAGTCCCTCTACTGAAACCCAAGCCGGAAGGGATATGTTGGCTAAAGATCCTGATTGTCCGGGGAGTCTTGGTCTGGCTATCAGTGAGGCAGTAGAAGAGGCGGTCGGTCGTGATGATACCCATTATTCACTGGGAAGTGTATTGAATCATGTTCTATTACACCAGACCATAAACGGATTAGAGGCTAAGAAGATTATGGAACAGATTGGTGAATATCCTGATATTATCATTGGTTGTGTGGGAGGTGGGTCAAATTTTGCCGGTCTTTTCTTGCCATTTGTAAAAGATAAAATTGAAGGATTAAAACCTAATTTGAGAATAATAAATGTTGAACCGGCCAGCTGTCCGACTTTAACCAGAGGTCCCTATGGCTATGATTATGGTGATGTAGCCGGACTGACTCCTTTATTAAAAATGTATACTCTGGGACATGGCTTTATTCCCCCACCGGTTCACGCTGGTGGCTTAAGGTATCACGGAATGGCTCCGATTATCTGTCATTTACTAAAATTAGGATTGGTGGAAGCACGGGCAGAACATCAATTAGGCACCTTTGAAGCTGGAGTGACCTTTGCTAGAAATGAAGGGATTATCAGTGCTCCGGAAACCAACCATGCCATTAGGGCTACTATCGATGAAGCATTAAAATGTAAAGAATCCGGAGAGTCAAAAACAATACTACTGGCTCATAGCGGACATGGACATGTGGATATGGCTGCTTATGAAGCTTACTTTGCCGGAAAATTAAAAGATTATGCCTATCCTCAGGAAAAAATTGAAGAGGCCTTAGAAGATCTACCTAAAGTAAAATAGATGGTTCTATGACGGAGTACAAAACCTGACAGAGGACCGTCCATCCCCTGTCAGGTTTTTTAATGAATTTTTAAAAAAAAGAATTTTAGGGATTAATGTGGTATAAAAATAAAAGAGGAATAAGAAAGATTTTATTTAAAATTTAAATATAGTATAATTAATATAAAATTATAGTAATCATAGGAGGCATAAAAAAGTGATAAAAATAAGAAATATCTTATTCACAACTTTTATAGTTATTTTATTTGTATCAAGTTTAGGATTTTCAGCAGAATTACCCAGGGTAGCAGTGATCGGATTTGACTCTACTGCCCCGGGTTACATCTGGTATATTAATTCGGAATTGTCTCAAGCAGCTACAGATTTAATGATAAATGCCCTGATAAAGACTGAACGCTTTCGAGTATTCGAAAGAATTAAGTTAGATGCTATCCTGAAAGAACAAGACTTTCAAGCCTATTCCGGAAGAGTTGATCCTTCTACTGCGATTAAAATTGGAAAAATACTCGGCGTAGATTTGATAGTTACTGGAAGTGTAACCAGTATAATTTACCGGAAATCAGGAGGAATTAAGTTAGGACCGGTAAGTCTAAAAAAATCCTCTGCTTCAGTAACCATGACAGTAAGAGCTATCAATGTGACCACTGGAGAAATTATTTTTTCTGAAGTAAAAAAAGGAACCACTTCGAAATCCGGAGTATCTATTCGTGTTCCTGTGGCAGGAGGATTTGGCTTATCTTCTGAATCGGTAACCGATATTTTCTCTGCTATAGAGGATGTATGCCAGCAAGTTGCAGCGGAATTTGCGGTAAAAGTGGGATTCGATACAGCAACCGTATCTTCCTTGCCTTTAGAAGGATATGTAGTAAAAGTTGAATCAACTTCAAGTGGGGAAATAACTCAAGTATATATAAATCTAGGAGAAGATTCCGGTATCCAGGTGGGAAATGAAATAAAAATATTCCAGGAAGGCGAAGTGATATTAGACCCTAAAACCAACGAAGTATTGGACAGAGAATTAGATTTAATAGCCCAGGCAAGGATAACTGAAGTAAAAGAAAAACTTTCTATCGCCCTGGTTACAACTAAGTTTTCTAATACGGATATAATGCCCACTGATATTGTGGAAGTTATAAGATAAAGAGGATAAAGATAAAAGATTTAGCAGCTAACTATGTGTTTTTTTAAACTGTTTCGTCAGCCAGAGTCCAGGAAATTCTTTTCCTGAAGGTAGGAGTGGGTCTGGAAAAGATCTTACCAAAATTATTTTAATGTAACAGGTAATACAAGACTAATTCTAAAGATGTTGAGGATAAATTAAATATGAAAAATTTAATGGCGTTGATACAGGACACTATCGGTTTTAGCCCAGAGGTACAGACTAAAATATTTGCTTCTTTGATGATTACCCTGGTTCTATGGATTCTTTATTCTTTGATTATAAAGATAGTATGGCGCCGGACTGAAAATGTACGTACTCTTTATAGTTGGAGGAAGACTTCAGGCTATATAGTAATTGTGTTGGGTGTATTCTTAATAGGGCGTCTGTGGTTGAGTGGTTTTCAATCTATAGCTACT
>Ga0315550_1002631_pt1 | contig 10950 bp, 6 predicted proteins | sample SalMarSW160190MG_2_FD_203100 | JGI IMG/M metagenome (GOLD analysis project Ga0315550, IMG submission 203100) | Salt marsh sediment microbial communities from the Plum Island Ecosystem LTER, Massachusetts, United States - Salt Marsh Sediment SW1601-90 ... | reverse complement strand
ATTTCAACACCTTAAAAAAAGATAAATCGGTTTCCAAGTACGAGAAGTTTTTTAAAATGAAGTATCTTCGGTGAAGATTTCTGCCATTCAAACATCCGCTACTTTTGGTATATTAAGCAGAAACCATTTATTTGGATGGTAAGGTACATGCGCTATGAGAAAAGTTAAAATTTTATGGACGGATGACGAGATTGATGTATTGAAATCTCATATTTTTTTCCTGGAGGAAAAAGGATTTATCATCGAAACCGCCACCAATGGTGATGATGCCATTGAATTGGTAAAACAATCAGATTTCGATCTGATATTTCTCGATGAGCACATGCCCGGAATGAGTGGATTGGAAACACTGAAGATGATTAAGAGTATCGCTCCTGATATTCCCATTGTTATGATAACAAAAAGCGAAGAGGAAAATATCATGGAAGAAGCGATAGGATCAAACATTGATGATTACCTGATCAAACCGGTTAATCCGAACCAGATCCTGCATTCCATTAAGAAAAATATTGACCAGAAACGGCTTGTAACAGAAAAAACCACTTCAGAGTACCGCGAAGAATTTGGGAAAATATCCGGAAAGATTAATACTGCTATGGGTTTTTCAGACTGGCTAAGTATCTATAAAGAATTGATATACTGGCAATTAGAGCTTGATAAATCGGGGGATACCGGTATGGCTGATGTTCTGGGGATGCAGGAAACCGAAGCCAACCATGCATTCGGGAAATTCATAAAAGCGAATTACCTCAACTGGTTTGATCCATCAAACGCCGTTGATAAACCATTGCTTTCACCGGATCTTTTTACCCGGCGGATCTTTCCAATGCTGGATAGGGGAGAGAAGGTTGTTTTTATTCTTGTTGATAACCTCAGATGGGACCAATGGAAGGTTATTTATCCTTCCCTCAACAACTATTTCCGGATTGAACAGGAAGAGATATATTGTAGCATATTACCGACTGCAACCCAGTATTCGAGAAACGCCATATTTTCCGGACTTATGCCCTTGAAAATTGAACAACTTTATCCCGAATTCTGGGTGTTTGATGATGAAGATTTGGGAAAAAACCTCTGGGAGAAAGAACTCCTGGAAAAGCAGCTACAACGTGCAGGGAAAGACTACTCATTCGCCTACGAGAAGATAAACAATTTAGCTGCCGGGAAGAAAATGGTTGACAATATTTCCGATTATATCCAACGACCCTTACTGGTTGTGGTGTACAATTTTTTAGATATGCTTTCTCACGCCCGGACAGAAATTGAGATGATCCGGGAACTGGCAGATGATGAACCTGCCTATCGGTCATTAACCTTCTCCTGGTTTCAGCATTCCCCTCTGCTGGAGTTGATTAAATCGCTGGCGAACCATGATGTGAAACTGGTTATTACAACCGACCATGGATCGATTCGTGTTCAGGACCCCGTCAAGGTTGTAGGGGACCGGAGTACTTCAACCAACCTGAGATATAAACAAGGGAAAAACCTGAATTATGATCCCCGGAAGGTTTTTGATATCAAAAAACCGGAATTGGCTTTTCTGCCCAGATCGAATGTTAGCTCACGTTATATATTCGCTGTTAATGAACAGTTCTTTGCCTATCCCCAGAATTATAACCATTACGTAAAATACTATCGAAACACCATCCAGCATGGAGGGATATCGATGCAGGAAATGCTGATTCCTTTTGTCAGCCTTGCAACCGTTGGATAAACAGGAGTTTTCACGGATGAAAAGAATCCAGATTGATAGGAAAGACCAGCTTGGTAAAGTCGTTCAGGTCATCCTGGAAGCGTATCAGCATTATCGGATCTTTGCCTTTTATGGAGAACTGGGATCGGGAAAAACCACCACAATCCAGGAAATTTGCAGGAAACTTAACGTGAACGACGTGGTCCACAGCCCATCCTTTTCTATCGTGAATGAATACCGGTCAGCAAAAGGATTGGTAGTGTATCATTTTGATCTCTACCGGATTGAAAAAATAGAAGAAGTTTTTGATCTTGGGTACGAAGACTATTTTTACAGTGGGAACTATTGCTTCATCGAATGGCCCGAATTGATTGAGGAGATATTGCCTGCCGGTACAATACCCGTTAAAATTGAAGTAGGGTTGGCCGGGAAACGGTTTTTCCAGTTCGATAAACCGCTTTGATTCAATCGTGGTAAATCCTCCCGAAACGTGAAAAAGTTTGAATTTAATTTGAAATTGTCGTAATTTTAAATGCACTGGAATCGAAAGCAGAAAAGTTAATTTAAACCAGTCTGTTATGAAAGATCAGAAGGGATCAGAATCGCTCATGTTCGGTAAGAGCAATTTACTTCCGCAGGAGGAAGTGCTGGAAGTTGGAAAAAGACAGAAGAAATTGATTATTGGGATCCCCAGAGAATCCAGGAAAGATGAAAACCGCGTGGCATTAACGCCCGAAGCAGTAGGATTGCTGGTGGATCAGGGACATGAAGTGAATGTTGAAAGCAAGGCAGGTAGTGATGCAAGCTACACCGATACAGATTATAGTGAATACGGGGGGTTCATTGTGGATAGTCGAAAAGAGATCTTTCGTGCTGATATCATCCTGAAAATTGCTCCCCTTACACTCGGTGAGATTGAACAGTTGAAAGGGAACCAGGTGATCATCTCCTCCCTGCATGCCATTAATCAAACAGAAGCCTATTTTCGTCAGTTAATGCAGAAAAAGGTGACATCCATTGCCTTTGAAAATCTGAAAGATAAGTTTGACTGTTATCCCGTGGTTCGATCCATGAGTGAAATTGCTGGCATCACCTCCATACTCATCGCTTCGGAATACCTCAGTAATGTGCACAAAGGGAAAGGGGTTATGCTTGGAGGAATTACGGGTATTACACCGGCAGAGGTGGTAATTCTTGGAGCTGGAACTGCCGCTGAATATGCTGCCAGGGCAGCCATTGGATTGGGAGCAGTGGTCAAGATCTTTGATAATTCAATCTATAAACTCAGGCGGTTGCAGAATTTTGTGGGACAACGGTTGCATACTTCGATTTTCCATCCAAGAGTCCTCGAAAAAACACTGAAATCCGCCGATGTTGTGATCGGTGCTGTTCATCTGATCGGTAAAGGCCCCCGCTTTTATATCACAGAGGAAATGGTGAAAGGGATGAAGAAAGGATCGGTGATTGTTGACATTAGCATCGACCAGGGAGGTGTCGTTGAAACATCCGAAACAAAAAGCCATAACGATCCGGTATTTAAAAAACACGGTGTCGTCCATTATTGTGTCAGTAATATTCCTTCAAGAGTAGCCCGAACTGCCTCCATTGCGCTGAGCAATGTTTTTGCGCCGATACTTCTCAATATCGGTAATTCAGGTGGTATCAAAACCCTGTTAAAAGATGATAAAGGCTTGAGGAAAGGGGTATATATATATAATGGAATCCTGACTAACAGTTACATTGGCAACCACTTCGGAATCCTCTCAAAAGATATTGATCTGCTCATCGCCGCCTTTTAGTGAAGCCCTAATCTGTTTTTGAATGAGAATTATATATAACCTTGCTATCAGAACCTTCTCCTTCTTCATCTTCGTAGCTTCTGTTTTTAATTTAAAAGCTCGCCTATTCAGGACGGGTCGTAGAGATCTGTTCAAACAAATCCGGGAAATGGTCAATCCCGAAGAGGGGGTGATATGGTTTCATTGTGCTTCACTGGGAGAATTTGAACAGGGAAGACCGGTTATCGAATCGATAAAAACAGAGAAACCAGGCCAAAAAATCCTCCTTACGTTTTTTTCTCCCTCAGGATATGAAGTGAGAAAAAAGTACGGGTTGGCCGATTATATCTTCTATCTCCCGTACGATACGAAAAAAAATGCAGAACAATTCATTCGCCTTGTAAATCCGGAGATGGTTATTTTTGTCAAATATGAATTCTGGTATCATTTCATTCACACACTCAGCAGGAAGAATATTCCGGTTTATCTCATTTCAGCAAATTTTCGTCCAAACCAGGTTTTCTTCCGATGGTATGGTGGTTTTTTCCGGCAAATCCTTCAACTCTTTACCCACCTGTTTGTTCAGAACCACCGTTCCAGAGAACTGTTATCATTCCTTCCAACAGACCGGGTAACCGTATCCGGGGATACCCGGTTCGACCGTGTGCATGCCATTGCAAATCAGCACAGGAACCTGCCGGTAATAGAAACTTTCAAACAGGATCGATTTACACTGGTAGCTGGCAGCACATGGAAAGAGGATGAAGATCTTCTGATCCGGTATATCAACGAGCATGGGAAAGGGCAAAAATGGATCCTGGTCCCGCATGAGATCCATGAAGATCACATCAATCGAATGTTGAGATCACTGGAGAAACCTGCTGTTCGCTTTTCTGAAGCAGAAGGGACCGATTCTACAAAGGCCGATGTTCTGATCATAGATAACATCGGGATGCTATCCTCCCTCTATTTCTATGGAGATATTGCATTCATAGGAGGTGGATTTGGGAAAGGAATTCATAATATCCTGGAGGCTGCTGCATATGGTATCCCGGTGATTTTTGGACCGGATCATAAAGCGTTTCAGGAAGCCATTGATCTGGTAAAACTGGGAGGGGCATTTTCTGTTAACAATTATGAAGAATTAATGAACATTCTTCAACAACTTTTAAGTAACCGTAAACACCAGAAAGCCAGCGGAAAAATTGCCTTAGAATATGTAAATTCAAACATTGGGGCCACAAAAACCATTGTTGAAAAATTGTTGATGGATTAATTCAACGGCACCTTTTTTTTTCTCTAATTTTAAATACTTCATAATTCTCCCTTCGTTTCTAAAAACGAGCAAGGCGAAGCGTAACGAATCATAACTAATTAACTTATTAAAATGCCTATGAAATCTTTATTGAGAGTCTTTTTCAGTCTCACCCTCTGTTTTGCCCTGGTAGCAGCGTACGGGCAGGGAACTGTTAAAGGCATTGTAAAAGATCCTGCTTCAAACGAAACCCTTATCGGAGCTTCGATCCTTGTGCAGGATGGGTCTATCGGAACGGTGTCCAATCTGAATGGAAGTTTTACCTTGCAGTTGGACCCAGGCACCTACACTCTTGAAATATCCTATGTGGGATACTTAACGCAAACGGTAGAGGTGACTGTAAGAGACGGACAAACGACCGACCTGGAAGAGATTCCTCTGGAGGTTAATGCAGTGGGCTTACAGGAAGTGCGGGTGGTCTCATCAATGGCCATCGCCCGTCAGACACCGGTTGCCGTTTCATCCATTAAACCCAAGCAAATCATGGAAAAATTGGGGAACCAGGAGTATCCTGAAATTCTGAAGTCCACACCCGGCGTATATGCCACAAAGCAGGGAGGTGCATTCGGAGATAGCCGGGTGAATCTCCGCGGATTTAATCAACGGAATATCGCTGTAATGATTAATGGTGTGCCGGTGAATGATATGGAAAATGGATGGGTCTACTGGTCAAACTGGGCAGGACTTCCCGACGTAACCCAGTATATGCAGATTCAGCGGGGACTGGGTGCTGCGAAAATCGCTGTTCCATCTGTGGGTGGAACAATAAACATCATGACACGCACAACTGATGCCGTCAGGGGTGGTAGTATCTCCTATGGAGTAGGGAATGATAAATACCAGAAAATCGGTTTTACCTTCTCAACCGGGCTTTCTGATAACGGCTGGGCATCAACCATTTCCCTCGCCAGCACAAACGGTGACGGCTATGTGGACGGGACCCAGTTTGAATCCTATTCCTACTTTATGAACATATCCAAACGGATCAATGATAAACACTCCATGGCATTCTCATTGTTTGGCGCACCACAATGGCACGGACAGAGAACTACGGATTTCTCAATCGAAACCTTTGACAAATATGGGATTCGATACAATGGCGATTGGGGCTATAAAGATGGAGACATTGCATACGTTGCTAAGAACTATTACCACAAACCACAGGCGATCCTGAACCACTTTTGGACGATCAATGATCAGACCAGCCTGTTGACCGCTTTATATGCTTCCATCGGTACGGGAGGTGGTACCGGCAGTTACGGGAATACCGATAAATTCTACGGTGATTACCTGAGGAATGGACAGGTTGATTTTGACAGGATTGTGGATGAAAACGTTGTGAGGGGTAGCCTGGGATCGGAAAGCATACTCCGGTCATCCGTCAACAACCACAACTGGTATGGAATTCTTTCAACACTGAACCATAAATGGGGCAACCTCAGCATAAACGGGGGTCTTGATGGAAGATACTATAAGGGAGATCACTACCGGATTATTACAGATCTCCTGGGTGGAGAATATTTTCTGGATGTGAACAGGAATTACAATAAACCCAATAACGTTGCCCGCGTTGGCGATAAAATCGATTACTGGGACGATGGGGAAGTGCTGTGGGCAGGCGTTTTTGCCCAGGCAGAATATATCCTCGGTGACCTCTCAACATTTCTTGCAGGATCTTTTTCAGACAAAATGTACAGGAGAACGGACTACTTTAATTATTTTGACGATAAACTGAAGAAACAATTAAACCAGAATGAGATCCTGAAACAGGAATATATCGACCTGCTGGGAGAGGCGACCTATAACGACGCAATGGATAATGACCAGGTTACCGACTGGTCAACCTATCTGGGTTTCAGCTTTAAAGGTGGGGCAAACTATAATATAAATGATAATCATAATGTTTTCTTAAATACCGGATTCTTTGCCCGCCAACCCGATTTCAATGCAACCTACCTGAATTACCTGAATGTACTGAATGAAGATGCCAAGAATGAAAAGGTATTCAGTTTTGAACTGGGCTACGGATTAAATACCAGCGTACTCATTGCAAACCTCAATGTATATTATACAAAATGGCTGGATAAAACCTTTATAAGAACTACTTCGCAAACCAATCCGGATGGTTCGGTGGATTACTTTACAGCCAATATCCTTGGGGTGGATGCACTCCATAAAGGAATTGAGCTGGATCTTGTTTACAGCCCCATTAACAGGGTCAGTATACTGGGAATGGTTTCCCTGGCTGACTGGCGTTGGCTTAGCGACCTCGAAGATGTTAACCTGTTTGATGATAACCAGAATATAGTTGGAACCTATAACCTTTATCTCGCGGATGTCCACGTTGGAGATGCTGCCCAGACAACCCTTGCTCTTGGCGTCGATATTGAATTGTTGAAAGGATTCAAAATTGGAGCAGATTATAACTATTACGACCGGCTTTTTGCGGAATTTGACCCCCTCAGCAGAACCTCAGCCCCGGAGGATGATAAGAACAATCCGGATGCCTGGGAATTGCCAGCCTTTGGGTTGGTGGATATAAATTTGCGGTATGACTTCACCGTGGCAGGATTGAACGCCTCCTTTTTTGCCAATATGAATAACCTGTTTGATGAAGAGTATGTCTCTGATGCGTATGACGGAGATTTTCACAACTGGAAAAGCGCTGAAGTATATTATGGATGGGGAAGATCATGGAGCGTGAGCCTGAGAGTTAATTTTTAGAATCCCTTAATTGAACCAGAAAAATAACGATCATGAAGACTTTACTATATTATTTGTTAGGTATCACACTGGTGCTTTCGGCCTGTAATCCCATGGATGATATCATGGATGAACTCGATGAAATGAATAAAGAATATGTGGGCGAAGCTATCTATACACTCATCAGTGATGATTATGAAACCATAGCCGATCTGGCGCTGAATACAGACTCTACAGATCTTGTGAATGCCAGTTTCATTGAGACGAATGAATATTTCTGCGATACGGTATCCGCATCACAATATATACCTGCATTCATATCAACGTTGTTCCCGGCATTCGGAAAGAACTCGGTTGCAACAATAACCTATGACTTCTATGAAGGTTATCCTGATTATTTAACGGATTATGTTCAGGCTACTTATTATGAAGTTACTTCTGAAGATTACCAGGGTGTTGGCGGTGCAGTTGAAGAATATCAGTTTTTTCTTCCCGGGAATGAACCGGAGGATCATCTTCCAGGCATCCTGAGCACACAATTCCCGGTAGCAGTGGAAGGAGATAGAATACTCGTGAGAAGCAAGTACTCACCGGTCGTGCCAACAGGGCCTGCTGAAATTATTCTTTTTGAAGATGATTTTGAGGATGATGACCAGCTGCTGAAATGGACTGCATACAGTGTGACCGGTGATGAGGTTTGGTACAATTCAAGCTATAGCGGGAATAGTTTTGCAAAGATGTCGGGTTATTCCGGTAGTAATCACGCGAATGAGGATTGGTTGATCACATCAGAAATTGACCTGGATAATACAGAAGATGAAATTTTCACCTTTTCTACCATGTGCAATTATCCCGGCCCTATCCTCGAAGTGAAATACTCATCCGATTATGCGGGCTCGGGGGATCCAACATCTGCCACCTGGACAGACTTTACCGGATATTCATTATCAGAAACGGGATTTGAACTGGTTGAATCGGGAGATATCTTACTGGATGGCTTTACGGGATCCATTTACATTGCTTTTGTGTTTACATCTACTGATCTTGAAAGTAAAACATGGGAAGTGGATGATGTAAAGGTGAAAACGCTCTCTGACATTAGCTACAATACGGCGTATGATATGTACCAGTTCAACGGTTCCACCTGGTCCGAGGAAGAAAATTTGTTTGTTCTGGATTCGGATGAATACGATGCCATGGGAGCTCCCGGGGCATACGATAACTTCTCATCCAGCGTTCTTCCGGAAAGCTATTTGCCCCAGTATTTAAATGAAAATTTACCCTATGCACAGGAGGAGGATATCGTTGCCGTAATGTACAGGTATTATGACGGAACAACCATCTGGAAAGCCGATGAATATTTTCTCTCAGGAGGGCTATGGACAGTCTACAAACCGGTAATCGGACAATCAAGCCAGTTTGTTCAGAATGGAGAGAAATGGGTCTTTGACCCAACCGTTATGTTCACACTGGTTTCTTCCGATTTCCAGATCATCGTGGATTATGTTAATGACAATGTCGATCCGGAATACGTGGACAGCTATGGTACCGGTGAATCATACTTTGGCGCAAGCGCCTTTTATGGGAATTTTGATATACGCCCGGGACACCATGAATTCGATCCGGATTCATGGGAAGAGGCTCTTAAAGAGGCAATTGGAATAGCCCTGTTACCCACTAAATTCCCAAATGCCGTAACACAGGTCGAGGGTATTGATGTATACTATGTTGCCACCTTCGCTACCTATAGTGGTTCTGATGGTACTTATTCCATTACATTCCAATGCACTAAATCGGGGCCGGATCCAGAATTCACCTACATAGAAGGACCGACTCCAAAGTAGTCTTGCAATTAACAAATGTTACAGCTAAAGCTGCCTTGATCAGGGCAGCTTTTTTTACCTCTTTGCATGGGGTAAAAAATCTTCAGAAGGGAAAACCTGTTTTTTTCTGCTTCCTGAAACGGACAGCATGTTCTCTTACTATTTTGTTAAGATTTTTTTAACACCAACCAATTTTCGATTAATGAATGAAACTGCATGATAAATGGTTTCATACCGGTGATGAACAGGGCCGTTAAATATAAGAAAATAAGACCTGAAAGTCTTTATATAATTATTGGATTATTGGATTTATATATGTAAGATGCTGATAAATAAAGAATTAAATAAGCAAGTTGAAAACTCTTCTGAAATGTTAATAATTAGGAATCAATCGATGTTGCCAAACCTTTTGTCAATTCATAAATTGCAATACTCAATTTATTGGGGGGGGCCAATCCTACTTTTCAACATAACAATTGCTTAACAATAATTATTTTCATAATGGGAGAATTGCTTGCTCAAAAAAAAGATGTTGAAGCAAATGAAGGCACCGCTGTACAGAAATTGCCTCTCGAAGAGATAACCCAAACCAGGGTAAAGGAAGAGAGGAATATTTATACACACGATGAAGCCTTTGCAGCCTCCCTTGACTATTTCAACGGAGATGAACTTGCAGCCAGGGTCTGGGTCAACAAATATGCGTTAAAGGACTCCTTTGGAAACCTCTATGAACGAACTCCTGATGATATGCACCACAGGATGGCTCGTGAGATCCACAGGATTGAGTTGAAATATCCCAATCCATTAAGTAAAGAGATCATTTACAATGTCTTGAGGAATTTCACCTATATCGTACCGCAGGGTGGTCCGATGACCGGAATTGGTAATGGTTTCCAGATCGCCTCTTTATCCAATTGTTTTGTCATCGGGAACGGAGGGGATTCGGATTCCTACGGTGGGATTCTTAAGATTGATCAGGAGCAGGTACAATTGATGAAACGCAGGGGTGGTGTAGGACATGATCTGACACACATCAGGCCATCCGGAAGTCCGGTTCTCAACAGTGCATTGACATCCACCGGTGTTGTGCCATTCATGGAACGGTACTCGAACTCGACGCGTGAAGTAGCGCAGGATGGACGCAGGGGAGCCCTTATGCTGACCATATCTGTCAAACATCCCGATGCTGAAAAATTTATCGATGCAAAGCTCCAGGCAGGAAAGGTCACCGGCGCAAATGTTTCCGTAAAGATCGATGATGAATTCATGAAAGCCGTAACCAATGGCGGATCCTACATACAACAGTACCCGGTTCATTCAAAAGAACCCACGGTCAGAAAGGAAATCGATGCACGAAAATTGTGGGCAAAAATTGTTTACAACGCCTGGCTTTCGGCCGAACCAGGAATACTTTTCTGGGATACAGTGATCCGTGAATCCGTACCGGATTGCTATGCAGATCTGGGTTACCGGACCGTTGCAACCAATCCGTGTGGCGAAATACCCCTCTGTCCCTATGACAGCTGCCGGCTGCTGGCAATCAATTTATACAGTTATGTAAACGATCCCTTTACCGAAAAAGCAAAATTCGATTTTGAACGCTATAAGGAGCATGCTGGTCTGGCACAACGGATCATG
>Ga0315550_1002630_pt1 | contig 10956 bp, 7 predicted proteins | sample SalMarSW160190MG_2_FD_203100 | JGI IMG/M metagenome (GOLD analysis project Ga0315550, IMG submission 203100) | Salt marsh sediment microbial communities from the Plum Island Ecosystem LTER, Massachusetts, United States - Salt Marsh Sediment SW1601-90 ... | reverse complement strand
CTGGGACTGGTAGCTTCGGTACTGTTTGCTGCCCACGAGCACGCCGATTCTTCTTAATTCATCAAAGGATACGCCAGCCGGCTCCAGAATATGGTCCAGGCATTCCTCTTTCGTATCCCAAAAGTACTCACCTAATCCCAACTTTCCAGCAAGATCTCGCAGTATTTCATAGTCACCCCGGCAGTCCCCAACACGGGTGACTCCTTGCTGGACCTGGGCAATAGGCAGTGAATAAGATGGAACAACAATGTCATCAGTTTCAAGATACGTAGCCGCTGGCAGCACTATATCGGCCAGCGCCGCTGTTGGAGTCATGAACATATCGGCTACGGCCAGAAAGTCCAAGCCGAGCAGAGCCTGATATGTCTCTTTAGCATTGCTATATGTTAGCAAAGGGTTGCATCCCTGGACATATGCGGCTCGAATCGCGTAGGGGTCTCCATGGCGTATGGCTTTAATTGTATCCTGCGGCAGAACAGACGAGGTCAGAGGCAGTATTTTGTCTGGACTCGTAACTTTTCGCTGCCGTAACTCAGGCGATATCTTCTCAGGCAACCCCAATGCCGGTGCTAGAGGGTCAATTGGAGGTGACGACCATCTTATATCTCCTCCCGGCACCTCGAGATTGCCGGTAATTGCCCTTAGTATGGAAATGGCTCGCGCGGTTTGAAAATTATTTATCCCATGGTCTATTGCATTGCCCCACTGAATACAGGCTGGCCGATTAGTTGTATAAAACCTGGATGCCTGCTTGACCATCTCGGCTGGAACCCAGGTGATTTCAGAGACCTTTTCCGGGGTATAATCCTGAACGTGGGTTCTGAGCTCATCGAATCCTGTTGTCCAGTTTTCAACAAAGGCCTTATCGTATAGGCCCTCATTAATTACTACATTGATCATTCCCAGTGCGAGCGCCAGGTCTGAGCCTGGCCTTGGCTTCAGCCATATATCAGCTCTGTCTTTTCCCCTGATCTCTGTGGGATTGACAACCATCAGCTTCGACCCGCGGTCCAAAGCCTTTACCAGACGCCGGTAGACATGGGGCAGGTTCTCCGATAGATTCTTGCCCCAAACGATAATGCTATTTGGTGGGTAGTCGAAATCGGGAATTGCGTAGTATCCATAAGTGACCTTTGATGCATTTAGCCGAGGGACAAAGCAAACATGTCCCTGGCTCGCAACGTTGGGCGAGCCAAAGACATTAGCAAACCGACGCACATACTGCCCTTGAAACCCTCCCTTGAAACTGCCGAAGATGAAAACAACGGACTCGGCGCCATTTGCATTCTTGGCCTTAGCTAATTCACTAGCCACGATTTCTAAGGCCTCATCCCAACTGATCGGCACCCATTTGCCTTCTCCTCTTCTGCCTTGTCGCTTCAGAGGTTCCCGCAACCGATCAGGATGATAGAGATACTCCAGTGACGCAAGTCCCTTTGAACATAGTATCCCTTCATTCAAGGGACTCTCCGGGTCGCCCTCGATCTTGGTAACCCGTCCGTTCTCGACGTTAACCAATATGCCACATCCGACCTGACAGATCCCGCAAGTGCTTTTGATGGCCCTTTTATCTGTTTCTTCAGCGTATGTCACTAGAAGACCCTCCAACAATAGAGATTCTGGAATTTTGACCGCACCATATTTTGGTTTAAATCTATTAATTTACTATATAGTGTGGTTTAAAAATCTATCTTTGTATTCTCCGACAAGCTCCTGGCCTAAATGTGAGTAAATTAGATACGCGCTTATCCGACAGAGGTATGCAGGCTGTTGCATACCTGGGAGCAGCAAACGGGTAAAACTAATCTTGTCCACCTTGTTCTTTACTGCTGGAGCATTTTCTTATTCATATTGGTTGATGTCTCTTAGCCTTTCTGAATAGCGCTGCCTGTCTTTAGCTGCCATCGTTTCTATAGAGGCATCGCTAAAGCCAGCTTCCTTTAAGCCGGGGTAAGTTCCTGAAGATCAACGCAGATAAAATATATACGCTCATCAGAGCAAATAATGTCAAATCTTCAGGGTATTTTAGCCGTATAGAGACTTTTCGTCTCCGCGCCAAGCCCGTATTCAGTTGCCGTTCTAACCATAGCCTCCACGTTCTGTACCGGTGCTTTGGGAGGGATCCCACACCCGCTCATAAGAATAAAACGGCTGGTTCCAGCTCCCCGAAGACAATTAAGGGTATCAGCCACGACTTGTTCCTTAGTCCCCATAAGGAGGGACTTGATGGGATCCACATTTCCGCCTAGAACCGCTTTTGGGATTCTTGCTCTTGAATCCGAAAGGTTCATACATTGATCCAGGCTCAGAACATCTGCCCCGGTTTGCTCCATGGCCTCCAACATGGAATACGTGTCTCCACAAATATGTAAAATGCAGGGGACATTGAGTTTGCTGGTGAGTCTTTGAAGCCTGGGCAGGACAATCTGACGGAATATGGGGGGAGAGATCATGGATGATGAAGACGTCGGTTCAGGAATGATGATAATATTAGCTCCACTGTCAACCAGCTCATGGCCAAACTCAAGTAAAGTCTCATTGATCCTATCCAGCAATACTTCTAGGATCGGTCGGTTTTTGATAATCATCCGCATGATCAACTCTGCTTCGAATATACGGCAAGTGGTGGTAAATGGACCTTCAAAAAGGCCAATCACTGGGAGATCACCTTTGCCGTACTCACTTAACCTTTGGACTGCTTCCAGGAATACGGGTAACCTTCCTGCCTTCCTGACGTCAGGATGAGGTATTTTATCAATATCCTCCTCACATGCAATGGTAAGAGGAAGGGGGTCAGCGAGTGGGCCTGTTTCCAGAAAACGGACCCTGCATCCGAAGGCCTCTGCTATGTATAAAGCATCAGCATAGGCATAGAGGGGGTCATATCCCACCGATTCCCTGGCCTTAATTTGGGCGTCAGCGATTAGTTCTGGATCCAAGGCAATTTTAGAGAGGGGAAAATTCGAAAAGTTTTCCGTAACCCATCCGCCGACCAAAGGGAAAATTGGGACACGATCCCGCGGGCTTCCTTTTATAGAGTCCTTAAAACGCTCCAGAGCTGAATAAGTCATGATTACCTCCCATGCTATATGTAACCGCTAAAATTGTCCCTGGACCCACTGATATCCTTCCGTGACCGTAGCCAATGAAAAGATCATTTAAATAGATTAAGGGTATTAGGTAAATTTTAAAAGCGAACTACATTCAAATTTTCGTTTTTGACTTTTTCTATCCCAACTAACTGTTTATACCAGAATCTGATTTCAGTCGATTTTAATTCTTAACTGACATGGGCCCTATGTTAGGACCCACATCATTTTTCGTGACGTGAACAAATTTCCTTTCAAAATCTAAATGCATAGCCAGAAATAGACATCCCCCTTGTGTAAAAACTCTATATCTTTCCCTTTCTCTTTTATTTCATAAGATTCGGCAAAAGCAGAGCAATCTGGGGAAAAGCGATCAGGAGGGCCACGCAGGTCAGGACGGATAGCACAAAGGGGAGCGCCCCCTTGAAAATACTCTCCAGGGGGATGTCACTGGCAATTCCGGAGAGGACGTATACATTAATGCCCACAGGCGGGGTCATGGCACCCATCTCTGCGACAAGGACGATAATAACGCCAAACCAGATGGGGTCATACCCCATGGCCGTGACCAAGGGGAATAGGATCGGAATCGTCAGAAGAATCATGGCAAGGGCGTCCATAAAACACCCTCCTATGAGATAGATAACCACGATGACCGCCATGATGGCATAATTGGGTAAGGGGAGTCCCCCGATCCAGTTGGCTGCCACGAAAGGAACCCTGGTGATGGCCAGAAAGTGGCCGAACATGATGGCCCCGGAAACGATAACCAGGATCATGCAAGAAACTTTCGTGCTCTCTGTCACTGCCTGGGAAAAGCCACCCCAGGTCAGTCTTCTTCGGACAAGACCGAGGATGATGGCCCCCCCGACGCCAATGGCACCTGCCTCGGTTGGTGTGAAAAAACCAAGGAAAAGTCCCCCCATGACAAGAAGGAACAGCAATAGGGTCTCAGTTATGCCTGAGAGGGCGAATACTTTTTCTTTGAATGTGGTCTTCCTCCCGCGGGGAGCCACCTCCGGTCTGAGCCGCGCCCAGATAAAAATGGTCACGCAGAAAAAAAAGGACAGAAGGATACCCGGTAAGATTCCTGCCGCAAAGAGCTTTCCAATAGATTGCTCAGTCGCGATACCATAAATGATAAAGATCACACTGGGGGGAATGAGAATCCCCAGACTGCCACCTGCAACGATCGAGCCCGTACTCAAGGAAGTTCCATACTTATACCGCCTCATCTCGGGAAGGGCCACAGTGGTCATTGTGGCAACAGAGGCATTGGTCGAACCGCAGATGGCTGCAAACCCCGCACATGCCCCCACCGTGGCAATGGCCAGGCCCCCCGGCAAATAGTCAAAGATTTTGTAGGCGGTATCAAAGAGGCGGCGGCTTATGCCTGCATGAAATGTAATTTGACCCATCAGGATAAATAAGGGGACAACAGTCATATTGTAAGAACTGAACATGCTGTAGAAATCCTTGGCAAGGACCCGTAGGGCGGTATCCATGGACACCATATAGGTAAACCCGGCGAAGCCTACAAGGGCCATCACAAATCCCACAGGCATGCGGGAAAAAAGGACGATAACAAGAATCACCAATCCAACCAAACCAATAACTGTTGGACTCATTTCCAACCTCCCTCTCCTGTTACTTTAGGCTCATACCAAGGTTTTTCCCTTCCCCTGAGCACATTCCAGAAGTCCAGCCAGAGGATGATGCAGACGATAAAAAAAGACAAGGACATACCGTAAAGCAACGGGTAAAAAGGCAGTGTCAGCGTCAAAGACGTCTCTCCCGATACCTTCAGGTCGTTTCCATACCGGATACATTCCACTGTCAAAAAACCAAAGAGGACGATGCTTAGAAAGTGGGTGATTTGATGGATAATAACCTGGACCCGGTGGGGCATCCGCATGACAAATAGGGGTACAGACACGTGGCCCCGTTTTACGGTGGTATAGGCTACTGCCAGACTTGCCACCGCTGTTCCCAGAAACCCCACGATTTCATAGGTGCCAAGGACGGGATGCCTGAAGAGGCGGAGCACCACATCCGTACAGGTGAGGCCGGTCATGCCAATCAAACAAGATCCGGCGACCCAATTCAGGATTGAGGAAAACCTATGAATCCCTTTGCCAAACGCCGCCATGTCGCCACCTCTCAATAAAGGCAAAAAGCGGCTGCCGTAGTTGTTACGTCAACCCGGCAGCCCTTTTTATGGACCCTCTATCGCTGTTTTTCCTTAAATTCTTTGATCAGGGCCCTTACGGTAGTCACATATTCCTTGCCGGGTAATCCCTTGTCCTCTGCGTCCTTTTCATACTCAGAGATGACAGGCTGGACAGCCTCGGCCCAGCGGGCATTTTCTTCATCGGAGAGGGGGATAATTTGATGGCCCATGTTGAGTGCGTACTTTCTGGCCCTTTCGTCAGCGGAATCCCACACCTCGGCCGCTTTGGGAATCCATTCGGCACTCACCTCTTCAAAGACCCTTTGGACATCTGTGGGCAGGGAATTCCACTTTTTACGACTCATGGCGATATAGAAGTGGGAGGTATATCCGACCCCGAAGCACTCGGTCGTATATTTGACAACCTCGGCCTGTTTCCAGGTCATGAGGGCCTCAATGGGGCTGAATGTCGCCTCTACCACACCCTTTCTCAGGGACTCGTAGGTATCAAACATGGGCATGGCAACCGGTACGGCACCCAGAGCCTGGGCCGCCTTGGCCGCAGCCCCCACAGCGCGGATCTTCAAACCTTTGATCTCTTCAAGATTGCGCACCGGTCGCTTGCTGTGAAGAATACCCGGACCGTGGGCATGCAGGTAGAATACTTTGTAAGCATCAAACTCTTTGGGCCTGAACTTCTTATAAAACTCATTGACTACAAAGGTGGCCATCTTTGCAGAGCTGTAGCCGATGGTTAGGTTCACGGTCTCCATGGCAAAAAAGCGTCCCGGCGTGTAGGCCGACACCCCTGCCCCTACGTCGGCGATACCCTTCAGGATGCCGTCAGGGATTTCATTCCCCTTGAGCAGTGTTGAACCGGGGTAATAGGTGAATTTTACCTTTCCGTTCGTGCGTTTTTCTATCTCGCTTCCCCAGCCCTCATTCATTGGATACAGGGGATGAGTCGCAGGATAGAAGGTGGCCCAGCTTATTGAAATAGGCTTTTTCTTTGCGGCGTAAGATATTACCAGGGATGAAAATAGAAACACCACAGATAAGGAAATGATAAAGACCCATTTAATCTCTTTCATGATACCCTCCCATTCTATAAAATTTTCATCAAAAAAGCCCCAGACAATGTTTTACTCTCTTGAGATCATCACCCCCTTTCTGTCATGAGAAATCTCAACTATCCTTATATACCTTGCATAGAATTCCTCGTAGATGTGTGCTTCTTGACTCTTTACTGTAAGGTGGTTTATCATCAGTAAGCATGTTGATATTTGATTCACTCCTGAAATTAGCCTTATTTTCCTGAAGTCCTGAACATGGGCTTAACTGAACCCATATATCTGCTCTTATGGCAGACTCTGTCTCTGAGGTCAATTAAAATGAGCCTTGTGCCTTTATCTAATGCTTGAATGGTTTGTTTATGTCAGCCAATCTTATCCTTGTTTGAACCCCAGGGCATTATACAAGCTGGTTGATAATAATATTGCTCGGTGTCAAACTGAAGCATGGTAACTCCTTTTCGTTGATAAGATTTGGTTTTTCGAACTCTGACTATATGGGATTCGCCATTGTGTGTCAAGCCACAGTCAACCTCATGATGTTGTGGGGGAAATTCGTGGCTGAACTATTACCAGTTTTTACTGTAATTTTTCTATCTATCTAATCAAAAAATTTTACACTGTTTTTCTAATCTCATATTCTGTTATTATATGTGGAGATATGAAGACACACACTAAACGCTTGATAATCAAGATAATATAAACCAATGACTATTCGCAGGTTACTCATATATACTCCAATATTTGTAATACCTACGAGGAGCAATCAAGGGGAAATCCTGATCGATTAAATGAAAATATTACTGCGTATCTAGGTGATGTCCACATGTTAAATACAGTCTTGTCAGCAGATTCTACCAGCAGCCATATAGAGTCCATGGTCTTTGAGGACCTTCTGGCTCGTGACGAAGATCTTAACTTTAGGGGCCCCTTGCTGAATCGTGAAAGATTTATGAGGAGGCCTTTTTGTTATATCAATGATCCCTCGATAATTTCAGGAATAGGTATAGTAGACCAAAACGAGTTATCTTGACACTCCATTAAAAAGCCTTACCTTTTCACTAAAAGGAGATAATCGCTATGGAAAAAATCACATTGTCGATCCCCACTATTTCGTGCGAGCACTGTGTTATGACCATTAAAAGAGAACTGGGTGAAATACAAGGAATAGAAGAAGTGGGAGGAGACGCCACAACAAAGGAAATCACCGTGCAGTGGGATTTGCCAGCGACGTTAGAAAAAATCAAGTCCACCTTGAAGGAGATTAACTATCCTGCCGCTGATTAGATTTCATTGAAGACAATAATGTCAAGGATAATTCAATGTCCGATGAAAATGTTACCCTACCAGTCACTGGAATGACATGCGCCAACTGCGCCCTTACTATACAAAGAAGCTTGAAAAAAGTTACGGGTGTAAAAGAGGCGAATGTGAATTTTGCCACAGAACAGGCCTCTGTTTCCTTTGATATAGATCAGGTTCAAATAAAGGATCTGACAAATAAGATTCATGATGCAGGCTATGGCGTTGTTACGGCAACTGTCGAGATCCCCCTAACCGGTATGACATGCGCTAACTGTGCCATGACCATTGAAAGGACCTTGAGCAAGAAGGTTCCCGGTGTGGTCAAGGCCTCAGTCAATTTTGCCACGGAGCGCGCACACGTGGAATACATCCCAACCATAACAACCATAGACGATATGATTGCTGCCATAGAAAAGGCCGGGTATGGTGCCATTCGACCGGATGAATTAATTGAGGGTGAAGACACGGAACTGGCTGCCCGAAAAGCGGAGATACAAAACCAGACACGCAAATTTTTAACAGGCCTCATATTCACTGTACCGCTGTTTTTTCTCAGCATGGGAAGAGACTTTGGTCTTTTTGGCCTATGGGCCCATGCTGTGTGGGTTAACTGGCTTTTTTTTGCTCTTGCCACCCCGGTTCAATTTTACACGGGCTGGGATTATTATATTGGAGGATGGAAAAGCCTTAAAAATGGCAGTGCTAATATGGACGTGTTAGTGGCTATGGGGTCCTCAGTGGCATATTTTTACTCCCTTGCTGTGCTTTGTTATTCTCCCCTTGGTGTGCATGTCTATTTTGAAACCTCTGCTGTGGTTATTACCCTCATCAAGCTGGGTAAAATGCTTGAGGCCAGAACAAAGGGGCGAACAGGTGGCGCCATCCGTAAGCTCATTGCACTACGGCCAAAAACCGCAACGATTCTGGAGGATGCAGAGGAAAGGGAAATCCCCCTTTCACAAATCAAGGTAGGCGATGTCCTCATTGTACACCCCGGTGAAAGTATCCCTGTTGATGGGGTAGTCCTGGAAGGCACATCTACAGTAGATGAATCTATGTTGACCGGAGAACCTCTTCCAGTTGATAAGCATCCCAAAGCCAAGCTTACAGGTGGCACTATCAACGGTGAGGGCCGCCTCAAGTTTGAGGCAACCAGGGTTGGAAAGGATACTGTTTTGGCCCAGATAATCCGGCTGGTTCAAGAGGCTCAAGGAAGCAAAGCACCTATTCAGGCCCTTGCTGACCGTGTCGCTGCTGTGTTCGTCCCTGGAGTAATTGGGATTGCCTTCCTGACCTTCTTCCTCTGGTGGGCCATAGGAGGTGATTTTATCCCGGCAATGCTCCGATTGGTTGCGGTTCTGGTAATTGCCTGCCCCTGTGCCCTTGGACTTGCCACACCCACAGCCATCATGGCTGGAACCGGGAAGGGTGCAGAAAAGGGAATATTGTTTAAAAACAGTGAGTCTTTGGAGATGGCCACAAAACTTCATACCATTGTCCTGGATAAAACCGGAACCATTACCATGGGTAAACCCTCTGTGGTCAATGTGATTGTGTCTGATGCACTTATCAAGGATGAAAAGGAACTTTTAAGGCTCGGGGCATCAGTGGAAAGGGGATCTGAACATCCCCTGGGACAGGCCATAGTCAAGGAGGCAAAAAAGAGAGGGATTCATCTTTCAGAGCCAGATTCCTTCAGGGCCTTGGGGGGATTGGGAGTGCAGGCAAAAATAAAGGGGCAGGAAGTTTTGGTGGGAAAACCAAATTGGTTTGATGAGATGGGCTTTACCTTTGATGATGCAAAAAATCACGTGCGCTCTTTACAGAATGAGGGAAAGACGGTGATGATGGTTGTGGTTGATAAAAAACTTGCAGGCCTTATAGCTGTAGCAGATACGGTAAAGCCCGAATCGAAACAGGCCGTTGAAGAGCTTCATGAGCAGAATCTGAAGGTTGTCATGCTTACAGGGGATAATGAACATGCTGCCAGGACCATTGCCTCGGAAGTCAATATTGATGATATAGTTGCAGAGGTTCGGCCAGAGGAAAAATCCACAAAAATCAAAGAGCTCCAGGATAAGGGTGAGAAAGTCGGGATGGTTGGTGATGGCATCAATGACGCCCCGGCACTGGCCCAGGCCGATGTGGGCCTTGCTATCGGGACAGGAACTGATGTGGCCATAGAGTCTGGCGATGTAATCCTTGCCAGTGGTAACCTGAGAGGTGTTTCAAAGGCGATCCAACTGAGTAGGGCTACTATGAGAACGGTCAGGCAGAACCTTTTCTGGGCCTTTTTTTATAATATTGTGCTTATTCCTGTAGCAGCAGGGGTGCTCTATCCATTTGAATTTCTCCCTGCATTTTTACGACAACTGCACCCCATATTTGCTGCCCTGGCGATGTCCATAAGCAGCATTACAGTGGTTTCCAATAGCCTGCTTCTATACAAGACAAAAACAGAATGAACTACCTTGCAGCCCCGCTCAGACGGGATCCCCTCCATAATTAAGGTGGACAAGTCCGCTACGCTCCGATACAGAAATATCCTTATTGATTTTGAATAATTCATGAGGGTTGGACGAGGAGGTGGATATTTTCAAGTAGTAAATGTTTGTCCATCAATTCATCTGCTTTTCGCATGAACCAATTTGATAATAGTAACCTCAGGAGGTGAAAGAAACCGGATAGGAGGCCCCCACGTTCCAGACCCCCTGCTCACGTACAATTGAGAGCCATGCGACAGAGGTATCAGCCCTGAATGATGAGGGAAAAATAATCGAGTAATCAGACTAAAGGGAAAAATTTGGCCTTTGTGGGTATGTCCTGAAAGTTGCAGATCAAAGAGGCCGAGCGCCTCCTTGCTTACTACCGGTATGTGTTTAAGAAGGAGAACAAACTTCTTGTTGGAGTTATGAGAGAGCAGAGTTTTTTCTGAAACGCCTCTGTATAGACCAAAGTACTTTCCCGTTGGATCATCAATACCAACCACCGTGATGATCCCGGCAGCGTCAGATGTTTCTCCCCTCAGCACTGTAAAGCCCGCACTTTTTACAAAATTCAGTGCCTGATCAAGGCCAGCATAAAATTCATGATTTCCTGTAATTGCATATTTACCGTATGGCGGATTGACAGTCTGTAAGAGTTCTGCGAGTCCGGTGAGATTGTCGATCTGTCCATCCACAAGATCACCTGTTGATACCAGAATATCAGGGTTTGCCCTCCTTACTGCGTTCAAAATCCGTTTCAATCTCTTGTGCCTGACAATCAGTCCAAGGTGAACATCAGAGATCTGAGCGATGGTAAGTGCACCGATTCCTTCAGG
>Ga0315550_1002629_pt1 | contig 10957 bp, 6 predicted proteins | sample SalMarSW160190MG_2_FD_203100 | JGI IMG/M metagenome (GOLD analysis project Ga0315550, IMG submission 203100) | Salt marsh sediment microbial communities from the Plum Island Ecosystem LTER, Massachusetts, United States - Salt Marsh Sediment SW1601-90 ... | reverse complement strand
CAGCGCGGCGGAGGCTTCATGCTCATCGCCGGACAGCGCTCGGCCCCGCAGGCCTTGCGCGGCACGCCGCTCGAAAAGCTCCTGCCGGTCATGATCGACCCCCAATACCTGGGACTGCCCGGGCGACCCCAGCCCGACGCCGGGCCCATTTTCTCCGAAACATACCAACTGGAATTGACCCCCGAGGGACGCGACAACCCGGTGTTTCGCTTCGAGCAACAACCCGAGGAGAACCTGACAACGATCGCCGCCCTACCGCCTTTGTTCTGGTACGCCCCCACCTTGGGTCCCAAACCGGCCGCCGAGGTCCTGGCCCGTCACCCCCTGGACCGAACCGTCAGCGGCCCCGTACCCCTGGTGGTCACCGGTCGATACGGGGCCGGTCGCATTTACTACCACGGCACGGACGATACCTGGCGCTGGCGCCGCGGAACGGGCGAAGCCTACTACGACGCCTATTGGCTGCAGGCCGTCCGCTACTGCACCGAAAACCGGCTGCTCACCCAGACGCGCGCCGCCCGCCTGTTTGCCGACCGCAAACGCTACGACTACGCTGAGCCGGTCAAGGTCACCCTGCAGTTGGCCAGCCCCGACCTGGCCCAAGCGCTGCCCCAAGACATTACCGGCCGATACCGAAGCTTGGACCACAAACACGCGGGCCAGTTCACCCTGACGCGACTAGGACCTAAGGCGCGTATCTTCGAAGGGCGCTTCACGCCCCCCGCCCAGGGCAGCTACACCGTGGAGGCCGACCTGGAGGACCCGGCCGCGGGGCCGCAGGCCAGACCGCAGCTTGCCATCCAGGTGCGCGCCACCAGCCTGGAACTGGTCCACCGCCAGGCCGACCACGAGGCCCTGCGTCAACTGGCCGAACAGACCGGCGGCGAGGTGCTATACCTCGACGAGCTCGAGCGCCTGGCCACACTGCTGCCCGATCGGCGGGTCAAAATCCCCGACGACATTGCCGAGCCCATCGGGGATACGCGGCTCGTTCTGGGCCTGATGGTGCTTATACTTGCGATAGAGTGGAGTCTGCGCAAATGGTTCGGGTTGATCTAGGCTGGTCCGCGCCGAGGCGCCACCTCGATCCGAGCCCGGCGCCCGAGCGACGGGGGTAGAGGACTTGGCAACCATGCCGACCCACCGCATTCTGCTCTTGATGGACCGCCTGCGACGGCGGGTCCGCGGGCTGGTGCTGCTGGCCGGCGCGCTGGGCTTTGCGTCCTGCTTGCTGGCCGGCTTCCTGCTTATCGGCTTGGTGGACTGGCTGGTAAGGTTACCCTCACCCATGCGGCTGGCCTCGACCTTGGCCTTGCTGACCGGCCTGGGATACGTGGTCCTCAAGCAGGTGGTGCACCCGCTCTGCGCCCCGCTACGGCGAGTCACCCTGGCCAGCCGACTCGAACGCCGCTTCGATTCGCTCGGCAACCGGCTCTCCAGCGCGGTGCAGTTCCTGGAGCAGCCCCCGCTGGGGTCGAGGCAGATGATGGACCAAGTGGTCCAACGGGCCGACGCCGACCTGGCCCACGTCGATTTCGACGAAGCTTTTTCGCGCCGGGTGCTCTGGCGGCGAAGCGTCGGAGCCATCGCCTCGACCACCGTGTTGCTCTTGCTCACCGCGATCGTTCCCTACTGGCCGGGCATCGCCCTGGCTCGGCTGGCCTACCCCTTCGGGAGCACCATCTGGCCCCGAACCGTGGAGATCATCACCCCGACCCAAGTGACCAAGGTGCCCCTGGGGGAGAGCTTCACCGCGGAAATGCGCGTGGGTCGCGGCGACCGGCCCAATCTGCGGGCCTTCGTTTACCTGCGCCAGGGGAAAAGCCCCGCAGAAGTCTTCCCCATGCAGCGCAGCGCCGAGGGAACCTACAAGTGGACCTTCGAGAGCCTGACCCGCGAGGGGCAATATTGGTTTGAGGCCGGCGACGACTCCACCCAACACAGGCCCGGCCTGATCCAAATCGTCCAACGCCCGGCCTTGGAGTCGGTGGTGCTGACCGTGGAAAGGCCCGCCTACGCACCGGGGCGATACGAGGTGCGACTCCCGGCGGAACAGGGGCGGGTGGAGGCCCTGGCCGGCAGTCAGGTTCACCTCACAGCCCGGGTCAACCAACCGGTGGACGAAAACGAGGACGGGTCCCCGAACGCCTGGCTGCTCACCTCACAGACGGAAAAACTGCCGCTCTCCTGGAGCGGCGTCGACCAGCAGGAGCTGGGCCACACCTTCGTCCTGACCGAGCCGATCGACTTTCAGCTCTTGGTGCGCGGCAAGGACGGGTTCTGGAACGAATCGCCGGCGGAGTACCAGCTAGTCCCTCGGCCGGACCGGCCCCCGGTGATCTCCATCATCGAACCGGCCGCTTCCCTGGACGTTACGCCGCAATCCGACGTCGAACTGTGGCTGTCACTGAGCGACGACGTGGGTCTGGCCGGCCTGGCCTTGCAGGCCGAGTTGGTCGGCGCGGACCAGCCCTTGCCGCCGCTTGACCTGGGCGACGCACTACGCGCCGCGGGTCCGCCCGGCGGCGCCCCCGCCGCCCCGACCTCGGCCGCAGGCGCCGAAGCGGACCATCGCGAGCTGCGTTACACCTGGAAGCTGGCCGACTGGGAGCTCAAGCCCGGCGACTCGCTGACCTGCCACCTGGAGGTTTCCGACAACTTCGGCCTGGACGGGGCCTCGCCGCACCTGGTGCGAAGCGCGCCTTTGCGGCTACGCGTGCTCAGCCAGGCTCAGTTCACCGACCGGCTGCAGGTGGAATTTCAGTTGCTGCGCAACCGGCTGCGCGAATTGCTGACCGAACAGGAGGCCCTGCAGTACAGCGCCGAACAGGTCCGCGAAAGCCGTCAAGGCGGCCAGCTATTGACGCGGGAAGCGGCCGAATCGCTGAGCAAGATCGCCGGGATACAAAGCCGGCTGGCCGCCCGCACCGGGCAACTCGCCCGCCAGTTCGAGCGCCTGGTGGAGCGCATGAAGCAGAATCGTTACCAGGACCAGACCGCCCTGCTGGACACGCAACGGATGGCCCACGAGTTGCAGCAACTCGGCGAGGGGGCCATGACCGACGCCGCTCGGCGCGCCGACCAAGCCCAGCAGGCCGATACGGCGACAGGGCAGGCTGAGCAGCTCCAGGCTCTGGCCCAGGCCCAGCAACGATCCATCGAAACGCTGGAACGGCTGCTGCAGGGCTTGCAGCGCTGGGGCAGCTTTCAGGAGATGGTCCGCAAGACCCAGGAGATGCTGGACCGGCAGCAGCAAACCACACGGGAGACGGCCGAGTTGCACCGGCGAACCATGGGCATTCCAGCCGAAGCCCTCGACGACGCCGACGGCGAGAGCGCCGCGGCACTGTCTCGGCGGCAGGGCCGGTTGGCCGGCGAGGCCGACGAACTCATGCGGCGGATGTCGGACATGTCCGAGCTAACCCGCGAGGCCGAACCGGCCACTAGTGAGTCGCTGGCCGAGGCCCAGCGGGCCGCGGGGGCGGGCAACCTGTCCCGTCGCCTGCACCAGGCGGCCGAGGCCATTCGGCGCAACCTGGCGGGTCGGGCCGCCGCCGACCAGAAGGCCGCCGAGGACATCCTCAAGGAAATGTTGCAGCGGCTGCAGAACCGTCAGTCGCGGCAATTATGGGAATTGGCCCGGCGGACCGAACAGGCCGAAGACCTGGTACGGTACTTCCTGCAGCAGCAGATCGAGCTTCGGGCCAGCACCCAGGCCGCCGCCGGCGACCAAGATCCGCCGGGACGCTACGCGGAACTGGCCGTGGAGCAGGCCGACCTGGAAGGCAATACGCGCCAACTGTCCAAGGACCTGCTGGGTGACCTGGACACGGCCCGGGCCGCGCGGGTCATCCGGGCCGCTGCGGGCAAGATGAGCTCGGCGGCGGACCGCCTGAGGCAAGCCCGCGGCGAAGAAGCCGAGCCGTTCCAATCAGCGGCCATCACCGAGTTGGAGGCGGCCCTGGAGGCTCTGACCGAGGTCCGCCGCAAGGCCCAGCAGGAATTGGCCGCCCAGGCGGTGCTGGCCGTCCGCAACAAGCTGATTGAGATTCACAATGCCGAGTTGGAAATCGCCGAAGAATTCGGCGAGCTGCGCGAAGCGCGCCGCCAGCAGGACCGGCTGCGGCGCAAGCAGACCCGCCAGCTTTCGCGGATGGAGTCCGCCCAGGAGGAATTGGCCGGCGAGATGAACGCACTAGTCGAGCAGGTCGCCCAGGTGGTGGTTCACAGGTGGCTGTTTGAGAGCATCGCCGCCGACATGGCTACGGCCGGGCAGCGCCTGGCCCGGCGAACGGTCGATGAGGAGACCGCCGAGTTGCTGGACCGGATCGTAGACTCTTTGTCGCAGGCCATCGACTCGCTGGACCTGGCAGACGTGCAGCCCGAGGACCAGTTCGCCGAGGGGGCTGGCGGGGCCGGTGGAGGCGGGCCGGCCCGGAGTATCAAACCGGTGCCCACCGTGGCGGAACTGAAGCTACTTAAACAACTCCAGGCCGATATCAACCTGCGAACAACTGAGTTGGACCACAAGATCGAGAAAGACCGGCCCACCGAAAAACAACTGCGGCAGGTGCTGGAACTGGCCCGACGGCAGGAGGAAGTCCGCGACTTGACCAAGAAACTATTTGAGAGGCAGAACTGATGCCGTGCCCGTACTCAATCCGTTTCATAGCGCCGTGGCTGGTCCTGGCGGCACTGTCGGGCAACGGCGGACCGACGAGCACCGCCTGCGCCCAAGCGCCGGCGTCGCAACCGGCCGGTGAAGAAGACGACTCGGCAGATGCGCTGATCGAGCGGCTGCGCGACGGGCGCGGCGGCCTAGACATCTCCCAGCGCATCACCCAACTGATGGACAGCTCGCAAAGGCGGCTGGCCACCCGCTTCGACACCGGCGAGTCCACCCGGCAAGTCCAGCAGCAGATCATCGAGGAGCTGGACGCCGCCATCGACATGGCCAAACGAAACCTACGGCCGGCCGGATCGGCCCAGCCCGAAGCGCAACAGGAGGGAGAGAAGCGCCGCGCCGGCCGGCGCCAGGAACAACAACAAACCAAGACCGCCAGGAAGGGCCAAAACGCCGAGTCCGATCAGCAAACCGAGCCCGGCGGCGGGGACCAGGAAGCCTCCTCCCCCGACACCGGGCCGACCACACCGCCGGCCCGGGCGTGGGGAAACCTGCCCGATCGAGATCGCGAGGCCGTGATTCAGGGCTTCAAGGAGGCGTTTTTACGCAAATACGGCGAACTAATCGAAGCTTATTACCGTGCGCTTTCGGAAGAGGCCGAGGAATAGAATTAAACGGGGGCAGGCTCGATCGCGGGGGTGCTAAGCGTGGAGCGGAACATTGCCAGACGACTCCGACGAGCAGTGCTGGTGCTGGTGTTGAGCTGCACCGTAGGGCCGACGGCCGAACTACGCGCCGCTGCGTCCACACCGACGACAGGCGACGAAGTCGTGCTCCTGACCCCGCGGACGCAAATGGCGGTGCGGAGAGGGCTAAGTTGGCTGGCCTCGATGCAGGGGGCGGACGGCTCGTACGGCAGCACCTCGAACTACGGGCGACACGTGGGACTGACCGGGCTGTCCGGCCTGGCCTTCATGTCCGAGGGCAGCGTGCCGGGCCGCGGCAAGTATGGCAGCCAAGTGGACGGCTGCGTGAACTTCATCCTCAGTTGCCGCAGTGAGTCGGGATTGCTGGCCGCCGAAACCAGCCACGGGCCCATGTACGGGCACGGCTTCGCCACGCTGTTTCTGGCGGAGGTGTACGGAATGACGGCCCGCCCGGAAATTGACGAAGCCCTGCACAAGGCGGTGCGCCTCATCGTCAATACCCAAAACCACCAGGGCGGCTGGCGCTATCAGCCGGTGCGCAATGACGCGGACATTTCGGTGACCGTGTGCCAGGTGATGGCCTTGCGGGCCGCTCGCAACGTGGGCATCTACGTACCCAAGAGCACCATCGACGCGGCCATCGAATACGTCAAGCTGAGTCAGAATGACGACGGTGGATTCCGCTATATGCTCACTTCGGGCAGCTCGGCGTTTGCCCGCTCGGCGGCCGGCGTGGCCACCTTGCAGTACGCGGGCCTCTACCGTGACGAAACCATCGACCGGGGGCTGAGCTACATCGAACAGTTCCTGCCCAGCCGGAACACGGAGCGGAACGTGGGCCATTATTTTTACGGGCACTACTACGCCGCTCAGGCTATGTTCCAGGCCGGCGACGAACACTGGCGGGTTTGGTACCCGGCGGTCCGCGAAGAGCTACTGGAAGACCAGCAGCCCGAAGGTTATTGGCGTGGGCAGGCGGGTACCGAATACGGCACGGCCATGGCGCTGATTATTCTGCAAATGCCCAACCGGCTGTTGCCGATCTTTCAGAAGTAGGTCACCGGGAGGTAAGCGGTGAAGACATGGTGGACCAGACAGGACCCGAAACGGTGGGGCCGGCGGCCGCTGGGCCGCGAGCAACGCATCGGTCTTGGGGTCGTGCTGGGCGCTCTGGCAGGCCTTGTGGTGGTCCCCCCGGCAGCAGCGCTCGAGGTGACCGTGCGCACCGCGGACGGCGAGGAGGGCTTCGGTCGGCTGGTATCCTTCTCGCTGGCGGACGGGTTGGAGTGGCAGCCCGGGGACTCGAACATGGTCCGCGTTAGCAGCGACGAGGTGGTGTCCATTACCGTGTACGATCACCCCGTGGGCGTCCCCACCGACGGGGCGTTGGTCCACTTGACCGACGGGGGACGAGTCTTCGGCGAGCTTGGCGACGGCGACGAAGAGGGGCTGGCTCTGACCAACCCCTTGCTGGGACGGTTGCGCATCCCACTGGAGCGCGTGGCGGCGGTCATCACCGAGCGCGGCCGGGGCAAGCTGTCCGCGTCCACCGTCCGGGCCGCACTGCGCCCCCCCGATCGTGAGGCGGACGAACTGTGGTTCGCCAACGGTGACCGCCTGTCGGGTTCACTCCTGTTGATTACCGGCCAGAAGGTCATGGTGGAGACCGAACTGGGTGGCTCGGAGGCTTCGGCCGAGTTCCTGCTGGGTGTTTTTCTGGCCGGCGCATCGCCGTCGGCAGACCAGGAACCGAGGCTTCGGGCCATACTGCGTCTGGTGGATGCGAGCGAGTTGCCCGCCCAGGAAGTGCGCTGGTACGGGCCCGACGTGCAGGCCGCGGCGGAGGGATGGATCAGAACCTCGTTCGCCTCCCGGCACCTGGCCGGGGTAGAGGTGCTGGGCGGGCGCTGGCGTTGGCTGGGGGATCTGACTCCCAGCGAATACACCCAAACCTCGTTGACTGCGATGAAATGGCCCTATCGCGTGGACGCCAACGTGCTGGACGAACCCATGCGCATCAACGGGCGGACCTATACCCGAGGCATCGGGCTGCACAGCGCGGCCCGGCTGGCCTACTACCTGGGTGGCGAGTATGAAGCCTTCTCGGCCCAGGTCGGCATCGACGATTCGGCGGGCCCGTTTGCCGACGCCGACTTTGAGGTTCGCGTGGATGAGCGGACGGCCTTTCGGGCCAAGGGGCTTGGCCGCGGCGCGCCGGCCGTGCCGGTCCGTCTGGACATCGCCGGAGCCCAGAGATTGGAGATCGCCGTGGACTTCGGCCGCAACGCCGACATCCAAGACCGGGTGAATCTGGCCGACGCGGCCTTGATCCGCAAGCCGGCTCCCACGGCAGCCTCGCCCCTGCCGTAGCCCTTCGGGCGCTTCTCGTTCCGCTGGTGATTCCTGTAACAGCAGCTTGATTTGAACCTGGCGCGCGGCGCTGGTACCATCCGCCGACCGCATGGGTTGTGCCCCGCTGAGGACCTGGGAATCGCCACGCATGAGTGACACCTATAAGGAAGAACGCGAGAAGAAAAGGGATAAGCTGCGCGGCGAACTTGAGGTGGACCCCTATGGGGGGCGCTACCCGGACGTCCAACACATCGCTGAGGTGAGGGCTCGTGCGGAGAAGCTGGGCCTGGAGACGGGGGAGATCCGCGAGGAAGAGACGGCCCGCGTGGCGGGTCGCATCGTGCTGCAGCGCAGCTTCGGCAGCCTGACCTTCCTGACCGTGCGCGACGCCACGGGCGATATCCAACTCGGATTGTCCAAGAAGTTCCTGCGGCCGCAGTGGCCCGTGGCCAAACTGCTCGACCTGGGCGACATCGTCGGGGTAAGCGGGCGGCTCGGCACCACCAAAACCGGCGAGTTGACCGTATGGGCCGACGACCTGGCCTTGCTGTGCAAGGCGTTGCGCCCGCCGCCGGGCAAGTGGCACGGGCTGACCGACGTGGAGCTGCGCTACCGCCACCGCTACGTGGACCTGTTCGCTAATCCGTCGGTGCGAGACGTGTTTCGGGAGCGGTCGCAAATCATTGAGGCCATTCGCCGCTGTCTGGTGGATCGGGATTTCGTGGAGGTGGAGACGCCGGTGCTGCAGCCGCAATACGGCGGCGCGGCGGCCCGTCCCTTCACCACCCACCACAATACGCTGGACTTGGACTTGTTCTTGCGGATCAGCCCGGAGTTGTATCTGAAGCGGCTGCTGGTCGGCGGGCTGGAACGCGTCTTCGAGATCAGCCGCAACTTCCGTAACGAAGGCATCAGCACTCGGCACAACCCCGAGTTCACCATGCTGGAGTTGTATCAGGCCTACGCGGACTACAACGACATGATGGAGATCACCGAGGCCATGACCACCGCGGCCATCGAGCGCATCGGTGGCGGGTTCAAGCGCCGCTTCGGCGAACAGGAGCTGGACTTCAGCCCGCCCTGGCCGCGACACAAGTACGCCGATCTGTTGGCCGAATACGCCGGTGTGGACATGAGCGACGCGGGGGCCGTGCGGGCCAAAGCGAGCCAACTGGAGATCGATCACGCGGGCATGGATGATGCCGTGGTAATCAACGTACTCTTCGAGCAGACCGTGGAAGGCCGGCTGATTCAACCTTGTTTCGTATATGATTATCCGGCGGCCATATGCCCGCTGACTCGGCGTCATCCGCAGAACCGGGACATCGCCCTGCGTTTCGAGGCTTTTGTCGCCACCATGGAACTGGCCAATGCGTATACGGAGTTGAACGACCCGGCGGCCCAGCGAGCCAACTTCCAGCGACAGGTCCGAGGGGAGGGCGAGGCCACCATGGCGGTCATGGACGAGGACTTCGTGCTGGCCTTGGAGTACGGCATGCCCCCGGCGGGTGGACTCGGCGTGGGCATCGACCGGCTGGTCATGGTGCTGACCGATTCGCCGAGCATTCGGGACGTGATCCTGTTCCCGCTGCAGAGACCGGCCGGAGGCACAAAACCACCTGGCGATGAGAACGCCGAAGAGGTCAACGACGCCGGAGGCGCCGGCGAAGGACGAAAGCCGTAGCCCGGAGGAATAACCGGCCGCCCCAAGCAAGGCAACCGCGCTGACATGTACAAACTCTTTCTCTGTACCCGCTATCTGTTGAAACGACGGATCGCCTTTTTCGCCGTGGCGGCGGTGACGCTATGCACGGCCATGGTGCTCATCGTCATTAGCGTGATGGGCGGTTTTCTGGACATGGTCAAGGAGCGTTCGCGCGGGCTGCTGGCCGACCTGATCCTGGACAACTACAGCCTGCAGGGGTTTCCTTACTACCAGCAGTTCATCGACGGGCTCGGGGAGGACCTGCCGGACGTGGTTCAGGCGGCCACACCGGTGGTCTACAACTACGGCACGTTACGTTTCACCGACGGCATCACCAAGCCGGTGTATCTGGTGGGCATCCGGCTCACCGAAACCTACGAGACCAACGACTTCAAGAAGAGCCTGTATTACGAAAAGCACTACCCCGGCTCGACCTCGCTGGCCGCACAAGGGCAGCCCGTGTTCGGCTTTGACGAAGAACTGGTTCCCCTTCTGCCGCCCGACTTGGAGGCGGCGCTGCAGAAGGCCGTCGCCGGCGGCGGCGAGAATTCCGACGAGGCGACCCCGGCCTTGCCGCGGGAAAAAGGCATGGCCTTTCCCGGGCCCGGTTTTTACAGCTCGCCGCTTTTCCTGGGCGTGGTGCACGCGGAGCGGCTGACCAAGGACCTGGACACCTTCGCCGCCGACCTGGTGTTTCAGTTGGGTCAGCCGCCGGAGCAACGCGATCCGGAATACACCTTCGATTGGCTGGACGATTTCGACAAGCAGATCCGGGAAATCCGCGAGCGCGTCGAGCAGACCGACCTGCCCGCCGAATACCTCCGGCCGCTGGAGAACCTCGGCGAAACACTGAGTGAGCTAGCCGAGGCCATCAAACAAGACGACCCGGAGCTGATCAGCAAGCTGCTCGACGTGGCCCTGGGGGCCTGCACCTACCAGGTCAACTTGCTGCGCGGGCAGTTGGACCCGGGCTACACCGGCAAGGAACTGCCCGGGGTCATCATCGGGCGGGACATGGTGGGCAAGCCTTTGGAGGGCAGCGAATACGAGCGCTGGTACCCGCGCGGAGAGCGGGTCATCATCACCATGCTGCCCTATTCGCGCAAGGGGACCATCGCCGCCTCGGGGGCTCTCAACAAGGCCATGCGCTACGTGGACGATTCGCGCTACGGCGTCTTCGAGATTGATTCGCGCAACGCATACTTCGACTTTGAGCTGGCCCAGCAGTGGCTGGGCATGGGCCCGCAACGGCTGGACGAGAAGCTGGGCGGCGGGATGACTCCCCCGCGGGCCACCCAGGTGCAGATCAAACTGGTCCAAGGGGCGGACCTGAACGAAGCCGCCGCTCGCGTGCAGGAGGCCTGGTACGGGTTAACCCAACGAATCGCCGAGAACCAACCGCCCGGCACGACCGAGGACGACGTCTTTCTGATGTCCGAAGCCCGGGTGGAAACCTGGCAACAGCGCCAGCGCCAGTACATCGCCGCGGTGGAGAAAGAGAAGGTCTTGGTGACCATTCTCTTTGCCATCATCAGCGTGGTGGCGGTCATTCTGGTGGGCTGCACCTTC
>Ga0315550_1002628_pt1 | contig 10958 bp, 9 predicted proteins | sample SalMarSW160190MG_2_FD_203100 | JGI IMG/M metagenome (GOLD analysis project Ga0315550, IMG submission 203100) | Salt marsh sediment microbial communities from the Plum Island Ecosystem LTER, Massachusetts, United States - Salt Marsh Sediment SW1601-90 ... | reverse complement strand
GGTCGTACTGAGCGACAAGGCGCTGGTCGGCGTAGTCGCGGAAGATGAACACCTTGCCCGGGTCGGCGATGTCGGAGAGCCCGCCGGCGAGCGCGATCACCCGCACCAGGCTCGACCCGGAGGAGGTTGAGAAGATGCCGGCATCGCGCACCTCGCCTTCGACCGTGACGCGCTGGCCGAAGGACTCCTTGAGGAAGACGCTCACTTCGGGCGACTGCAGGAAGCTGGCGCCATAGAGCCGTTCGATCTCGGCCTCCAACTGACGCGCCGTCTTGCCGGCGGCCTCGACGGCCCCGATCAGCGCCAGGGAGATTCTGCCCGAAGCGTCGACGGCAACGGTGGCGTCGAGCTCATCGACGCGGAAGACGTCGATTTCGAGGACGTCATTGGGGGCGATGGTGGCCCCCGCGGCGTCGGCCGCCGCCGGGAGCGGCAGGGCCGAGACCCTGACCAGTTCGGGTTCCGTGCCCGGCGCGATGCTGGCGGTGGTCAGGACGGGATCGGCGTCAACGGTTGAAGCCGGCGCGGCACCCGAGGTGGTGCAGCCGCCCAGCGCCGCGGCGGCGGAGAGCGCCACGGCCAGGGCGCAAGCGAGCCGACGACGGGATTGCGATGGACATTGACGCCTCGTCATGGCCCGCGTGATCCCCCCTAGGCCTGCTCGCGGCCACCCGATTCGGGTGGCGCCCGCAATTCCACCAGGCCGTGCCCCCGAGGCGCCATCGGCCGGCCGCGCCGGGCCGGTCAGTTGCTGATCGGATGCAACAGTCCAAGCGCCGCCGATATCGCCGCCGCCTTGGTCGCCAGCAGGACCGCAACGGCGCCGCCGCTGGGGCCCGGAATGGCCCCGGTCACCAGCTCATCGCTGATCGCCCTGACGCACAGATTGCCGTCGGCCTGCTCGAGAACCGAAACCGCGGTGGACGGGCCGATCTCCAGTTCGCAGCCGTCGCCGACGCTGATCGAGGCGGTCGAGAGCGGACCGGTGGACATTTGTGCGTCGGCCGGCAGCGGCGCACCGGCGCCGACGATCAACAGGCCGTCCGGACCGGCCAGAAAGACGTCTCCATTGGCGGTGACGACGGAGCCGGCGGCGGCCGGATCGGCCACCGGCGCGACGATGCAGGCACATTGCTCGGACCGGTCCTGAGCGGCCGCCGGCAGCACGACCAGTCCCGGCGCCAAGCCCAAAAGCATGGCGCAAACGCGCATATCAGACATTGGCTTCATTATGCTGTCCCGTAAAATGTTCTGCTCAGCTCGCAGCAGCGATCCGGTCAGGCAGACGTCAAATCGAATTCCCCTTTGTCCGCGGAAGCGGTGTTCGTTCGGCGGCGCTCCCCGAGAGCTCCTGGTGGTCGCGGATTATGCACAAGGACTAACGTGCGCGGGTTTGGTTGAAAATATGTAGGTCTACGGCTAGCGGTTTTTGCGTAGACCCGGCCGCGGCCGGCGGGGCGGCCCGCCTCAGGCGGACAGGATCATGCGCAGCAGCTGCATCTGCTTGCCGGCCATCTCGAGCCGCGCCGCCTCGCCCAGTTCGTCCCAGTGGATGACCATCCAGCGGTCGAGCGCCTCGCCCAGTCCCATTGTCGCGTCGACCAGCATCGATCGCGGCAGGTCGGTGCGCACGACCCCCAGCTCCTGGCCGCGCGAAATGATCAGATCGACCCACCGGCGCGCCGCCTCGAAGGTCCGCCCGGTGGGACCGCCCTGCCCGCCCTCGCCGCGCAATCGGTAGAAAACCCGACCCAACTTGACGTACCAGACGTTGCGGTTGAGGACGGCGACGGCGCGGGTGTACAGCGATTCGAGCTCGGGCCAGTAGGTGTCGGCGGTCAGGGAAGACGAATCGAAGCCGCCGATCTCGCGGAACAGGAGCACGATCGAGCGTTCGACAAGAGACGTGAACAGGTCGGCCTTGTCCTCGAAATAGTAGTACAGCGAGCTCTTGGACATGCCCGAGCGTTCGAGGATCCGGTTTAGCGAGGCCTGCGCGAACCCCCGGGCGCCGAACTCCTCGGCGGCGCTGTCGAACAAGCGCTCCTGGCGCTCGGCTTCGAGATTTTCAAATCGTGGGCGCATCGGCTTGACCCCGGTGGCCCACAGGGGTAGATACCTCAGGTGTGGACCATCCGGTCCAGAATAGCGGCTTGCGGGCCGCAAGGCAAGTTCGGTGGCGGGCAATCCGCCGGGGATAGTGCGGAAACCCGCAGTTTTCCGGGGCCGGTCCGCGAGGAGTAGAGGCGATGCACAATCCAGTAGCGGGGGCGAAACAGGTGAAGGGCGGGGTCCGGTTTCGGCAACCCGCCGCGCTGACCCTCGGTTTGCTGGCGGCGCTGTGGACGATGACGCCGGCGGCCGCCCAGGACGCCACCGCCCTGTTGCGCGCCGCCTATGACAATTGGCGCGCCAGCAGCTCCGAGACCGAGGTGACGATGACCGTGCATCGCCCGGACTGGCAGCGCTCCATGCAGATGAAGGGCTACACCCAGGGCAACGACAAGGCGCTGGTGCGTTTCACGGCACCGGCGCGCGACGCGGGCAACGCCACCCTGCAGGACGGCCGCAACACCTGGGTCTACAATCCCAAGCTCAACCAGGTCATCAAACTGCCTGCCTCGTTGATGGGACAGTCCTGGATGGGATCGGACTTCTCCTACAACGATCTGGCGAAATCGGAGGACGTCCTCGACCAGTACACCCACAGCGTCATCGGCACGTCGAGCGCCAGCGGCCACACCGTCTACCAGATCGAGGCGATCCCGAAGCGGGGCGCCCCGATTGTCTGGGGCAAGCTGGTGATCGAGGTGCGCGACGACGGCATCCTGATTTCGGAGACCTTCTACGACCAGGACATGCAGCCGGTGCGCACCATGAGCACGGACCGCATCGCCACGCTCGGCGGACGCCCCTACCCGGTGGTGCTGACCATGCGGCCCAACGACAATTCGGGCAATTGGACGCGGGTGGAAACCACCTCCGCGACGTTCGATGTCGACCTGCCGAACTACCTGTTCACGACGTCCAACCTGCAAAACCCGCGCGACTGACGGGGACGGCGATGATTTTCGCACTGGCCTGGCGAAATCTCTGGCGGCAGCCCGTGCGCACGGCGCTGAGCGTTTTTTCCATCGCCTTCGCCTCGGCGCTGCTGGTGTTCGCGCTCTCGTTCCAGCTCGGCGTCTACGACACCATGAAAGCCAACGCGCTGCGCCTGTTCGACGGCTTTGCGCAGATCCAGCCCGCCGGCTATTCGGACGACCCGGACATCCGCAAGACGCTCGCCGATCCGGCGGCGCTGACGGCGGCCGCCATGGACGTGCCGGGGGTCACCGCCGCCGCGCCGCGGGCCATGAGCTTCGTGATCCTCGCCAACGGCGAGCGCAGCTTCGGCGCCGCCATCGTAGGCGTCGATCCGGCGCGCGAGCCGGCGGTTTCGACCCTCGCCTCGACGGTGCATGAGGGCCGGTATCTGAGACCGGGCGATACCGATGGCATCGTGCTCGGCGACGCGCTGGCCCGCAATCTCGAGCTTGTGCCCGGCGACAGCGTGACCCTGCTTGGCTCGGCCGAAGACGGCTCCATCGCGGCCGACGTGCTGACGGTCACCGGGGTCTTTCACACCGGGATTTCCGAGCTCGACCGGCAGATCTCCCAGATGCCGCTGAGCCGCTTCCAGGAAACCTTCGTGATGGGGGACACTGCCAACGTGATCGCCCTGACCGGCGACCGGCTGGCCGACGTCAACGCCGCCCTGCCCGCCCTGACCCAACGGGTCGGCGGCAATGGCGTGGTGGTGCGCGACTGGGGTGAATTGCAGCCGGCCCTCAAGCAGGCGATCACGCTGGACTTCTCCACGGCGCTCCTGTGGTACGCCTCGATGGTCGTCGTGGTCGTGTTCATCATTCTCAACACGCTTTTGATGTCGGTGTTCGAACGCACCCGCGAATTCGGCATGTTGCTGGCGGTCGGCATGCGTTCGGACATGATCGGCCAGATGCTGTGGCTCGAGCTGATCCTGTTCGCGCTGATCGGCAATGCGCTCGGTATCCTGATCGGCGGCGGGGCGGCCCTGTGGTTCCAGATCCACGGCATCACCTTCTCGGGGATGGAGGGGGTTTTCGCGCAGTTCGGCCTGCCCAGTCAGCTCTTCCCGGCCCTCAGCTTCACCAGCGCGCTCGCCGGTCCGGCGGTCATCGTCGTGTCGATTGCGATCATGGGCTACTACCCCTACCGCCGCGTCAGAGGCCTGAAGCCGGTCGCGGCGATGGCGGCGGCATGATGGGCGCGCTGCGGCTTCTGGCGCCCATCGCCTGGCGCAACCTGTGGCGCAACGCCCGGCGCACGGCGATCACGCTGATCGTGGTCGCGGTCGGGCTGTGGTCGGTGCTGGTTCTGGCGGCGCTGATGCAGGCCTGGGCGATCTCCAGCCGCGACGCCTCGCTGAACCTGTTGACCGGCTCCGGCCAAATTCACGCCGTCGGCTATCTCGACGACCCGACCGTGGACAGCCGCATGCCCGCCCCGAGCGCCGCCCTCACCGCGGTGCTCGACGCCCCGCCGATTTCCATCTGGACTTCGCGGCTGCGCGTGCCGGCGGTGATCCAGTCCGAGTACAAGACCCTGCCGGTCACCCTGACCGGTGTGGTGCCGGCCAACGAAAAGCAGCTCTCGACCCTGCCCGACCAGCTCGTGGGCGGCCGCTATGTGAGCGGTCCGGACGATGACACCGTGGTGCTCGGCCGGCATCTCGCCGAACGGCTGAAGACGCGCATCGGCAAGCGCGTCATCCTGATGGCCCAGTCCGCCGACGGCACCCTGGCGCAGCGCAGTTTCGACGTGGTGGGGCTTTATGCCGGCTCGACAACCGCCGAGGACGAATTCGTCTTCACGGGGATTTCGGCCGGCCAACAAATGCTCGGGGTCTCCGACGCGATCTCCGAGATCAGCTTTTCGCTGCCCGACGACACCACGCTCCCCGACACCATCGACGCGTTGCAGGCGGCCGCCCCCGATCTCGATGTCCGCTCGTGGAAGGACCTGTCGCCGCTGGCGGCGCTGATGAACGATTTCATGGACGCCTTCGTGGGAGTATGGCTGTGGATCATGTTCGTGCTGATGGCGATCGGTATCGTCACCACCCAGCTCATGGCGGTCTTCGAGCGGGTGCGCGAGTTCGGCCTGTTGCAGGCGCTGGGGATGCGCCCGCGGCTGATCCTTTTGCAGGTGGCGCTCGAATCCGCGATGCTTGTGGGCATCGGCGTGGTTGTCGGCCTTGTCGCCTCGGTCGCCACGATCGCCGCGTTTTCCGGGGGCATCGATCTGACCGCCTTCGCCGCCGGGATGGACTATTTCGGCGCCGCCCGCGTCATCTATCCGAGCCTGACCGTCGCCCAGTATGTCGAGAATTCCGTGCTTGTGTGGATACTGGGCATCCTGGTGGCGCTGTGGCCGGCGCGACGGGCGTCAAAAGCCAACCCGGCCGCCGCGATGAGCGTCGGAACCTGAAGGGGATCACTCACCGATGTCCGAACCCATCGTTGTCTGCCAAGGGCTCGAAAAGCGCTACCAGGTCGGCGCCGTCGAAGTGCCGGCGCTCAATGGCGTCGATCTCGAAATCGAGGTCGGCGATTTCGCGACGCTGGCCGGCCCGTCGGGGTCGGGCAAGACGACGCTCCTGAACATGATCGGCGGGCTCGACCGCCCGAGCGCCGGGACCGTGACGGTTGACGGCCAATCCCTGGGGGCGCTCGACAAGAACGCCCTGACGACGCTGCGGCTGACCAAGATCGGCTTCGTCTTCCAGGCCTTCAATCTCATCCCGGTCCTGTCGGCCGAGGAAAATGTCGAGTTCATCCTGCAACTGCAGGGGGTCGGGGCGGACGAGCGCCGGCAACGCGCGCGGACGGCGCTGGCCGACGTGGGACTTGGGGGGCTGGAAGACCGCCGCCCCGCCTATCTCTCCGGCGGCCAGCAGCAGCGGGTCGCCGTCGCCCGGGCCCTGGTCGCGGCACCCGCCGTGGTGCTCGCCGACGAGCCCACCGCCAATCTCGATTCGAAGACCGCCGAGGAGCTGATCGCGCTGATGGCGCGCCTGAACGAGGCGTCCGGCGTCACCTTCCTGATCGGCACCCATGACGCGCGCGTCATCGCCCATTCCAAACGCCATATCGAACTCACCGATGGACGCATCACCGCGGACGAACGCAGGCAAAACTCCCGTGCCGCGCAATAGAGAAAAGCTGGCCCCGATACTCGGGCTGCTGCTGCCGCTCATGGCGGTGGCGCCGGCATCGGCCGACGACTTCAAGGGCCGCGTCGCGCTCACGGAGGTGGCGTCGTTCTCCGACTTCGACAGCATCGAGGCGGCGCTGGGCGCCCGCGAGCGTGGCGACATCTTCGGGAATCTGCGGCTGATGTGGGAGCCCAGGTGGGACAACTGGGACTTCGTGGTCCACTACGAATTGTCCAAGGACGTCGGTGGCACGGTGGCGCTGATGCAGGCGCTGGCGCCCTATCTGCCGGAGGTGCCGCCCTCGACGCTGTTCGATCTCAGCCACACCATCGTCGACGCGCCCTACGCCCAGCTGGTGCAGAAGATCGACCGACTGTCGCTGGGCTATTCGGCGCCCAGTTTCGTCATCCGCGCCGGCCGGCAGGCGCTGACCTGGGGCGCCGGCACGGTGTTCCACCCGATGGACCTGATCAACCCGTTCGCGCCGGGTGCGACCGATACCGAATACAAGCCCGGGGTCGACATGATCTACGCGCAGGTGTTGTTCAATGACGGCTCGGACCTGCAGCTGGCGGCAGTGCCGCGCGCCGAGACCGCGGGCGGACCGGTGACCGCCGACGCCAGTTCGGTTGCCCTTCGCTATCACCGCTCGATCGGCGAGCTGACGGCCTCGGTCCTGGTGGCGCGCGATCACGGGGACTGGACGGCGGGGCTGGGGCTGAGCGGGTCGGTCGGCGGGGCGGTGTGGAATGCCGAGATCGTCCCGACGCGGGAGGCGGACGGCACGATCAAGACCTCGGGGCTGGCCAATATCTCCGGCGCCGCGACCATCCTCGAGCGCAACGCGATCTGGTTCGCGGAATATTTCCACAACGGGTTCGGCGCCGCCAACGGCACGGCGCTCGACGCCCTGCCCGACGATCTCATCGACCGGCTGGCGCGGGGGCAGCTGTTCAATACCTCGTTCGACTACGCGGCGGCCGGCATGACGCTGGAATGGACGCCCCTTCTGTCCCTCACCCCCACGGCGATCGTCAATCTCAACGACGGCAGCGTGTTGCTTGCGGCGCAGGCGACACGCTCGATCAACGACAATCTCGACCTGCATGCGGGGGTGCAGGTGCCGGTCGGCAAGCCGCTCACCGAATTCGGCGGGCTGCCGGTGAGCGGGGCGACGGCGCCCTACGAAGCGCCGCCGACGACGGCCTATGTCGAAATGAGGCAGTATTTCTGAACCGGCGCGCTTGCCTCAGCAGGGATTGAGGGGCAACTCGCCGATCACGAACCGGCGCACCTGATCGGCCTCCATGGCGGCGGCGCGCGACCGTCTGCCGGGAGGCGCGGCCGCGCTCACGGCCCGGCGGCGTCGAGATAGTGAACCGCCGACACCTCGCGCAGGCGCGCCGCGGCCGCCTCGGCGGTGATGTCGCGCTGGGGGGTGCCGAGCAGCTCGAAGCCGACCATGAATTTGCGCACCGTCGCGGAACGCAGAAGCGGCGGATAGAAATGGGCGTGCAGGTGCCATTCGGGATGCGCGGCCCCGTCCGTCGGCTTCTGGTGAAAGCCCATCGAATAGGGGAACGGGGACTCGAAGAGATTGTCGTAGCGAACGGTCAGCCCGCCGAGCGCTTCGGCGAGGGACGTCACCTCGTGTTCGGTCAGCTCGTCCAGGGCGCCGAAATGGCGGCGCGGCACGATCATCGTTTCGAACGGCCAGACGGCCCAGAACGGCACGAGAACCACAAAATGCGCGTTCTCGAAAACGATCCGTTCACCGGCCTCGAGCTCGAGCCTCAGATAGTCACAGAGCAGGCACCCTCCATGTGTCTCCCGGTAGCGGGTCTGCGAGGCGAGCTCCTTTTGCAACTCGTTGGGCAGAGCGCCGGTGGCCCAGATCTGGCCATGCGGGTGGGGGTTGCTGGCGCCCATCATCGCGCCGCGGTTCTCGAAGATCTGGACCGCGCCGATTTCCTGCCTGGCCCCGAGTTCGGCCGTCTGGTCGGCCCACACGCGAACCACCCGGGCGACCTCCTCGGCCGACATGCGCGCGAGTGTCAAATCGTGGCGGGGCGAAAAGCACACGACACGGCAAATCCCGGTTTCGGCGCGGGCCACCATCAGCCCGTCACCGTCCAGCGAGGCGGCTTCGGCGGCGGGCTGCAGGGCCGGAAAATCGTTGTCGAAGACGAAGGTCGCGGAATAGTCGGGATTGACGGCGCCATGCGCCCGGGCGTTGCCGGGGCACAGATAGCAGTCGGGGTCGTAGGCCGGCGGCGACGCCTCGGCGGGTTCTTCCCTCTGGCCCTGCCAGGGGCGCTGGGTGCGATGCGGCGAGACCAGCACCCACTCGCCGGTCAGCGGATTGAGGCGGCGGTGGGAGGCGGACTGAAGAAGGCTCATGGGCGCCCGTCGGGCTGCACCGCGCCGACGCCGGCGCCCGGCGAGCACACGAAGATCTCGGCTTCGAGCCCGGTGGCCTCGCGGTAGCCCGCTGCGACTTTGTGCTGGAAGGTCTCGACGGCGTCCTGGGTGACCAGGGAAATGGTGCAGCCGCCGAAGCCGCCGCCGGTCATCCGGGCGCCCCACACACCCTCGACGGCGGCATTGAGCCCGACCATGACGTCGACCTCGCGGCAAGAAATCTCGAAGTCGTCGCGCATCGAGAGGTGCGAGGCATCCATGAGGCGTCCGACCTCCGCCATATCGCCGGCCGCGAGCGCGTCAGCGGCCTGAACGGTGCGGGCGTTCTCGGTGACGACATGGCGGCAGCGGCGATGAATGGTGTCAGGGAGCAGGTCGGCATGGGCGGCGAGGTCGTCCGGGCTGACGTCGCGCAGCGCCCTGATGCCCGGCAGTGCCTCAGAGAGCAGGCGCACGCCCTCCTCGCAGTCGTGCCGCCTGAGATTGTACTCGCCGCCGGCGTGTTCGTGATGGACCATGGTATTGCAGATCACGAGGCGCACGCCGGGGTCGATCGGCACGGGGCGCCGGTCGAGGCTGCGGCAATCGATCAGCAGCGCATGGCCGGCGGCGCCGTGGCAGGCGATGAGCTGGTCCATGATGCCGCAGCGCATGCCGACGAATTCGTTCTCCGCGCGCTGGCAGGCGAGCGCCAGTTTCGTGAGATCGATCTCGGCGCCGACGACGGAAAGCAGCGCGTAGCCCACCGCCACCTCCAGCGCCGCCGACGACGAAAGGCCTGCCCCCAGCGGCACGTCGCTGGCGATCGCGAGGTCGGCGCCGGGCACCGGATGGCCCTGGGATTGCAGCACCCAGGCGACGCCGCGCACATAGTCGGTCCAGTCCTTGCGCGGGCCTGGATCCGGTGCGTCGAGGTCAAAACTCACCGTCTCGTCGATCAACTCGGAGTACATGTTGAGCGCGCGGTCGTCCCGGGGCGCGATGGCGACGGAGGTCGCGAGCTCGAGCGCGGCGGGCAGGACGAAGCCGTCGTTGTAGTCGGTGTGCTCGCCGATCAGATTGACGCGGCCAGGGGCGCGATAGAGGCGCGGTTCGCCGCCGAACCGACTGGCAAACGCCTCTTCGATGCGCCTGTTTCCGCCCATGAGATGCCTCCCCGAATTCCCCACACGCGCTTTCGGCACGCGAGTTTCGTCACGGTCGGTAGCACGTCCTTGAATTTGCCGTCACCTGCCCGATCGCCGATGGACTCGACAGCGCCGGCGGCGCGCATGGCGCCCCCCGGCGGGTCGCCCGTCGGCTAGCTGATCGCCTCCGTCGCTGCTTTCTCGATGGCGAGACCCGCCGCGTACCGCTCGAGCCACTTTGCGTAGCCCTCGACATCGGCCGGGTCCGGTTCCGCCACGTCGAGTTTGGCGCCGGCAAACACCCGGCCCGCCAGATAGTCTCCCAGGCTCCCGCTGGCGTCTTGGCCCGCGCCTTGGCGCAGGTATTCGGCCAGGACGGCAATGCCCCAAGCCCCGCCTTCGCTCGCGGTGTCACCCACGGTCACCGGCGCGCCGATGGCCGCCGCCAGCAGACGCTGCGCGACGCCCGCGGTCCTGAACATGCCGCCGTGCGCGAACATCGAGTCCAGTTTCACGCCTTCGCCGTGCAGCACATTCATGCCGAGGCTCAGCGTGCCGAAGGCGGCGTAGAGCTGGGTGCGCATGAAGTTGGCGAGGGTGAGGCGGCTTGAAGGGGTGCGGACGACGAGCGGGCGACCCTCGGTCAGGCCGGTGATCGGCTCCCCGGCGAGGTAGTTGTAGGCGATGAGCCCGCCACCGTCCGCCTCGCCCTCCAGCGCCGCGTCAAACAGCGCGCCGAAAACGGCATCCGCATCCGCGTCCGCTCCGATGGCGGCGGCAAACTCGGTGAAGACGGATGCCCAGGTCCCGAGCTCGCTGGCGCCGTTGTTGCAGTGAACCATCGCGACCAGGTCGCCGGCGGGCGTCGTGACGATATCGAGTTCCTCATGCACGGCGGTCAGCGGCTTTTCGAGCACCACCATCGCGAAGATCGACGTGCCCGCGCTGATGTTGCCGGTGCGCGGCGCGACGGCGTTGGTGGCGACCATGCCCGTGCCGGCGTCGCCCTCGGGCGGGCAGACCGGCGCACCCGGCTGCAGCGTGCCGCTGGGATCGAGCAGGGCGGCGCCCTCTTCGGTGAGCGTTCCGGCGTCTTCGCCGGCGACAAGCACCTCGGGCAGAAGCGCGGCCGCGTCGAGGCCCGGCCGGCGGGCGGCGACCATCTCGCCGAA
>Ga0315550_1002627_pt1 | contig 10959 bp, 9 predicted proteins | sample SalMarSW160190MG_2_FD_203100 | JGI IMG/M metagenome (GOLD analysis project Ga0315550, IMG submission 203100) | Salt marsh sediment microbial communities from the Plum Island Ecosystem LTER, Massachusetts, United States - Salt Marsh Sediment SW1601-90 ... | reverse complement strand
TCTGAGACCCCCCAGATATTGGCGGCACTCCGCCTCGTAAATTCTGAAGAATGTGGAGCGTACCAAACCACGCTCGATAGAGGCTTTGTTGAATATGATGGCGTCTTCCATGTTGTAGCCTTCAAAGGATAGAATGGCGACAACACAGTTTTGACCTGAAGGTCTCTCGTTGTATCCTATGATTTCCATGGGTTTTGTTTTCACTAGGGGTGTTTGGGGGTAGTGTAGAATGTGGCAGCGGGAGTCAACTCGGTTGGGGAAATTGGTTAGGTTTATTCCGAGGGCTTGTTTGGACATGGCTGCTTCGTAGGAGTTGCGGGGTGATTGGTTATGTTCAGGGTATGGTATGATTGAGGCACAGATTCCGAGAATTGTGTAAGTGGCAATCTCCACATGGGTGTGTTCGGGAGTAATTGCGTTAAAATCTAGGGCAACAAATATGTTCTCTTCTTCTTCAGCGTCAATGTACTCAAGTATTCCATGTTTGATGAGGTCGTCCCAACTCCACTCTTCGGAGCGAATCTTCTCAACATGCTCAGGCTGTAATTTAGGTACTCCATTTTCAATGATTATAAGCGGACGGCGTACACGTCCCTGATCGCAGCTGATGTAGACCTCTTCACTGGTTTCTCCATGAGCCTTTGAGAAGTAGGCAACGTTAACTTCGGTGGATATCTCTCCCTTCCTACGTTTTCTTCTTATTTCGTCAACTAACTTCTGCGGTGACGCGCAATAACCTAGAATAGAACCGTTAACGAAGACCTTGGCGCTTGAAGCTCGCATGTCTACGTCTGTTTCTTCTATTGGAACCACATCCATCTGATAGATGATCTGTTTAATTCCAGTGGGATCCACGTAGAGAGAAGTAGAAGCGGCTAAGGCAAGGTTCTTCACCAAACCACAGTTCGATCCTTCAGGTGTTTCGTTTGGACAGAGTCTTCCCCAGTGAGTTGGATGCAAGTCTCGTGCCTCGAAGTTGGGTTGGCTGCGGCTGAGGGGAGACTGTAATCTTCTGAGGTGACTTAAGGTAGAGACTGTGTTTGTTCGATCAAGAAGCTGGGTGATGCCGACTCGTCCTCGACCCCAGTTACCTGTTGCGAGGGCGTGCCGATGCCGATCAGTAACTATTCCGGGACGGACGGCAGCTGAGATTGTGATAAGCTGCCTTTTGACGCCCATCCGTTCAAGCTGATACTTTATGTCTCGACATAGGTTCCTGAAGGCTATCCTGAAGAGATCGGCGAGGAGGGGACCCGCAAGTTTTAGACGCTTGTTTTTGAAGTGGTCTTTGTCGTCTTCTTTTCTGATTCCAAGCTTGAGTTCGATAACTCGGCTAGCCATTTCGCCGAGGAAAAGCGCTTTTTCTGTACGGTTTTCTTTGGTTCGACCGATGTGGGGTATAAAGTTTCGGTCGATTATGTTTTGGGCTTTTTGGTTGCGGTATTCTTCTACTTGTCCGTGGGCGACGCGGTTTCCGATGTACATTATGGCGTCTTGAACAGTATCGAATCCCGCGGCTTTTTCAAAGGATGCCTCAAGCTCATTCTGCACCACTTTATTGGGAGAAACGGTTTCGGCGATTTCCTTGTCTGATTCTATTCCGAGGGCTCGCATCAAAATCACAAATGGGGCTTCTGTTGGCACTCCAGGTATTGAAACGAAGATTCCGCCGTCAGATTTCATTCGCAACTGAATTCTTGCTCTGAAGCCCACGGTTGTTGAGAAGATTTTGGCTTGATAGACTGGTTTTGTTCCTCGGGTGTCGATGTCCACGAGAACGCGGTTGGGGGCTAGGTCTTCCATGGCGACGACGACGCGTTCAGAGCCGTTGATTAAGAAGTAGCCGCCTGGGTCATGTGGGTCTTCTCCATATTCTATTAGTTCTTCATCTGTTAGTTGGGAGAGGATGCAGAGTTTAGATTTCAGCATAACTGGAAGGTTGCCGACGAGAACGAGTTCAGGTTCCTGTTCTCTTCCATCTACGACTGGAGTCATCTCCAGCGCTATGGGCGCCGCATATGTTAGGTTTCGGAAGCGAGCTTCCATGGGAAATATTTCATGTTTTGTTCCGTCGACTTCGGTTTTGTAGGGTCTGCTGATTTTTGATTGTGGGTCTATTACCCAAAGTTGACCAAGTTTTATCTTGTAGGGCATCTCTGGGATTTCGATTTTGATTTCGCCAGTTTCATCGATGACTTCTTGTAGTCCGCTGTCGATGAACTTGTTGTATGAGTCTAGGTGCTGTCTAACTAGACCTTTCTCTTTGAAGAAAGATTTTTGGAGGAGTAGAAGGTCGTCTTGTGAGATTTCCAAATTTTTCTAATTCCTCCCTAATTTGCTGTCGTAATGGGGGAAGTTTGAAGGTTTTGTCTCGGTTTTTTTCAAATTGGGAGTTTCCTCCGCTGGGTCGGTATTATCCAACCCTAAAAGCCGGGTCTCCTTAATAAGCTTCAAATTTTCTTTCTGAAGCTAACAACGTAAACCAGCGCGCCCACTAATAAATTTTGTCATTTACAAAATCCGTATCATATTAACTTTTTGGAGGTTATGTTTTCTTTTTCCGCATCTATGTGCGGAAGTTTCAACATGCATAGAAAGTTGATTCTGTAACAGATTCACGGTTGTTTATGCAGTCAATTATATACGCTTCGTAATACGTAAGAGGTGTTATCGCCTACCATTGGTGCATCATATGGCTAGAGTTCGAAAAGGCGCGGTTCAGATTAGATTCGAGATTCTGGAATATCTTTTCTATAACCGAAAGCCTCAGCCCCGCACCTACGTTTGGCGAAAGGCAACCAGTCTCTCTTATGACGATTTCCTTAAACACCTCTCTTATCTGAGAGAAAAGAATCTTGTCAAAGAAACGGGTGAGGGGCAATGCCTGTTAACTGAAAAGGGGAGAAATATATACGTTGAATTGCGGAAATCTTTGCCTTCAATCTTGTAGGTTCGGTTGCATCTTTGGTGCATCACAGTTAATATTCTCGATTAAAAGATTCATGATTGAAAATTGGTGAAGACCATGAGCGGAGAAAAAGAAAAACAGGAAACACAGTATCCCTTAAGATCACTGCATGACTTCCTCTACGAGCTGGATAAAGAATGGGATAGATTCAGAACAGGGTCCCTTATAGGGGTTATAGTTTCATTTGTTCTCTTGTTGGTTTCATTCCTGCTTATGCTGGCTGCCCTGAGAGAGGGAGCCGTTTTTGCGGTAATACTCATGATTGTGATTGTTGGCGCTTTGGTATACACTGTTTCCGCTCTGTTTGCTCAGCACCGTTTCTTCAGAAGATGGGAACGTCGAATCGGGCTTCTTCTGCATCTTGAAGAGAAGATTCTCAGCGAAGAACTCGAAAAAGACAGCTAACCACCAAACTAGGCTTCAATCTGTTACTGGAAGACACTGACGTTCGTGTGAATTCTTATAATAAAAGTTGTGCTGTGCTTTCGATTTCCAGAAAAAAGTTTGTTTTCAACAATGTACCTCTATTAGGCTCCTAATATGCAGTAAGAACGTGTGAATAATTATAGTTTGCTTGGATGCTCAAAAAGGAGTTCATTTTTGGTGTATATCGACGATGCGTCGCCTTTTATTCGGCAGAAAGCGAAGTCACATTTAATCAGTAGTAACGGAGGTGAAAAGAACCATGAATATGAAAACAAAAGCCTTCACAGTAATGCTGGCGTCAGTTGTTGAGTGTATGCTGATTGTCTTTCCGCTCACCAATGCGGTGCAGCCCAGCGCAAGTTTAGGAGACGAGTTAGCATTTGCAGAGATTGAGGAGCTTAAGCCTGCGGGTTTCTGTGTTGGTCTAAAAGTCAGGTTTGTTTGGTGGTTCCTGAATCATTCGGAGCCTGTGGAAATTGACGGAACAGCCGTAACTCTAACAGAGAACATGCTTATACTAAGCATAGGCGAAGACCAAACTAGGGTGCATTTGCCGGCTGAATTGACTGTTGACGGCGAGGTGCTTACGCGAGAAGAACTTTTTGCAGGCGGCTATTTGAGTGAAGGCGAAAGCATAACTGTCAAAGCATTGGGAGCAGACCTGATTGACAAAGAGGCACTTCGCATCTACCTGCTGGTAGGCTATGAAATCATCGACGACGCAGGCGCCCACGCAATCGCAAATCTGCCCGTGAACATAGAAACCTAAAAACTTCTTCTGCCCCCATTTTTTTGGCACAACTTCAGTTAACTGGCACGCGGTAACTTTCACCTATTTTTTGTTCTCTGATTCCAGAGCGTTAGAATAGATTTTGGAGGAGACGCCGGCGATCAGTCCACCTATTGCATCGTTTGCTATGGGACCCAACTTCCTCAGAATACCTGGTTTAGCCTGATCATATCGTATGAACTCGAAGATTCCTCTGGCTCCCGCAATATAGTTGGCTATGGTCATGCCCAGCAGTTCGTCAACTATCAGTCCCGGGCGCCCCATAAACTGCTCTACTGGAAGAAGGGGAACCAAACCAGCCCGAGCATCCTCTTCTGCACGGAAACAAGCCACCTCCAAGACTGAAACATTCACGTCTGATAATGCCTCGTAGAATCCAGCCTTAAACAATTTAACAGCTTCTTTCCTTGTTTCTACACCTGGATGAGGCACAAACAGCTCCAGAGCGGTGTCTATCATGTCATTTAACGTTACTCCATGATCTTCCAGATACTTGAGCAGAGGCAAATCTCTGAACTTAGTTTCCATACAGACCCAACCAAGATTCGTTTTTGACGAAAGTATTTTCAGTAAGAGATTTAAATGATTGGTTGGATACTCCATCCGCTACCTAGAACTTACACTTGAACATGAACAAAATCATTGTTGGAGAATGAAAAAAATGTATGATATAATCCAAGCGCATAACAAAACAAGAGGCACGGCACTATTGGATCAGCTGAAAGGAAAAAAGCCTCTGTTCCTCTGCGTCATCGGCGTCACTGAAACAGCAAAGATTCAGGGCATATCAGCAGCCGGAGAGAACCCGGAGATAACCGATTACACGCCCCCAGCCGACGTTGAACTTCTGCAACTCGGAAAATGCAAATGCATACCGGGTGTACCTGTGACGCCGACTGGAATACCCACCCCTGCCCTAATAACCATGTCAGCCCTGAAGCTGGCGGACATACCAACCCTCGTTGTTAGCGCCGGATTAAAGGTTAAACCGCATGTTCCCTTCATGGATTTAGGCGGTAGCCCCGGAAGAGACATAAGAACCGGCAGAGCCCTCGACAACGCAGAAGAAGTATTGAACAGAGCAAAACTTGCTGGAGAAAACCTCGCGAAGACAGCGGATTATCTGGTAATCGGCGAAAGCATCCCCGGCGGCACCACAACAGCGCTAAGCGTCCTATTAGCCATGGGAGTAGATGCGAAGGGAAAGGTCAGCAGCAGCATGCCAGTTAACCCTCATGAACTCAAAATAAAGACGGCGGAAGAGGGGCTTAAAGCCGCAGGAGTCGAGGCGGGCGAATTTGCGCATGACCCAATAGAGGCGGTTTCCACTGTGGGAGACCCTATGCAGCCTGCCCTAGCAGGACTGGTTCTCGGCGCCGCAGACAGAGTTCCCGTTATCATGGCTGGCGGAACCCAGATGGCTGCTGTATTAGCTGTTGTCAACGCGTCAAACCCAGACGTTCTGGATAATGTGGCAGTTGGAACTACGCGGTGGATTGTGTCTGACAGAACCGCTGATCTGAAGGGGCTAGTCGCCGAAATTGCGGATGTTCCGGTGCTCGCTGCAGACTTGGACTTTAGCAGATCAAGATTTGATGGGTTAAAGGCGTATGAGGCGGGGATAGTGAAGGAGGGCGTCGGATGCGGAGGAGCCTCGATGGCTGCGATGCTGAAAACGAGCGGCAAAATAACCAAAGACAGTCTGCTCGAAGAAATAGAGAATAACTACAACCAGTTGGTAGGCTCAGCGTAGGTTATTCGTAGCAGCCAGTCAACATTTTTGACATATTAATGAGTGAATCAGTCAAGGTTTCTTGACAAAAACACTTTTCAGATATGTTTGCGCAGTTGTAATTAGGTATCTAAAGATGGGGGATCAAAGAATAGCTCTCATTCTATTACTGGTTCTCTCTTTTGCCATATCAACTCTACCTCTGGTCAGTGCAGCTGAGGATTCTTGGACAACAATGGAGCCCATGCCTACAGCGGAGAGAGGGTTAGGCGCCGCGGTTGTAAATGGAAAAATATACGCTATCGGAAGCAATGTAAATTACGAGTATGATCCGGCTACAGATACTTGGACAACAAAATCATCCATGACAACAGCGAGATCTGGTTTTGGAATAGCTGTTTATCAGGACAGGATCTACGTCATCGGTGGACGATACGGTATATATCCCAATGACACGGTGACAGGAGTAAATGAGGTTTACAATCCCGCTACAGACACTTGGGAGACCAAGACCTCTATGCCCACCAGCCGAGTTGGTGCACATGCAAATGCTGTGGACGACAGGATCTATCTAATAAGTGGAAAAACTGGTGGTCCATATTCCACTGTCACCTTGAACGAAGTTTATGATCCTGAAACAGACACATGGACAACAAAAGAATCTATATCATATCCTGTGTTTGGCTACGCATCGGCAGTAGTTGACGGTAAAATCTACATGATAGGCGGACAAGATGAATATCACGATCCTATGGACCTAAATTTAACTCAAATCTATGATCCTGAAACTGATACGTGGAGTCAGGGGACTCCTTTTCCTGCAATTACAGTAAGGAAAGCGAGTGCAAGTGTAACAACAGGCATATTGGCGCCGGAGAGAATTTATGTTATGGGCGGTGATGAAGGCTTTTTCGAGTCTTCTGACCAAAATTACGTTTATGATCCTCATGCATCTGTTTGGAACGCTGGTACTCCGATTCCTACTCCCCGTTTTTCTCCGGCTGTCGCTGTTTTGGACGACCTTGTTTATGTCATCGGAGGTTTTTATGGTTCCGGAGGACCAGCCTATTCTCCAATAGCAACAGTAGAAAGATACACCCCATCTGGATATATCCCAGAGTTTCCATCATGGACACCATTAATGATTACTCTAATTTCGTCAGTGGCTGTGACAGTTGTCATTAGATATAAACTGAAGAAACAGAGGAGATTTAATGTCACCTAAGCCTTTTCTTTCGATTATGTCATTTTTTGTTTTAGTCAGTTTTTTTGTCTCAGCTTTTTCTGTAGTTGTTGTTTTTTCATCTTCAGAGAATTGGAATTGGGTTGAAGTCGAAATAATTACTGGAGACACTTATAACTCATATGAAACGGAACCTTTCACTATCAGCTCTTCTGTTTCTGTTTGGCGAATTGTATGGGAATACACGCCTCGAACCGATATTCCCGAAGACCAAACAGGGATAACAATCTATCTTTATGCTGGAGCTTCAGGCGATGATAAAATCTTCGAAATAGGTCGTAAGGGACTATACAATGGCGATGAGGATTGCAGGTACTATCATGAGGAAGGTGTTTTCCGTTTGAAAATAAGCAGTAACACACAAAATTTCACGGTAAGAATTGAACAAAGCATGGGCTATATCCCCGAGCCTCCCACGGATAATTGGGTTGAAGTGACAAGATTCATTGGAACTGATGGATTTACAACAGACGTTTTTGTGTGTGACCACGTTGAATGGCGAATCAGGTGGGAGTATGACCCCATGTTAGTGCTCTTTTGGGAGGGAATAAAGCCATTAGACACAAAAGTTCACCCTGAAGGGCAATCCTCACTTACTGTTAGTAACATAACTGGAGTTGGAAGTCGTGATGGAATTAATTATATTCATGATAACGCTGGAAGATTTTATATGACAATTTCCACGACTTTTTTAAGAAGCTTCACAATAATCGTTGAAGAAAACATAGATTCTATTCCAGAGTTTCCATCATGGACAATTCTGCCAATCTTCACTATAGCAACGTTGCTAATCATAATATGCAAACAGAAACTACCCAAAAACAGGCAGCCCAGACAATCATATTAGGAGACTAATATTACTTCATTGTTGAAAACAAGCTTTTTCCTGAAAAACCAAGCAACTACAAATTTTAATTGCTTCCCATCGCCTCTCTATAACACAATAGTTGCTTGTTTATGGGTGGAATGGGCACTTTTCCTGTAGGCACTCGTTGTTTAGGGGATAGAATTCACATTTCAGTTCTTTGTTTATGTTAAAGGATACTCCAAAATGTTCCTTCACGAAATCCGCTGCTTCCAGTAACGCTAAGAACGTGGTCCGTTTGCAGCATCTTGGACCCCCATGCTCGGCTATAGTAAGAAGGCTCTTCGCAGTTACCAAATTGGCTAGTTTCCAGTCGGTTACAGACAGGGGCGTTGCATTTGTTATCAGGCTTACGAAGATGCCGGTTCCAACTGCTGCTCCACAGTTGCCATAGAATCCGCAGAATCCGCCCAGAATCTGCGTGGCTCTTTTCTTTGCCATTCTGATTTTGGTTGCCTTCTCTTTGTAATCCTTTTTGATGTTGTAGTATGCAGCGAGGAGGACAGCGGGTACAAGAAAATGATGCTCTGGACCATGCATCTTTAGTTTAGGGTTCCTCATCAGCGTCAACGCAAGCTCCAAGGGATCCTCTGATTCGCTGGAGATACAGTAATTTTCTATCAGATCCATTGCAGGTAAACTGTGGCACTTGTCACAGACGAAATGCCCATTTTTGCATTTTGCGTTTGAGTCATAAACTTGGTGACAGTAGAAGCACTCTAGCTGGGCTTGTTCCTTTTCGTAGACTAGTTCCTCTCCACAGATAAGGCATCCAGTTTTATGATCTGCGGTCATCCCTGTTCATCTTCTTGAAGGTTCATCAGAAAGGGCATTAGATAAAGGCATTCAACTTTTTTTGTAGGCTTCGACTTGTATACTAACTATTTTTCCCCTCAACTCTGGAGAAACGTCTATGGTGTAAGGTTTTTGAGAAACAACCTTAACGTTTGTGAATCCTGCACCTGCTATTTTGTCCAAGTAGTCACTTTTTTCCAGTGCACCAGCAATGCATCCAGCCCAAGCATCAAAACTGTTCCTAACATACTCAGGCAATTCTCCTTCCGTAACAAGGTCAGACACCATAAGTCTTCCACTTGGTTTTAGAACGCGGTGCGCTTCTTGGAAAACTTTCAGTTTGTCTGGAGCCAAATTGATCACACAGTTGCTGATTATAACGTCCACAGTTTCGTCTTCAACTGGCAGGTTTTCTATTTCCCCTAAACGGAACTCAACGTTCGTGTATCCATGCTTCAAAGCTGAAGCCTTAGCGCTCTCCACCATTTCCTCTGTCATGTCGACGCCGATCACCTTTCCGTGTGACCCAACTTTTTTGGCTGACAAAAAGACGTCGATGCCGCCTCCGGAACCTAGGTCTAGGACAGTTTCGCCTTCCTTCAAACTTGCGAGGGCAACAGGATTTCCGCAGCCTAAACCCAGAACAGAATCGTTTGGAATGCGTTCTAGGTCATCAGGAGAGTAACCAATTTTCCATGCAACATATTTGGGGGGAGACGAAGAACAAGACGACGAGCAGCATCCAGATGAACAAGAAGAACATTCTGCTTTAGCTATCTCACCATATCGCTTTTTCACATGTTCCTTAATTTTCTCTTTATCCATATTCAGCACCGTTAAACTAGTTTTTTCACATGTCTATGCCACAAAAAAGAAGATTGTTTTTGCTTCTTTTCTGCCTTTTAATCCAAGTTGGGCAAGTTGGTTCTTGGCAGCATTCGTTTTCGAGGATTCCGTATGGGCATTTGGGTTCTTTACTCATTTAGTTCACACCATGTAGGTCCGGTGTTTATATAAATAAATTTAGATGTATTTATATGTTTTGTTTCTATAAACATATTTAAATACGTTTTACAGTAAAACATGGCGAGAACCCATGAAAAACGTCAACCAACGACTAAAGCGATTAACCGAGACAGACTTTTGCCAAGCCAATGTCGTTGACAAATACCGAAGCGAACTGATTCAATTAGCCAATGATGTCGCAGACATTGAAACTGCAAAAAAGCAAAGAAAGCTCTTCAAGGCTTTATCTGACGAAAAAAGGCTCCGAATAGTAAAACTGCTGAGGGTCAAAGAGATGTGCATATGCGAATTGATGATATGCCTCGATATGACACAACCAAACCTCTCTCATCACATCCAAATACTAGAAAATTGTGGCATCATCAACCGCACAAAGAAAGGAAAATGGGTCTACTGCTCTCTTGCGGACAGAAAACTTGTAGACAACATGATCGAACTGAACTTACTGTAAAAAACGGTTTCACATCTTTTTTCTAACAAACAACATCATGGCTAAAATAGCGACAGCTGACAAGATTATGCTGTAAGTGGATGCAACGGATGAGCCAAAGTACTCCCATAAACTTCCAACCACAGCGTTAGAAACAAAGAATGATGAACCAACAACCAGATAGTAAATTCCATACGCTGTTCCTCTCAGCTTTTCTCCGACATAATCTGGAATTAACGCTCTCTGAACCGTTTCAATCACTCCAATGTAAGCACCATAAAATACAGCAACCAAGAGAGCAACATAACCAGTTGCGGGAAGCAGAATCAGCAATGTAGTAGAAAGGAAAATGCCGTAACCCAAAACCATGACCTTTTCTTTGCCTACCCTGTCAGATAAGACACCGGCTGGAATCGCTATTGCAGCATGGGCTACGTTAACCGCCGCATACACCAAAGGAATAAGCGAATCTGCAATTCCAGCTTCCTGTGCGTTAAGGAGAACAAAGGAAAAGTTGAATGCTCCCAGAGAGAAAATGCCGACAACGATGAGGAGCAACGAAAAATTGCCTTTTAGGGCAGATTTGACGCCCTCAAGCAACCGAAATTCGCTAGCGCATTTACTGGCGCGTTCCTTAACAAAGAACAAAATGATGAACAATGCAATAGAACCGGGTATTAGGGA
>Ga0315550_1002623_pt1 | contig 10969 bp, 6 predicted proteins | sample SalMarSW160190MG_2_FD_203100 | JGI IMG/M metagenome (GOLD analysis project Ga0315550, IMG submission 203100) | Salt marsh sediment microbial communities from the Plum Island Ecosystem LTER, Massachusetts, United States - Salt Marsh Sediment SW1601-90 ... | reverse complement strand
TGCCCGAGCGCCCCCAAACAGGCGGACTGACGCTCGTCGACGCTACGACTATTTATAGCAGAAAATCGCGGCGTGGTGGCAGGTGAAATAGTGGTGGCGGCGATTCAGTCTCCGAGCGGTTCACCCAATCAGCTTGATATCAAAGGAGTCGCACATCGCCGCGCTGTCCGTGGCGGCACGCTCGTCGAGTGCGCCGCGTCGTTGCAGGAACTTGCGCGACACGTCAGGTCTTTGGCTGATCGTCGCCCGACGAGGTTTGCACCAACTTGATTGCCCCGGTCGGACAGATATCCACACACGTACCGCACGCGGTGCAGTCGAGCACGCGAACGCTGGGTTTGTCGCCCTCGCCGCTCTCGATTGCGTGACAGTGGCCGATGCGCAGGCACCGGCCGCACGCGTTGCACTGGATCTGGTCGATCGATGCGTGGCCCGGCTGCAACACCAACTCGTCGGCCGTCGCAAAGCGGTCGACCAGCAGGTTCTTCATGGCCAAGAAGTCGTCAAAGCCCATGTCCGACATGTAGTCACGTAGCTGACCGATCAACTTCGGCAGGAACCCGAAGCCATTGACCATCGTCTCGGTGCAGATGCCCACCAGGTCGGCCCCGAGCATGGCATATTGGACGGCGTCGGCGTAGGTGCGGACGCCGCCATACCCGATCAGCGGTGCGTCCGGGCCGCAGGCCAGGCGCATCTCGTACACGTCGCGCAGCGCCAGGGGCTTGACCCACTCGCCCGACAGGCAGGAGACCGAGTGTGTGTTCTGAAGTCGGTAGACGGGTGTGAACGGATCGCGGATGTCGAACTCGGGCACGCCGAGGCGGTTGGCCGTGCCGGCGACGCAGTGGGCTCCAGCCTCGAAGGCGCGACGAGCAACCAGGCCGATCCGCCCGCCCTCGGGTGTGATCTTGGCGATGACCGGCAGGTCGACGGCGTCGCGTGTAGCAGCGACGATGTCGGCGACAGCCTGTTCGTCCTGGCCGACGGATGCGCCGCTGGTGGGTCGGCCGGCGGCGTCTTTGCCGCCCACGTCGAGGTTAAACGACATATTCGGGCAGCAAAGGTTCAGCTCGATCGCGTGGGCGCCAGCGTCGGCGAACCGCCGGGCCATGCGGGCCCAGCCGGACAGGCCGTCCGGGCCGGCGTAGGTGATGTTGGCGAGCAGCAACAGATGTTGCGTCTTTCTCCTCGCGGCCTCGACCAGGCGGAGGCCTTCGTCGAGGTTCAGCCGCCGGTCGGCGGTAAACATGTGCAGGCCCTGCTTGTCGAACCAGCGGTAGCGAGGTTCGCGGTTGATGTAGGGCGGCGGGTCGATGGTGAGCTTGATGGCGGCGGCGGCCCATCCACAGCGATCGGCCTCAACGAGCTGCTCGACGGTCTTGGTGGTCGGGCCCGATCCGACCATGAACGGGTTGCGGAACGTCAGTCCCGCAATCGTGATCGGCATGTGAGTTTCTTCAGCCGCCAAGTATGTCCCCTTCAATCCGGACTACGCCACCAGGGTCCACGGATTCAACCGGGCGCGTACCCGACACCGAAGCAGCAAGCGGCTCAAAGACAACGCGAACCCATCGAGGATCGACCGATGTGAGCCCAAGCAGACACCAAGCAAAACGTCGCAAGTCATTGTTAAGAAGGACGTTGCGCCACATGACGCGCCCATCAGGCCACATTACTGATTACCCAGCTTGACAAACTTGATTCATAGCGCATTATATTAGTGCAGGTCTGAACCCGCCATCTGGGCGGTAGTAGGTCCTGCTTCTTTATTGGAAGGTGGTCTACCTCCTCACGGGCGAATGATCCCTTCTGGATCACGAGGGCTCGCCTCCCGCACGAGAATCGGAGTCACTCCTTCGAAGGCGTCGCTGGCCTCATAACGCTGCGTAGGCCCCATAGGTCGTTCGCGGCGCAGCAGTGCATAGGCGACGAAATCCGCGGCTTGAATGAAATATGATCGCTCGGACCGCTTAAAGACTGGGTCCTCCACAATTCGCTCAGTCGGGATGTTGCGCGTAGTGGTCCCGTCGGTGCCCCACCGGCCAAACCTGCTTGGAATGGGGTTATAACGTCTCATCCTCCTCAATAGCTTTGTGTAAGGGCCTTCGCTCCCTTCGTCGCAGAACAAAATCGCGTGGCTGTCCCAAAGTCGCCATCGTCCTGTTGATACGATTGACCAAACGCTCGAACGCACGAAGTTTGTAGGTTTTTGGGAAGCACGCACAGAAACATCGAAGCGCGTCCATCTGGCCAACGAGTTGAAGCTTCTCCCGATAGATCGCGATACGTCTGCCCTTTGGGACTATCCTGGGGCCCAAGCGGCCCCTGCCTGACACGAACTTCCACGCGTGCAACTCCTTGGTCGCAAACATGCCGTCTGTGCGCATCAGATCCTGCCGAAAACCTCGAAGGGCGTCCAGGACCTCGCGCCAACGCTCTATAGAGACGGCAAGTCCGGCAAAAGTCACGAGTTGAGCATCGCTCGAGTCATCGACGTATACGAGATGTCCCACGCTGCTAACTCCCCCAATAGGTAGACCGATCTAGCTAATTCGAACGGCACGCCCGGTGCGGGCCGATTCGTAGATGGCGAAGATTACCTGAAGGACGGCCAGCCCGTCTTCGCCGCGCAGCCCGGGCGGGGGATCGCGATCGGTGCGGACGCAATCGACGAACTCGGCGATTTCGGCCACGTAGCCGAGCGACTCGAATTCGTCGACGGCCGGTCGCGTCCAGCCGTGGGTGAAGTCGGCCTTCTCGACCGCATAGCCGAAGCCTTTGCGGCTGTAGACCTGAAGGGGCGAGCCGAAGGTCATATCCACCTTAATCACGCCGTCGGAGCCATAGATCTCCACCACGTCGTCCATACCGCCGACGGTGACATAGTTGCCCTCGACGACGGCCCGCAGACCGCCGACGAATTCCAGCAAGGCAACGCCCCAGTCCTCGCCCGTGTAGTCGTGATGAATCAGGTTTGCCTTCTGGCCGGCGGTGGCGGCTGCGCGGACCTCGGCCACCTTCTGCCCAGCCAGGCCCATCACCCACGCCAGCGGATGGGCCCCGAGGTGGATCATCGCGCCGCCGCCGCAGTACTCGGCGCGCTGGGCGTAGATCGAGTGCGAGCCGTTGTGCGTCTCCTTCGCCCGCACGTAGAGCGGTCGGCCGATCCCGCCCTCGTCGATGATCTGGCGTGCGCGTTGCAGAGCCGGGGCAAAGAACCAGTCCTCCGCGTAGAAAAGCCGTACGGCGGCCCGGCGGCAGGCCTGGATCATCGCCTGCGCGTCTTCGATGGTCGTAGCCAAGGGTTTCTCACTGACGGCGTGGCAGCCGGCGTCGGCACAGGCGAGCACCATCTGGTTGTGCAGATAGTTCGGCACACAGACCGAGACCAGGTCGGGCTTCTGCTCGGCGAGCATCCGCCGGTAGTCGTCGTAGTGACTTGGGATGCCATATTGCCGGCAGAACTCGGGCAAATCCGCTTCGAGACTGGCTGCGGCAACCATCTGGACTTCCGGCAGGCGCCGATAGCTCTCCGCGTGCAGTGTCGCGGCGAACTTGCTGCCGATAATGCCTACACGAACGGGCTTGGCCATGGTTCGATCACCCACTCACGGCGCGCTGAAACGGCGCCTCACGTTGCAGCGCTTACCGCGCGTGCAAAGTCCGGTCAAGCCTGCATGGAAGTCGATGGATTGTTTGGGAGTCGCGTGCCGACGGCGCCGAGCCTACGGAGTGGCAGGTTCGTCGGCGTTTTGTTTGAGGAATCGCGCGATCTGCTCGAGGGCGGGATCGCTCCCCACGACCTGAAGTTGCCGCTGCACCAGGTCGAGCGTCTGGGCGGTCTTGCCGGCCGATTGCAGGGCCTGGAGCAGCTGCTCGGCGTCGCTCGTTCGACCCAGCAGATAGAGCAGCCTGGCCTGGTTCACTCGGACGGCTGGCTCGTCGGGCGCATACAGGGCAGCCTGTTCGGCGTAGCGCAGGGCCTCATAGTACATCATGGCCTGGGCGATGGGGATCAACTCCTGCGACGCCCGCGAGATGCGAAGCCACAGTTGCGCGTTTTCGCCTTCCTCCTGCACCTGCGCGGTCAGGGCTTGCAGCTTCTGACTTTGCATGCCCTGGACAAACTGGAGCAGAAACGGGTCGCCCGGGCGCTCACGCAACTTCGCCCGGAGAAGATCCACCCCCGACTGCGCCGCCTTGAGCGACTCGGGGTAATTCCTGATGCCCATGTAGTAATTGGCCAACTGGGCATACCTCTCGGGATCATCCGGCTTGAGTTCGACAGCCTGCCGGGCAAGGTCGACAGCCCTGTCCCACTCCTTCAGGCCCGCACATGCAGCCGCCAGGGAGGCAATGCGCTGCGGATCGCGCACCGCCTGAGTATAGGCTTTCTCGAGAGGTTCCTTGGCCAGGCGGTAGTACCCGGCCTCCAGGTAGACCCTGCCAAGTCCGAAATAGGCGCGCCCATCAAGCCCCACGAGGCGCGAAGGTCGAACCCGCAGGAACTGGCGGTAGTACTCGCCGGCCTCCAGGCTCGATCGCGGTCCACCAAGCCTCAGGACATCAGCCATGCCGAGCAGGGCTGTGGGGTGGGTCGAGTCGCGGGCAAGAACAGCGGCGAACCCGTCGCGCGCCGTCTGGAGGTCGCTCTGCTTCTCGGCGGCCTCATCGAGCCCACGCTGCTCGGCGCGGGCCAGGGCACCCGTGGCGACCATAAGGACCTGCTGGAGCGTCTGGCCCTGCGACGGCGCCGTCGTCGTGGTGGGCGGGCGCTCGGGTGGCGCGGCGGGCTGTGTCTGCTGGGCGTAGCCGCCCGAAGCGATCAAGAGGCAGCAGAACAGTGCCGGTAAGAAGCGGATTCTGTTGGTGTTTGCCATGCCTTACCGGCTCCAAAGCGTCCAGACGAGAAGCTCGAAATCAACGTAGTAGCCATCGAAATATAGTTGTGCCGACCTACACGGTCAATTCGGCGGCCGAAGTGCGGCTAACGGGTGGGTGCCTGGTCGAGCAGGAGCAGGCAAGTCACCCTTCCGCTGTAAAGCCGCTCGGGTGCGGTTCGTCGAGCCCTGTGGACGCCTCCGCAGGCGGTTTTCGGACCGGTCGCGACGGATCCTTCGAGGTGCCGCCCTCGGCAGACAGCTTCTCCAACAGCATGACCCAGGTTTCGCGCTGATAGTCCAGGATCCGCAAGGCATCATCGACGGCCTTGACGTCTTTGTTCACATTCGCTTCGACCAGCCGGCGGTAGATGAACCCGTACAGGGCGCCCATCTGCTCGCAGAGCTCGGGCGCCACCTCCGGCCTGAGGGCGTTCTGCATCTCCAGCACGATATTCTGGGCCCGGGTCAGCAGGTTGTAACTGCCCTCGATCTCCTTGCTCCCGATGGCGTCGCGTGCCTGACGGCAGTACCGGATGGCTGCATCGTAGAGCATGAGATGCAGCCTCTCGGGCGGGGCCGACATCACGACGTTGCGCAGGTACTCTTGCTGCGTTGGACTGCTCATGACTGCTGGATTATCGGCACATGGCGGGGGCTGATTGAGCCTAACCGCCCGCCGAATGTATAGGGCTGGGCTGGGGCTACCACGGAATACAGCCGCTCAGGCGGATCAGGTGCCGGCGTTCTGCTGCAACCCATTCCCGATGAACTGAATCTGACTCAGAGCCGTCTGCTGCCGCTGTAGCTGGGCTAGAGCCGACTCCATCGCCTGAAACTGGGCGTACAAACGTTGCTCCCTGGAGTCCAACAGAATCTGCAGGTCGGCGATGCGCTTGTTGAGCAACTCCGCCTGCGCCCCGAGCGAATCGTCCTTGCGGGCCAGGACCCCTTCGTAACTGTCGGTCAGTCGGTTGAGAATCGACTCAAATTGTGCCCCCAGCCCCTCCTCGGTAAGGGTAAACAACTCCTCAACGGCATCCCTATCGTTGCCGTAGGCGTCGCGGAACTTCTCCTCGTCGAATTGCAGCGTCGCCCCGCTGCCGACCGTGATACCCACCTGATTGAGCCGAGTCAGCGAACCGCTCGCGCCATCGACCGTAGAGGACACCATGTTGTAGAGCTGCGTGCGGACCCGCGCCACCGTGGCATCGCCCAGCAGCAATCCCCGCTCGAGCGTCTCGGCGTTGAACGAGGTCAGGTCGTCGATGCGGCCGACAACCTCGTTGAAGGCGTCGACGAACGCCGACAGATCTTCCACAATGGTATCGACATCTTCGGCAACCGTTACGCTCACCGATTCGCTCGACGTGCCAACCAAATCCAGTGTGACGTTCGGAATCACACCGGTGAGGGTGTTGCTCGAAGACGAGATCACCACCGGGTTCTCGCCGCCGGCCTGCCCGAGGAAAACCACTGCATCCTGCGGCTCGACCAGCGTGTTGAGCGTCAGACCCGACTGCTCGACATCGTAGACAATACGCCCCAGCAAGCCGCTGACCGCGGATTGCAGCGTCAGACGATAGGGCCTGGCCGTGCTGCCGTCGTTGATCACGGAGGCCTGCACCAGGTCGCCCGCGGCCTCGTTGATCTTCTGGGTCAGATCTTGAAGTGTGTCGTCACCGTCGATCTCTATCCGCAGTTCGAACGACCCGTCGATCGTATTGGTGCCCTCAGCCGCCTCGCCGGCGATGCGCAGATCGGATGCCGTTCGTCCGCCCTGGTCGTCGACCCTCAACTGGCCCGACCCGCCGGCCGTGTCGGTGAGCAGAAGGCCGTCACCGTTGGCGTTGAGAGAAGCCTCCACGCCGACCGAAGATTGGTTGATCAGTCGGATCAGATCGCCCAAGGTCATGTCGGCGCTGGTGACGTTGATGGTGGCTGTTGCACCCAGGCTGTCGGTGACGGCGAATCGCCCCGCTGCCACGCCTCGCCCGGCGTTCAGATCGCCCAGGCGGGTCGATTCCGACAGCCACTGCAATTGCAGGTTGCCGCCGGCCACGGCCGCCACGTTGTCGTTTACGGCGATGCCCAGATCGGCGGCGCCCGTGCCGGAGACGTCTTCGATAACCAATGGACCGGCACCGTCGGTTTGGTCCTCGATCACGATTCCTGTGCCGGCCTCGTTGACGCGCGCCGAAACGTCAGCGGCCGAGGCGTTGATCGCGTTTAGCACTTCGGCCAGAGTCTGTACGCCCGACAGATCAATCTCGTCGGACACGCCGTTGCGATCGGTAATCCGCACGACGCCCAACGCCGCACCCGAGCCGCCGTTGAGCGAATCGATCAGTACGGTGTTGAGTCCTGCCAGCACGGCTCGACCGGCCAATACGCCGTCGCTGCCCTGGCCGAGAATTCCCAGGTCGGTCGCGGCGTGCGAGTCGTTCAGCGCTTCGACCGTCGTCGGTCCCGAGCCGCTGGACAGGTCGGTCAGCACCAGGCTGTTGCCGTCGGCGGCGATGGCGGCCACCACCAGCCCACCGTTGTCGTTGTCGTAGTTGATGGCACGAACCACGTCGCCGACGGTGGACACGCGGTAGACGTCACTGCCCGCAATAGAGGTCTGGCCAACGTCGGCGGCGAGCCCCAGGTCACGCGCCGCATATCCGGTGACGTCCTCGATCTTCAGATTGCCCGCCTCACCCCCGGTGCTATCGGAGACGTACAGATGCGAACCGACCAGACTCGCCGACACGCCCAGGCCGGCGCCGTTGATCGCATCGAGGATCTCGCCGACCGTCTGGAGCCCTTCGAGATCCACTTCGGCCGACGCGCCCGTTCGATCGGTGAGCCTGACCGTGCCGAGTCGGACACCGGCGCCGTTGTTCAGGGCATCCAAACGCGTGTCGTGCCTGAGATAGTCCGACAGACTCACGTCAACCGTGCTGCCGTCGCGCAAGGTGATACGAAAATCGTCCAGCGTGCCGTCGCGCCAGACGCCGTTACCATCGTTTAGTGCCGACAGCAGCGTACCGTCATCGAGGTAGTGAACGTCGCGACCCGTCAACGCACTCGCCGCGACGCTGTCGGCGATCCCCAAGTCAGCCGCCGCGTGGCTGCCGTAGAGGTCCTGCACCGTCAGGTTGCCTTCGCCTTGGCTTGTGTCGGTCAGAGTAAAGTGATCGCCCTCGACGCCCGCGGTTACGCCGATCGAGGTTTGCGAGTTGATAGCCTCCAGCACGTCGTCCACGGTCAGCGCCGTCGTCAGGTCCACGTCGGCGGAATGGCCGGCCCGGTCGGTGATCCGCACCACGCCCGTCCGCACGCCCGTCTGCCCATTGAGCATCTCGAGCCGGGTGCTGGCAGCAAGACTCCCGCCGCCGATCTCGAAGGTTACCGCACCCCTGCCAACGGGCGTGCCGTCCAGATCGGCGTACCCAGTGGAGACGAGCTGATGCGTCGTGACCAGGGAGTGCACCTGGAAGGTGTACGTGCCGGGCATCGCCCCCGCGTTGGCACTGGCCGTCAACACATTCGAATTGCTGCTGGCCGCCTTGGTAGCATGGAAGAAATCACTCTCATCGAGGCGGCTTGCAGCCGTCTTCAATTGCAGCAGACGGGCCGATAACTCCATGAACGCCGACCGCTCCGACTGGAGCGTCGCCACACGCTCCTGCAAGCGAGTCAGCGGAGCCGACTCGAGCTGCATCAGGGCGGTTACCAGTTCCTCGATGTTCAGGCCCGAGATGAGTCCCACGCTGGTGCTGATCGTTCCCACAGCAGGACCCTCCGGCCCCGTCCCCCGGCGCAGGAACGGCGCGCAAGCTATCCGCTTTGCTCTACAGTATTTATCGGTTGATTGGGCGACCGACCTTCACGGAGCCCAGCCACCCGCCGAAAAGAAAAAAGGGAACCCGCTCGGTCTCGGCTCAGGCCGGATCCGAGCGGGCCCGTGTACTTATCCCCCTACCGAGGGACGGATGGCGGGATATCGGTGACGCTAGCCGAGAAGCGCCAGGACGTTCTGCGGCAACTGGTTCGCGATCGACAGAACCGTTGTGGTGCTCTGAACCAGGATCTGAGCCCGCGTCAGAGCGGCCACCTCGCTGGCGTAATCGGTGTCACGAATCGCCGATTCGGAGGCCTTGACGTTCTCGAAGGCCACCCGCTGGCTGTTCATATTCGTCTCGAGCTGGTTGGCCTGAACACCGCCAAGCCGCCCTCGCAACACCGACACCTGCTCGATAGCTTCCTTCACGATCCGCTCGGCGCGGGTGTAGTTGCCCCCGACCAGCGAGGCATTGCCTGAACCGCGCAGCTCGCTAAGATACCCGATCTCAAAATTGCCCAGATTGCCGGTCGACGCCGACGGGACGCCTACGCTGAGCTGGCCGCTGCTGACCACATCCGGGCCGATTTGGAACAGCGCCCCCCCTCCGGTAATGTTGAAGGTGGAGGTTCCCAGTTGCGTGCCGAAGCCCTCGGTCAGGTTCAACTCCACATCGAGGCCGCTGTTACGCATCCGGGCAATCAGGCCGTTGACGTTGGCGGTCTGTCCGTTGACCAGCACGCCCGCGTCCACCCCGAAGTCCTGCGTCGCTTCGGCCGCATCCGAGTCGTACAGCACGAAGTCGCCGCCGGTTTGGATGGTCGAAACTCGGACGAACGCGTCGGAGCCATACGTCGTGGTGCTGAAAGTCATGGCCGACTGGGCGGCAGTCACGCTGGCCGAGACACCCGTCAACTCCGAGAAGCTGTTAATCGCGGCCGCCATGGCGCTGACGTGGGCACTAGCTGCGAAACTGAACTGCTCGCTGCCCAGCAGGCCGGTCACCTCGATGGTCAGGTTGTTGGCGGCCGACAGACCATCGCCCACGTAGGTCAACTGCCCGGTTTCAGCCGAGTCGGTGACCTGCACCATGACGTTCATGGCCGCCCCGGCCGGCACGCGGGCCCCATAAATCGTGGTGACGGCAATCTGTGAAGTCGTCACGCCCGACACCAGGTAGGCCAGGTTGCCGTTCAGCAGCTTTTCACCGTTGAACTGCGTGGTGTTAGCGATCCGATCGATGCTCTCCAGTAACGAATCCACCTGAAGCTGGTTCGCCTGAATCTCCGTGGGCGAAAGCGGTCCCTCGTTGGCCGAGGCATTGACCAGCCCGCGGACTTCCAGCAGCAACGCCGAGACCTCGTTCAACGCCGCATCAGCTACGCTCAATACGTTGATCGCGCGCGACGAGTTTTCGATCGCCTGGTTGATCCCGACGAGTTCGCTGCGGAGCGACTCCGAGGCGATCAGTCCGGCGGGGTCGTCTTTCCCGCGATTGATGCGGAGGCCCGTGCTGAGGCGCTCGAGACGAGTAGCCAGGTCTTGCTGATTAGCGATGAGGCGGTGGATCGACTGAATCGAACTAATGTTCGTGTTAATTCGACTCATAATATCCTCCGTGATCCCCGCTGATGGCTCAGCGGGTCCAACACGCCACCCTGCGTGTGGGCCGCCTGACGGGCGGCTGCGTGGTCGACGCCGGTTCCACCGTTCGGTGCGTCGATCCGGTCAGATCGTGCGGCTTGGACTCCCTTGACGTTCCGCTACTTCGTGTCTTGTCAAGCTGTTCGTACAGCCGCCGATCCGGATGTTTTCACGAGCTGGAAATCCTTTCCAAACTCCCGCCATCCATGAATCCCCTCGGTGGGGGGTGATCAGCCCATCTTCAGATCGAACAAAAGCCTCCATCTGCAACACCCTTAACTTACGATCGCTCGGCACCGCGTAGGTCGTCACTTATAGGGCGGTTCTTTAGCAAATTCGATCCGATAAGTAAGGCAAAAAATTATCGGACCCGCTCGGGACACCCTTGGGCAGCGGCCGATGATCAGCCGGTTGCCGAAGGGGTCCCGACGGGTCCGATAGTATGCCTGCTTCCAGTGCGTGCCGACGCCTAGCGGATCAGCGCCAGGATGTTCTGCGGCGCCGCATTGGCAAGCTGAAGGGCCGCCGTCGCCGACTGGACCAGAATCTGGGCCCGAGTCAGGGCAGCCGTCTCGGTCGCGAAGTCGGTATCACGGATAGCCGACTCCGCAGC
>Ga0315550_1002622_pt1 | contig 10970 bp, 4 predicted proteins | sample SalMarSW160190MG_2_FD_203100 | JGI IMG/M metagenome (GOLD analysis project Ga0315550, IMG submission 203100) | Salt marsh sediment microbial communities from the Plum Island Ecosystem LTER, Massachusetts, United States - Salt Marsh Sediment SW1601-90 ... | reverse complement strand
GGGCCGCGGGCGAGACGGCGACCGTGTTGGCCAGCGAGAGCTGGCCGGCCTCGTCGACCAGCAGGACGTCCAGCGCCGAGACGAACTCGGGCCTGGACCAGACCCAGGCCGTGCCGCCGACCACGTCCAGCTCGCCGCGCTCCAGGGCCAGGTTCAGGTCCGCGTTGTCGCGCAGCCTGCGGGCGTGGCTCGAGGTGCACTCGCCGGCCGCGTCCGCCCTCTGGCCGACCCTGACGGCGACGCCCCGTTCCTCCGCCCGCCGGGCCACCCAGTCCAGCAGGAGACCGATGACCTTGTGGCTGTTGGCCGTGACGCCGACCCTCAGCCCGTGTCGCACCAGCTCCACGGCCACCTCGGCGCCGAGATAGGTCTTGCCCGAGCCCGGCGGGCCCTGGACCGGCAGGTAGCTGGCGTCCAGGAGCGGCGCCAGGCGCAGGGCGGCGGCCAGGGGCTCCTCGCCCTCGCGGCGGATCGGCTCGCCGGCGGAAACGCGTGGCAGGCGGCGCATCAGCAGCTGCCGGGCAGCCTCGAACCCCGGGCCCCGGCGCGGTGACGGGGCGTCGATGCCGTGCCGGGCCGCCCACTCCCCGATCGAGTGGAGACTTTCTCGCAGGACCCCGGTTCCGACGTAGTTGCACGGCACCAGCGAGCGCGGATGGGGACCGTCCGTCTTCTCGCCGCGGCGCAGGTCTATGGTGCCGCCGGCGTCGTCTATCGCGTCCACGCTGCCTGGCGAGCGGCCGGTGGCCGGGTCGCGGACGTCCATCCCGACTTCGATCTGGTGCTCCTGCTCGGGGAACGTGTAGCGGTAGATGGTGGACCGCGGCCCCTGGCCAACCGGGCCCACGAGCTCCAGGCAGCCGATCGGCTCGCGCTCGTCCACGAGCTCCTCGTCGGTCATCTCCAGCAGATCGAAGAAGCGCCACCAGAACGACTTCTCCTCGCGACGGTGCCACTCCAGCAGCTGGGCCAGCAGCCACGAGGCGTGCTGCTCCGGCGTTCTCGCCGCGGGGTCCGCCGGGACGTCGCGGCACAGCCGCTCGACCAGGGCGGCTGTCTCGGCCAGCTTCTCCGACAGCGCCTCGCCCGGTTCCTGGGAGGCAAGCTCCGGACGGGGCAGCTCGCCCTTGTGGCCGATGGCGCCGGCCAGCTCCGGCCGCCGCTCCTCCAGCCAGTCGCGCAGCCGCCAGGTGGAGACGACGTCGTCGCGGTTGTAGCCGGCGATGCGGCCCAGGGTCTCATCCTCCTGGGGCGAGGCACGGGCGGCTCCCGAGCCGGTCTCGATCTCGGCCAGCCAGGTCTCGAAGGCGACGATGCTCGAACCGGCGTCGCGCAGGTCCACCTCGCGCTCGAACCCGTAGAGCGGCTCCAGCTTCTTGATCGAATAGCTCTCGACCGAGGCCCGCAGGCCCTGGCGGACGGCCCGGAAGAGGTCGACGAAGACCTCTCCGCGCAGCAGGCGGTCTACCTCCTCCTCGCGGGTGGCATGGCGGCCCATCAGCCTGCCGGCGGCCGACGGCTCGTAGGCCGCGTAGTGGTAGACGTGGATCGACGGGTCCTTTGCCAGGCGGTCCATCATCAGGTCGATCGCCTGCTCGAAGGCTCGCTTCTCGGCCTCCGGGGTCACCCGGCCCGATTCGTCGATCGCCCAGAAGGCGTGGAAGGTGGGCTCGCCGTCGACGTCCGGCAGCCCTGGCTCCAGGATGCCGAAGAGGTAGTCGACGCCGTCGCCCAGGGCGAACGGGTCACCCTCGATGTCGAAGAAGAGGTCGCCCGAGCGGGGCGGGGGCAGGCTCGTCAGGCCGCGGTTGGGCTCCAGCGCGCCGTCCGGCTCGCGGGCCGGTTCGAGCAGCTCGTAGAGGTGGCGGCCCTGGTTCTCGCCCGCGACCTGGATGCGAGCCTGCAGGCAGGCCTTCTCCAGGGCCGCCGCGCCCACGCCGTCGAGTGGCTCGGGGAGTGGCAGCTCCAAAGCCGCGAGCCCACGCCGGGTGGCCACTCCCGCGCCCTTGAGTGCCGCGCGCAGCCGGGTGGCGGCGCCGGCTACGAGCGACAGGTCGTCGTCCGCGCGGCGCCGGGCCTGGCAGTTCAGGCTCCAGCGGCAGACCTCGCAATGCTCCACCGGCTCGGGGTACGTGCCGGCGGGGGGATAGGCCACTCCCCGCAGGCGCGGCGCGCCGGCCTTCGCGACCGCGCCGCCCTTGCCCGCTCCCCCACCGTCCACCGGCCCCAGCCCGGCCGCGGCGACCCGGGCCTCGAAGGCAGCCTTGACCATGCGGTAGTAGGCCGCGTAGTCCGCCGCCCGGACCGACTCCAGCGGCCGCGCGCTGCCGCCCAGGGCAACGTGCATCCGCTCCGGCTCCAGGCCCTGGATCCGCGTCAGCTGCTCAACGTAGGAACAGATCTGGAGCAGGGCAGAGGCCTTGACGTGGCGGGCCAGCTTCGTGTCCGCGACCTCGTAGCTCCAGGCCCCCAGGGCGCTGCGACGCTCTACCCGCAGCAGGAAGTCGGCGTAGCCAAGCCAGCGACCGTCGAAGAAGGTGGCCTGGTAGACGACGTCGTCGCCGCGGGCCATCGCCCGGCGCGTCGTCTCGGCTGCGGCCTCGAGCCCGGCCCACCTGCCCTCCGGCTCTCCCTGGCGCTCGATCCGGGCGACCCGCCGGCCGCTCGCCTCAAGCTCCTCCAGGTAGCGGCGCTCGTGCTCCTCGCCTCGTTTGGCGATCAGCTCGATCTCCGGGTCCAGGCGCTCCGGCCGCTCGACGAGCCCCGCCAGCGCGGCCAGCTCCAGGCCCACGAGGTGCTCGCAGGCCAGAAAGGCCACCAGGTCCGTGGCGGCGAAGACGGGGCGTCCGTCGATGAGCTGCATCGCCCTCCACCATAGCGCCCGGCGATGACATCTCGCGTGTCACTGTCGCACCGCTTCCCGGGCGTCCCCGCCCCCGGCGGCTCACCGCTCGCGGCTCGCGCGCCCAGATGGCCCTTCCGGACTCTTGACGTGGTACTCCGCCGGCGCTTCACTTGGCCGATCGGCCGCCTTCGAGTCGCAACGACGGGGCCCTGAGGGCGCCGGCCGTCAGTCCTTCTGGGAGGTTCGAAGGTGCGCAGGTTCATCTCTTTGCTCGCGCCCGCCCTGATGGCGGCTTGTCTCCTCGCCTCGCCCGCGCCTGTCGCGGCAGCGGGATCGATTACTGAGACGGGGACGGTCACCTATACCGTCAACACCGCGGAGTCTCGCGTCGACGTCTCGATCCAGCTGAAGGTGGTCAACAACAAGGCGCCCGACGCGTACTACTACTACTACCAGGATCGGACCCAGATCGCCGTCGAGGCCGAGGCCGGCACGGTCAAGGTGAGCTCGAACGCGGGCGCCGTCAGCCAGACGACCGTCAACACCGACCGCTGGTACCGCTACATCGGGTTGATCTTCCCGAAGGTCTACTACGGCCAGACGCGGATCATCAACATCAGCTACTCGATCGACGCCAAGCCTCGGGCCGAGGGCGGCTACCGCGCCGGCGAGGCCTACGCCAACCTGTGCGCCGTCGGCAACGGCTACAACTCGGGGACCATCAACGTAGTCCTGCCCGACAAGTTCGACGTGAACATCTACTCCGGGCAATCGCTCAAGGAAAGCGGCACGTCGGGCGGTCTGCGAACCCTCACCAGCGGCACCCTCACCAACCCCCGCCAGTACTGGACCTGCCTCGACGGGACCAACGTCGACGCCCTTGTGAGCAGCAAGGTCACGGTCGCAGGGCAGGTGTTCGAGATCCAGTCCTGGCCGGAGGATCCGGCCTGGGAGACGATGGTCGAAGGTGAACTCGAGGACGACATCCCCGCCCTGCTGGACATGAACGGCCTGGACCTTCCGGGCGGCACCGTCATCGTCCGCGAGGTGGGCAACAGCGAGCTGGGCGAGTACGCGGGCATGTACAACTCGCTGACGAAGATCGCCTACGTCACCGAGGAGACGGGCGCGGATGTGATCGCCCACGAGCTATCGCACATCTGGTACAACCGCGACCTTTTCGCCGACAAGTGGGCTTCGGAGGGTATGGCCGGGTACAGCGAGCAGCTGGCCGGGCCGGGCGAGTACACGCGCTGCAAGAAACCCGGCGCCTACCCCGGGACGGGCAAGCCGGACCTGAGCAACTGGGTCACGCTCACCATGACCTCGACCCTCGTCGACGAGCAGATCCTCGACTACCAGTACGACGCAGCCTGCTACATCATCACCACGCTGGCCGACAAGATGGGCGAGGAGAACTTCAAGGCGGTCCTGATGGCCGGCTCCAACGGTGAGATCGCCTATCTGGGCGGGACGCCGGGAGAGACGTACGACTCCTCCGCCACTCCGCTCTCGGCCGAGAGCTTCCTCGATCTGATCGACGAGCGGGGCATGATCCCGGCCGGCATCGAAGACCTCGACGAGGCCCAGGCTCTCCTGAGCAAGTACGGCATCTTCGACGCCACGGACCTGGCCGATCGTTCCGAGGCCCGAGAGACCTACCACGCCCTGGCCGACGAGGCCGGCGATTGGGATCTACCACTGGCGATCCGCGGCCCGATGGCCTCCTGGGACTTCGACGAGGCGGACGATGCCATGGACAGCGCCAGCCAGATCGTGGAAGCGCGCGACAAGATGGAGAGCGAGCTCTCGGACGTCGACCTCGATGGCACCAAGATGCAAACGCTCTTCGAGGACGCGGAAGCCACCGATGATCTCGCGACGCTGTCCGACAAGGTGGACCAGGAAGTCGCGGCGGCCGAGGTGTTGGCCGACGCGCAGGCCGCCGAATCAAGCGGCCACGACCCGCTGGCGATGATCGGCCTGCTGGGCACGGACCTCCAGTCCGGGCTGGACAAGGCGACCGACGCCCTAAAGGACATGCGGTCCGACGACGCGAAGGCGGCTGCCCAGAAGGTCTTGGACGAGATCAACGGGGCAACGACCGCAGGCCTCCTGCGCCTGGCGGTCCTGCTGGGCCTGGTGGCCGGTGCCATCCTGGCCTTCTTCCTGATCCGGCGCTTCCGCGCCCAGCGCCAGCTGGCCGCGGCGATGGCCCTGACCGGCGAGGCCGGCGGTGTGGCAACTGGCATGGCTGTGGCCCCCGATGCCGCCGCAGCTGCCGCTGAAGCAGCCGCCAAGCCGAAGAGGGCCTCCAGGGCCAAGAAGGCCGAGGAGACGCCCGCCGAAGCTGAAGCAGCCGCCAAGCCGAAGAGGGCCTCCAGGGCCAAGAAGGCCGAGGAGACGCCCGCCGAGCCGCCGTCAGCCTGACCACCAGGGTGAACCCCGAGGAGGGACGACTCTCCTACCGAGCCCTGCTGGCCGTGCCCTGCCTGGGCAGGGTTCTGCTGGCTATGCAAATCGCCCGCATCGCCCAGTCGATGGTCGGCATCGTGGTCATCCTGTTCGCGCTGCAGCGCTACCACTCGCCGCAGCTGGCCGGGGCGGTCGCCTTCGCCAGCATCGCGCCGGGCCTGGTCGTCAGCCCGCTCGCGGGAGCGCTGCTGGACCGCCACGGCCGGGTGCGGCTGATCATCCTGGATTACCTGGTCGCGGCCAGCGCCCTGTTCCTGGTCGCCGCCCTGGCGCTGGCCGGCGACTTGCCTGAGTGGCTGCTGCTGACGATCGTCACCGTCGCCGCATTGACGGGGCCGCTGTCCCAGAGCGGCCTGCGCAGCCTCTTCCCGCTGATCGTCCCGGAGCCGCTGTGGGAGCGGGTCAACGCCGTCGACTCCAACGGCTGGGTCCTGGCCACGCTCGTTGGGATGCCATCCGGGGCGCTCCTGGCCCAGGTCGCGGGATTCGAGCCGGCGCTGGCGTTCATCGCCGTCAGCTACCTGCTGGCGGCGCTGACCATGGTCGGCGCGCCCGATCCCCGGACCGACGCGGCCTCGACGGGCAACATCTTCCGCGACGCGTGGCTGGGCCTGGTCTACACCTGGAACAACCGCACCCTGCGAGGGCTGGCCATCTCGCTCTCGACGATGAACCTGGCCGGCGGTGTGATCGAGATCGTCGTCCCGGTCATGATCCTCCACCGGCTGGGCATGGAGCAGGCCTGGGTGGGCTACATGTTCGGCCTGATGGGCGCCTTCGGCGTTGTCTCGGCCTTCCTGGCCGGCAGGATCCGGACGGCGGGGCGGGAGAAGACGATGATCGTCTGGCCGGCCTTCGGCTTCACGGCCGCCACGGCCCTGCTGTTCTGGCCGGCCGGTCTGCTGCCGATAGCCCTGGCCATGTCGATCGGCGGCCTGGTCAACGGGCCGCTGGACATCGCCCTGTTCACCCTCCGCCAGCGCCGCACCGACCCGGCCTGGATGGGCCGCGCATTCACCGTCTCGATGAGCCTCAACTTCGCCGGCTTCCCGATCGGGGCGGCCGTCGTCGGCATCCTGGTGGACTACTCGATCGAAGCCGCCATCCTCTTCGGCGTGATCGCCAACCTGATCGGGGCAGTCCTGGCCGTGCTTCTGATCCCGGGGCCCCAGGCGCACGAGCCCGAGCCGGGCGCGCCCACAGGGGTCGAGGCGGAGGCCACGGCGCGACCGGCGGGCTGAGGTGATCCGGCGCGAGCGTTGCCCCTACTCGGCCGCCGTCTTGATCGAGGCCCCGCGGCGGCGGGCGATCTCCTCCAGGATCGCCAGGGCGCGGCGGTGCTTGGCCTCGAGTTGAGCCCACTTGAGAGCGATCATCTCGTCGCGCGCCTCCGGCGACAGCTCGCGAAGGCGACGAGCCCCGATCAGCGAGCGCGGCGTCATGTCGCCCTCGGGCGAGAGGATCGCCCAATCGGCCAGGCGGTTGAGCGAGAAGGTGGAGCGCAGCCCCTCTCGGATCGGCAAGCCGGTCGGCTGGCTCTTGAGGGTGCAGTCGATCGTGTCTTCGGTGACGGCGTGGATCTGGCACGAGATCAGCTCGCTGGCGCCGGACTCGAGCATCGGGAAGAGCAGCTTCGCCGTGGGCACGACCGGCCAATCGGTGAACTCCTCCATCAGCACCCGCAGGACGCCGACCGTCGCCTGGGCCCGAGCGGAGACCATCGCGGCCGCCTCGTCGTCGAAGGCCGGCGAGACGCCGTCGGGAGAGTGGCTGAACAGGCGCGAGGGCACCGGCCGGGGCGGCGGGCCGGCCGGCCGGCGGGGCTCGCAGACGACCGCCCGGTCCGTGGCGTGAGGGTCGCCGGTGTCCGAGCCTGTGTCGCGGAGAGATCGATCCTCGGGCGAGGCGGCGGCCATGAACTCGGCGGCCGGCACCAGGCCGACCTTGCCGCCCGGAAGGGCCAGGGTGAAGACCGGCGCGGAGCTGGAGAGGCGGCCCTGCAGGACGGCCAAGACCAGCGCCCGCAGGGCGTCGTTGCCGGTGCGCAGCAGCCAGGGGTCCGGGCGCAGGACGTCCAGGTCGAAGGCGCCCAGCTCGGCCAGACCGTGGGTATGGAGCCAGGTCACCCGATCCTGGCGCGCCCCAACGGCGTGGCAGACGTACAGGGCCTCGACGTCCAGCGCGGCGTCATGGCGCAGCTCGTCGTCGAGCGCGGCCGGCGACCACGGCGCCCGCGAGGCCAGGTCCACGGCCAGCACGCCGTCCGTGCCCATGACCTGGCGCATGAACCACAGCAGCCGCTTGCGATCCTGCAGCACGTCCTCGTACTCGGCCGGGACGACGACCAGGACCGCCGCCGAGCCCTTGACGGCCGCGGCTGCCTCCCGTTCCGTCAGGCCCTGAGCGTAGCGGACGAACCCTTCGACCGGCGGCGCCCCCGGCTCCAGCAGGACGATCGCCGATCCGTGCTTCTCGTCGCACAGGCCAAAAGCCCAGTCCGAGCCGCGCCCCTTCTCGGAGGGCACGACCTGCATCCCGGCCGCGCGCAGCCGCTTGGCCATCTGCTCGGCCGTGGGCGCGGCGCCCGGGAAGTAGGCGACGCCGAGGCCGGGTTTGTCGCTCTCGAGAAGCTGGAACATCGTCCCCTGTTCCTTCCGCCCGGGGATCGTAAGCCTAGCCGGTGGTACTTTGCACCACCCTGACGATGGTACGTCGTCTGCATAGGGCATTTGGCGTTGATTCGTGACAACGGATGGGCCGCGCGGCTCTCGAGAGCGGCCGATTCAAGGGCTGCCGCAAGGTGCGGGCGCGTGAAGACGCCCGATGGCGCGGAGCGACGCTCGAGCGAGAGGACGCCTCTAGGGCCCAGGGACCGTCGGCGGGTTGGGGGTCGGCATGACCGGGACAGGTTGCATCGTCCGGACTGCCGAAGGGGACGCCGCCAGCTCCGGCAGCGGGTTCTCAGAGCGGGTGATGGATGCCTTCGCACCTTCGCCGCCGAACCAGGCCGCGTAGCCGTCGAGCTGGATCCGGGCCGCGGTCCGCTCGTCCGGCCGGCCGCTCAGGCGCTCGTCGACGACCGCCAGAACCAGCTTCCCATCCAGCACGAACGGATCGGACAGCAACCCCAGGGGCGTGTCGAAGAGGGCGCTTCGCGCCGCCTCGTCAGGCCCGAACTCGATGTCGGAGCGCCAGCCGGCGTCAGCCGCCAGGGCCACGTCTCCCGGGGAATAGCGCGTGGTGTAGGCCACGAGGTCCGGCTCCGAGTCGGCGCGGACGATCTGCAGAGCTGAGCGGGAGCGCTCGTCGAGGATGCCGCCGAACCGGGCCTCCACCAGGAAGAGCTGGGAGCCCGACGAAGTGACGATCGGCCCCAGGATGTCGCCGCTGCGGACCTTCGGGTCGAAGGCGGCATCGCCCAGCTCGGTCACCAGGCCATCCTTTGTGCTGAAGCCAAGCTCGGCCGAGCTGCTGGCCGGTGCGCTGCCCAGTGCAGCGTTGGCCGCCTGGGCCAGCGAGCGAAAGAGGTCCAGGCGCTGGCCCATGGGCGATCCGCGCAGCGCCTCCAGCAGCTCATCGGCCTGGAGACTGAGCCCCGGCGGGGCGCCGGGCACGGTGGACGGATCGACAGAACCCAGGCGATCGAGAGCCAGGCCGTACAGCTCCACCCACGGCCCTTCCGTCCCCACCGCGGGCGCGTCGCCGATGACCAGCTGGCGGGAGCGGGCCAGACTGACGTCGCCCGACTTCCAGCGCGTGAGCAGGTGTGCTTCCAGGGAACGCCTCAGGGCCCGCCCGTTGGCCCATTCCTGGAGCGCCGCCGTGTCCACCTCTGCGTCCGCGGCATCGGCGGGCAAATGGTTGCGGACACTCGTCGTGTCGGCCGGTCGCAGCAGCCGGGCCATCGTGACCCGGCCGTAGACGTCCACTCCCGGGCCCACGACGTCACCCTCTCCTCCGTCCATCACCGCGACGGCCACGACCGGATCGAGATCGAGCGACCCGTCCGAGGGAACGCCCTTGTCGGATACGGCCAGGTCGGCCGCGTAGACGGTCCAGCCCGCCGCGATCAAGCCATCGGCGATCTCCTTGGCTCCCTTCCCGGCGGCCAGCTCGCTGCGCAGGCGGGCCGTGGCCGCCTCGACGTTGCCGGCGGCCGCCGGCGGCCAGGCATCGCCGCCGCCCGAGTTCGGGGCAACGGCCGCCGCCTGATGGGCCGGCAATCCGAAGCGCACCACGCGGGCCTGGTAGGCCAGGTCGGCGCCCACGTAGGCCAGCGCTTCGGCCCAGGGATCCGGGGCGGCGGGAGTCGCCACTCCCTCTCTGGCCGCGAGCTGGCGCACCAGCTCGTCGTCGATCAGGCTCTCGCGTGCGGCGCCGATCGGGTCTGCCAGAACGGTCATGGCCTCGGCCCGCACGGCGATGAGGTGCTCCGCGGGGATGACCTCGAGATCGGCCTTGTCGGCGTCGTGGACGGCGCGCTCCTGAGCCAGGAAGGCTATGACTTTCTCCCGCGCGCGCAGCGTCTCGCGGTTGATGGACTGGCCGTTGATCGTGGCGACGGCGGCCCAGTCGCGCTCCATCTTCGCCATCAGCAGCGCCCCCGCCAGGCCGGCCACGGCCAGCACCACCACGGCGCCGAAGGCAGCCACGATCGCCAGCTCGCGCCTTCGGCCCAGGCCACGCTTGCGCCCAGAGGATGGGTGGCTCAGCCGTCGACCGGCAGCCGCCGAGTCGCGCGTGCCTGCCGATCGGTATCTGGAGGTACTGCGTTTGCCCATGCGCCAGCAACCCTCTCCTCACGCGTCCGGAGAAGGATACCGGCCCGGCACGCAGGCCGGGCCGCGGCCGGGAAAGAGGCGACAGTCCTGTTCGACGCGTCTGCGGGCCTGGCACGGCACAGCTACGCCGTGGCCGCTTTCGACGGCGCGTCATCGACGGGTTGGGCCAGCGCGTCACGGCCTCCATCGGCGGCGGCAGCGTGTGGGTCATAAGCGACCTCCACGGCAACGTCGCGGCGGCCCTGACCGCCGACGGCTCCACGATCGTCTCTGCCTACCGTTACGATGCCTATGGCCAGACAGTGGCTGCCTACTCAGCCGGCGGAGAAGCGCTGCCCTGGCGCTACCAGGGCCGCATCCTGGAGTCGGCTCCGGGCACGCCCGATCTGTACGACTTCGGCGCCCGCTCCTACAGCCCCAGTCTGGGTGTCTTCACCCAGCTCGACACCTACAACGGCTCAGCGTCGAACACAGGCCTTCTCAACCACTACATGTACACCGGCGGCAACCCGGTGACGTTCATCGATCCCACAGGCCATGAGGGTTTCGATCCCATCGGCTGGATCGGAAGCGGCTTGCAGACTGTCGGCGGTTGGTTCGACAGCGGTCTGGAATGGGGGCGCGAACAGGCCCAGGCGGCGCTCGGCGGCCTGCAGAGCTATGCCCAGGGTGGCTGGAACACAGTTGCAGGCATCGTCGGCGGCGGCGTTCACACCGTCGCCACCGGGGTCATGGACTTCACCAACACCTTCGTAACCAACTTCAACCAGTCCTGGACCAACGCCTGCATCGACTACGACAACTTCGTCAACAGCGGCTGGGCTCGCGACCTGCGGGCCAGCATCGCCGGCACGGCAGCCACCCTGGGG
>Ga0315550_1002621_pt1 | contig 10972 bp, 9 predicted proteins | sample SalMarSW160190MG_2_FD_203100 | JGI IMG/M metagenome (GOLD analysis project Ga0315550, IMG submission 203100) | Salt marsh sediment microbial communities from the Plum Island Ecosystem LTER, Massachusetts, United States - Salt Marsh Sediment SW1601-90 ... | reverse complement strand
ATTGGCCCGGTGCCACCAGAAAATCAGGAAATCGAGAAGCACGATATCAAGCGCCAGCCCCCACCCGCCGCGCCACCAATCCGGGCGCCAGCCGAGGGTGTGTTGGGTGGCCCAGAAGGTCACCGGCAGCACGATAAGCGGATACAGGCCGATATTGGCCAGCCACAGGCCCAGGTTTCGCGCCAGGCGATGCCAACGGCCAAGCGGCCCGGCAGGAACCGGCGCCGGCTCCTGAGCGGCCGGGAGCAGGCGCTCGGCGATCAGAATGGCCGCCAGCCACACCATGCCGGCCGCGCCTTTCCACGGCAAAAGAGATAGGACCACATCGTTCATGGCCGGAGATATGGCCGCCGCGGGCGCGCGACGCAAGAAAGTTCGCCCCCCCTTGCGCCGCACCCGGCGCCACCCTAGCTTTGATCGATGACCGCGCATCCTCCTGCAGCCCCATCTCCAGCAACCAGGGCTCCAGCAACCCTGAGCGCCAAACCGTTGATCGGCTTGCCGGCCTGCATCCGGACCATCGACCGCCTGCCGTATCATACGGTCGGCGACAAGTACCTGCGCGCCGCCGCCGAGGCTGCCGATGGCATCCCCTTGATCATCCCCGCCTTTGGCGATCTCCTGGACCCGGGCGATCTGGTCGCGCGCCTGGATGGCCTGCTCTTGACCGGCAGCCCGTCGAACGTGCACCCGGTCCACTATGGCGCCCCGGCCAATCCGGAGGCGGAGCCCCATGATCCGGACCGGGATGCGACCACCCTGCCGTTGATCCATGCGGCCCTTGCCGACGGGTTGCCCTTGTTGGCGATTTGCCGCGGCATGCAGGAATTGAATGTCGCCCTGGGTGGCACATTGCATGCCCGTGTGCACGAGCAAACGGGCCGCCTGGATCACCGCCGGCCCCAGCATGATGACATGGACGTGCAGTACGGGCCCCGCCACGAAGTTCAGTTGACCGCCGGCGGCGCCATGGCCCGCATTGCCGGCGCCCAGATGCTGATGGTCAATTCCCTGCATTGGCAGGCCATCGACCGGATCGCGGCGGATCTGGCGGTCGAAGCGTTGGCCCCGGACGGCACCATCGAGGCCGTCGCCGTGCGCGGCGCCCGGGCCTTTGCCCTGGGCGTGCAATGGCATCCGGAATACCGGGTGCTGGATGACCCCTTCTCCACCTGCCTGTTCGCAGCCTTTGGCGCCGCAGCCCGGGCGCGCGCCGCCAGCCGGAGTATTCCCGCCGCTGCGGGAGCCGAGACGGTGGCTGGAGCCGGCGTCGGTTGGGTCGGCATTGCAACCTGAAAAATCGTTCCTAAATTAACGAATATGGGTTGGCGCTGCAAAGGCGACCGGCCAATAAGCGGAAGGGCAACGTCCCCCTGCCATCCTTCCGCCGCTCTTCGGAGCATGGAACGCCCGGATCCCCCCCGACCGGGCGTTCCTCTTTTGCGGATTGGGTATCAGCGCCGCCGATAGAGAAAATAGCGCCCCGGCGCGACGCTCGCGGGCGGCGCCAGCGCCAGCTCATCGAGCCCGGGCAACGAAAGATCCGAGACCAGCACCCCGCCCGGCGCCAGCAGGCCGGGCAGTTGCCCGGCGAGAAAATCGGCCAGCCGCACATTCAGCGCCTGGTCACCACTGCCGATATCGCTATGGATCAACGGCACCTGTGCACCCAATCGCGGCGCCGCCGCCGGCAAGGTGTCCCGGATATCGCCCAGGATCAGATCGGCCCCGCCGGGGCCGATCATCGGATCGTGGGGCGCATATTTTTCGAAGACGACGATCCGGCGGCCGGGAAAAAGCCCGCGCAGATGGTCGTAGGTCCGCCCATTGCCCAAGCCCAACTCAAGAATCGGCCCGCTCAGGGTGTGCATCATGTCGGCGGCAGTGGCCAGGCACGCGTGCTGCGCCCGCAGCCGGCGGATCAGGCTGTCGAGACGGCTCACTCGGGTCTGGCAGGTTCGGCCACGGCTGCGTCCACCGGTTCGTCGGCATCGGCGCGCCGATAGAGGAAATAGGGGCCGAGCCCCTTCGATGCCGGGGCCGGCACGGACTGCGCCCCGGCAAAGGCCACATCGCGGTCCGAAGCGACCAGGCCGCCCGGCCGCAGCAGATCCGGCAAAAAGCCGGCGATGAAACGGGCCAGGCGGGCGTCCCGCTGCGCATTTGCCGAGCCCACATCGGCGTGCACCAGGGCCACCGTCCCGGCAAAGCGCGCCGCCGCCTGCGGCACGGTCTCGTGAAAATCACCGAGCAGAAGGTGCGCCGCATCGGGAATACAATCGGGATGGGCCGAGACCTCCCGGTCGAAGACGAAAATCTCCCGGCCCGGCATGATCTCGCGCAGATGGTCGTAGGTGCGGCCGTTGCCAAGCCCAAGCTCCAGGATCGGCCCCGGCAGATCGCGCACCAATTCGGCCATCAAATTCAGGCAGGCCCGTTGCGTCTCCAAGCGCCGGATATTGATATCCAACCGACTCATCGTCCCCGTTCCCCTCCAGTCAACGGCCCCCAGTCCGCGGCCATCCAGCCCCCCGCCCATCAGTTACGCGCCGCGGTGCGCTCCTTGGTCAGTTGCGCCGTCGTTTGTTCCAGGCGGTGGGCCAAAACGCGCATGACCTCGACTCCCATTTCGGGAAAATCCGTGACCATGCGGAAGAACAGATCCTTGGTGATCCGCAACGTCGTCAGCTCGCTGGTGGCGGTGACGGTCGCGGTCCGTGGAACCTCACAGAGAATGGCGATTTCGCCGACGATATCATTCTGGCCGAGTTTGGCGACCACCGTGGGCTTGTCGGTGATGACGATCACATCCGCGGTCCCGGAGGCGATGATATACGCCGAGTCGGCGGAATCCCCCTGATCGAACAGCGATTGTCCCGGCTTGAAGGTCAAGCGCTCGCTGGCAAAGCACATGAGCTTCAGCTTCGCCGGGTCGATGTTGGCGAAAAGCGGGATTTTTCGAAGAATTTCGACTTCCTGTTCAATACTCACGCATACCTCCGATCGCCCCAGATTATTCCGCCGCCAAGATACCACTGAGTGCCGAACCCGGTTTGCACAATTCGGCGAAGCTGCCCTGTTCCAGAAGGCGCCCGCCGCGCATGACCAAAACCCGGTCGAAGCGTTCGCCGGCTCGCGGCCGCTGCAGGGTCCAGACCACGCCACGGCCCTGGCGGTGGTCGAGAACCTTGCACAGCAGCCGCGTCTGCGCGGCATCATCCATGGCCGCCAGGGCGTCGTTGACGATCAGCACATCCGGTTGCTTCAACAGGGCCCGGGCCAATCCGATCTTCTGCCGCTGGTTGCCGCTCAGTCGATTGCCGCCGATGCCGACGCCGTAGTCGAGGCCGGCCTCGATGACGGTTTCGCGCAGGCCAAGATCATCGAGGACCGCGGTCATGGCCCGGCCGACGATGTCCTCCGCCTTGGCCTGGCCGTAGGCCAGGCGGCCGAACAGGATGTTGTCCTGCAGGGTCGCGGCGGCGTTGTAGGCATCCGGCCGGTAGATGGCCACCGCCTCGGGATCGCTGGCGGCTAGGCGTTCGGCGAATAGGCGGCGGGCTTCGACCGCGCGCGCCTCGACCGCATCGTCGATCAGGCCCAGACGGTGGCGGGCCTCGACATAGGCGAAGGGCAGGCGCCGCAGTGCCAGGCTTTCGCCGGCGGCCAGGGCCTGCTCACCCTGGCGGTCCACTTTTGAGAGCAGGCTGCGGTATTCCGGCAGCGCGTCGGCATCGATAAAGCTGAACTGATCGAAGAAAGGGTGGCCGGGCGGCAGGTCGGCGAAGATTTCAACCATGGTACGGGCGATGCTCAGGCCCATGCGCAACATATCGTCCGTCATGCCGGAGTCAGCCAGAACCTGCGTCAACAACGGATTGACCGCCAGGGCATCGGTGGCGAATTCCGCCTTGCGCGGCGTGCCGAACAACAAGTTTTCAGCCAACGTGGCGTTGCTGTTGTAGCGCTCGGGATCGAAACGAACGACCAGTGCCTGCGCGTCCACCTCCGCCAACCGATCGGGCAACGCCGCCCGCGCCTTGAGGATCGCAACGGTGATCTCGGGGTGGGACTGCGGGTCGACGGTTCCCACCAACCCGAAGCGATAGACATCGTCTTCCAACTCCACCAAGGCGAGCACTTCGATGAGCCGATGGGTCAATGCCGCATGGCCGGAAACACCGGCGGCTTCGTAGTCGACCCAATCGGCGGCGAGATCGAAGGTCGGATTGCCGGCGCGCACGGCTTCGGCGATCCAGTTCGATCTATCGCCAACGCTATTTCCGATGGCATCCCGCATGGGCTTATGCTTGAGGCCATACAGCAGGTTCTCGCGCACCGACAGCGGGAACAGATATGTCTCGGGCCCCACATAGGACAGGCGACGGCCGGTGACCGCCTGTGGCAGACGTCCCAGATCGCGCTTGCCGATCTCGATGTGTCCGACGCTGGGCGTTTCGAGGCCGCAGAGCAGCAGCGCCAACCGCTCCTTGCCGCTGCCGTCGGGGCCGACGATGGCCGTATGTTCGGCAACGCTGATCTTGAAGCTGATCGAATCGAGCAGCTTATTGTTGTTCTCATCGATCAGGCCAACCGACTGGAGCACGATCTCACCGGTCAACGGCGGGCCGGCGTCGGAGTCCGGATCCTGTTGCTCCGGACCCAGGATTTGCTGCGGCATGAACTGCTCGATCACCTGATCGTACTTGATCTGCACGTCGTTGCGCTGCTGGTCCCAATCGATCAGCTCCTTGATCGGACCGGGCAAATCCTTGTAGGCGGCGATGACCGCGACCAGGGCGCCGATATCGAGCTGCCCGTAGATGGCCAGCAGCCCGCCGCCGGCGTAAAAAATGAACGGCGTCAGTTGCGCCAGGAAATTGTTCAGGAACTTGACGAAGAACTTGCGGCGAAAAATATCGTAGCGGATTTCATAGATCCGGCCCAGCCGCGCCGCCATATCGGCACGCTCCAGGTTCGAGGCATCATGAGCATGCACCTCGGTGGCGCCGTCGATGATCTCGGCCACCCGGCCGGCCAGAAGCCGGGCCGTAAGCTGCCGCTCCCGCCCGAGGCGCAGGATTGGCCGGCGCAAACGCGGGATGAAGAAGGCTTGCGCCAGCACGATTCCCGCCGCCACCAAACCAAGCCACAGGCTTTGCAGCAGAATGAAGGCCATGGCGGTGATCGCCTGTCCCCCCAGGAAGGCCGGCGCGATAAAGGCATCGCCGATGAAGCCGCCGAGCGGCTCCACTTCGTCCTTGATCATGGTGGCCATCTCGGCCTGCTTGACCCGGCGCACCTGAGGGATGGGGAAGCGCAGGATTCGATCGGTCAGCTCGTAGCGCAGCCGGCGCAACATGCGCTCGCCCATGCGCCCCTTGCTGGTGTTGATGAGGAATTTGAATCCGCCGTTGACCCCCACCAAGATCAAGAAGGCGAAGCTCAGCGCCAGCAAGTACTGCGGCTGGGTCAGCTCGAAGCCGTCGAACAGCCGCACCGGCTCGACGTTCAGCCAATCGGTGAAAGGCAGATCGAAGACCAGGAACGGTTGCGTGGACCCGGGGCCCGAGAATCCGCCGCCCTGGATGCCGCGATTGACGATGCCCTTGGGCAGATCGAGGGCGAGGAAATAGAACGGCATCGAGACCAACACCATGATCAGGATGTTGATCTGCTCGCCCTTTGAATGGCGCCAAATGTATTTGAAAAGGTTCGGTTCCATCTCGGCGCAATGTTAGGGTGAGCCGTCTTCCGGCATCCTGCGAGCCCAGGCACGGCGGGCCACCGGCCAAGGTAGCCCATGGCGGTATAGCCGTAAACTGACCTTAACCGGTGGCGTGACCACAAGCGGATCCTCAACCTGGACCTGTCACATGGCTGTCATCAGTGCCCCCCTTCACGCGCGCCGGGGGGTATGCCATAGTCCGGCGAACAGGGTGGTGCGCCCTGAACCAGGGGGAGGACCGCGGCATGGGGCACGGCCGCAAAGATAACCGCGTTCTCATTTACAGCCATGACAGTTTCGGACTCGGCCATTTGCGCCGATGCCGCGAGATCGCGCACAGCTTGGTGGGCGCGGAGAACAACCTGTCGGTGTTGATTCTGTCCGGCTCGCCGATCATCGGCAGCTTCGATTTCCGCTCGCGCGTCGATTTCGTGCGCATTCCGGGGGTCATCAAGCTGCGCAACGGCGAATATACGTCGCTGGGCCTGCATATCGATATCGAACAGACGTTGGCCATCCGCGCCTCGATCGTCGAACATACGGCGAACATCTTCGATCCGGACCTGTTCATTGTCGACAAGGAGCCGCTCGGCCTGCGCGGCGAGGTCCGCCGGACACTGGCCATGATGCAGGCGCGGGGGACGCCGTGCGTGCTGGGCCTGCGCGATGTGATGGACGATCCGGCCATTCTCAAGCCGGAATGGAAGCGCAAGAACGTCATTCCGGCCCTGAGCGCCTATTACGACGCGATCTGGGTCTATGGCCTGCCGCAGATCTGCGACCCCTTGGCCGATCTGGGCGTGCCGGACTGGATCCGTCAAAGGATGACTTTCACCGGCTATCTCAACCGCCATGTGCCGGAGACCGGGCCGACGTTCATGCCGGAAAAGATCACCGATCCATATCTGCTGGTGACCGTCGGCGGCGGCGGCGATGGCGAGGCGATCATCGATTGGGTGCTTTCGGCCTATGAGAACGATCCGGATCTGCCGGATCCGGCCTTGCTGGTCCTCGGCCCTTTCATGGGTCCGCAGTTCCAGGCGGAATTCCTGCAACGTGCCGCGCGCCTGGACAAGGTGGAGGCGATCACCTTCGACGCCCGCATCGAAAGCCTGATGGCCCGCGCCAAGGGAATCATCTGCATGGGCGGCTACAACACGTTTTGCGAGGTTTTGTCGTTCGACAAGCGGGCTCTGGTGATTCCGCGCACCGTGCCCCGGCGCGAACAGTACATTCGCGCCGCCCGCGCCCAGGAGCTGGGCTTGGTGCAAGTGCTGGTCGACGAGGGGGTACGCGATCCCCAGCGTATGGCCCAGGCCCTGCGCCGTCTGCCGACCCAGCCGCTGCCGTCCAGCGTCAGCGTGCCGGGCCTGCTCGATGGCCGCGAAAACGTGGTCAAGCTGGCCAGCCAACTGCTGCACGATCGCCGGCACTCGTTCGTCTCGCGCGCCAGCGTTTCCATGACGGCCGGCCGCGGCGCCAAATAAGGGGGATGGGCCGGCTCCTTGCGGTCCGGCGCCGGGCTGCCTAACCTCTAGTCCATGCCGGAAACCGCCGCACCCGGGGTTGTCGCTGTCGTGCTGAAGGGATATCCGCGCCTGTCGGAGACCTTCATCGCCCAGGAGATACATGCCCTGCAACAGCGCGGATTGCGGCTTGCCCTCTATTCCTTGCGCCGGCCGATGGAAACCCCGGTCCATCCGATCCACCGGGAGATCGCCGCGCCGGTCATCTATCTGCCGGAGTATCTGCACGAACAGCCGGGGCGCGTTTTGGGCGCTTGGCGGCGGGCGCGGCGGCTGCCGGGATACGCCACCGCATGGCGCATCTTCCTGGGCGATCTAACACGCGAGCGCAGCCGCAACCGCATCCGCCGGTTCGGCCAGGCGTGCGTTCTGGCCGCCGAGCTGCCGGCCCAGGTGACGCGCCTCTATGCCCACTTCCTGCACACGCCGGCTTCGGTTGCCCGCTATGCTGCGGCGATGACCGGATTGCCGTGGTGCGCCTCGGCCCATGCCAAGGATATCTGGACCACACCGGAGTGGGAAAAGCGGGAGAAGCTGGCCGCCGCCGAATGGGTCACCACCTGCAGCGCCGCGGCCCGCGATCATCTGGCGGCCCTGGCGCCCACCGCGGGCAAGGTCACTCTCGCTTACCACGGCCTCGACTTCGCGCGCCTGCCGCCGCCGCCGCGCGGCCGCCCGCGCCGCGACGGAGCGGACGCTACCGACCCGGTGATCGTGCTCTCCGTCGGCCGCGCCGTCGAAAAGAAAGGCTATGATGATGTGCTCGACGCCCTGGCGCGATTGCCCGCCGATCTGCACTGGCGACTGGTGCACATCGGCGGTGGCGAGCGCGCCAAGGCGCTGGCGGCCCGCGCCGCCGCCCTGGGATTGGCGCCGCGCATCGCCTGGCTGGGCGCCCAGCCGCAGGAACGGGTGCTGGCCGAATACCGGCGTGCCGACCTGTTCGTCCTGGCCAGCCGCATCGCCCGGGACGGCGATAGGGACGGCCTGCCGAACGTGTTGATGGAGGCGCAAAGCCAGGGCCTGCCCTGCATCGCCACGCGCGTCTCGGCGATCCCCGAGTTGATCGAGCATCAGGTGACTGGCCTGCTGGTGCCGCCGGGCGATCCGGCCGCCTTGGCGGCGGCGCTGGCGCACTTGATTCGCGACCCGCGGGCCCGGGACGATTTGGGCGCCGCCGGGTGCCGGCGCGTGCGCGCGGATTTTTCCCTCACCGCCGGCATCGACTCGCTGGCCGCGCGTTTCGGCTTGCCGCCGGCCGCCGCTGCGGCACAGTAGCCGGGCGCCGTGGCCATTCGGCCCAGATCTGTATGCGAATCGCCTTTTACGCCCCTTTAAAGCCGCCCTCCCATCCGGTTCCCTCGGGCGATCGGCGCATGGCGCGGCTGCTGCTGTCGGCGCTGCGCCGCGCCGGGCACCGGGTGGAGGTGGCCAGCCGCCTGCGCAGCCGTGACGGCGCCGGCGACCCGGCCCGGCAGGCGCGCATCGCCCGCGCCGGTGCCGCCACCGCCCGGCGTCTGATCCAACGCTACCGGGACCGGCCGGCGGCGGAGCGGCCGCGCCTCTGGATGACCTATCACCTGTACTACAAGGCGCCGGATTGGCTGGGGCCGGCGGTGAGTGCGGCGCTGGGCATTCCTTATGTCGCGGTGGAAGCCTCGGTGGCCGGCAAGCGGGCGCAGGAGCCCTGGGCCGATGGCCACCGCGCGACACTGGCGGCCTTGGCAAGGGCCGCCGCCGTCATCGCCCTCAACCCGGCGGATGTGGCGGCCTTGCCCGATCCCGGCCGGGTGCATTTGATGCCGCCGTTTCTCGACTCGGCGCCGTTTGGTGCCGCCGCCCAGGCGCGCAAGACCAATCGCGCCGCCTTGGCAAAGCAATTGGGCATCGACTCCGATCCGCCGTGGCTGCTGACGGTGGCCATGATGCGCCCCGGCGACAAGCTGACCTCCTACCGGCAATTGGCCGCGGCGCTGGCCGCCGTCGCGGATCGCCCTTGGCGGCTGTTGATCGCCGGCGATGGCCCGGCCCGGCCGGACGTTGAGGCGGCCTTCGCCTGGGCGCCGGCGGACCGGGTGCATTTTCTCGGCGCATTGACGAGTGCGACCTTGCCCGCCCTGTATGCTGCCTGCGATGTGCTGGTCTGGCCGGCGCACAACGAAGCATATGGCATGGCCTTGTTGGAAGCGCAGGCGGCCGGGCTGCCGGTTGTCGCCGGGGCCAGCGGCGGTGTCGCCACCATCGTGCGCGACGGGCGCACGGGCGTGCTCACCCCGCCGGGCGACACCGGCGCCTTTGCCACCGTCCTGGCCGGCCTGCTGACCGACACGGCGCGGCGCCAGGCCATGGCCGAAGCGGCCCTGGCAACGGTGGCCGCCGAGCATGGCCTTGATCGGGCGGCCGCCCGGTTGGATGAGATTCTCCAGCAGGTGACCCGGTCATGACCCCCTTGATCCTGATCCGCCACGGCCCGACCGAATGGAACGCCGAGGGCCGCATTCAGGGCCATACCGACGTGCCGCTGTCACGGGCCGGTGCGCACACGGTTCGCGGATGGTCCCTGCCGGCAGAGATCGTGGCCGCCGCCGACGAATGGGACTGGCTGGTCAGCCCGCTGGCGCGGGCTCGGCAAACCGCCGACTTGCTGGTGCCGCCGGCGGCCCGCGCCGCTCTCCGGTGCGAGCCGGCGCTGATCGAGAGCCATTGGGGTACGTGGGAGGGGCAACACCTGGCCGACGTGCGCCAGGCCGGCGGCGCCGAGGTGGCCGAGGCGGAAGCGCGCGGCCTCGACTTCGCGGCGCCCGGCGGCGAATCGCCGCGTCAGACGCAGGCGCGGCTGGCGCCGTTGCTGGCCGCTGTCGCGGCGCGCGGGCGGCCGACCGTTGCCATCACCCACAAGGGTGTGATCCGCGCCATCTTCGCCTGGGCCGCCGCCTGGGACATGACCGGCCGGGCGCCGGTCCGTCTGCGCTATGACTGCGCCCACGGATTTCTGCTGCAGGCCGGCGGGGTCCCCGTCATCGACCGTCTCAACATCCCGCTGCACCGGCCGGAGAGCACGCCGTGACCGACGTTCTGTTCTATGTGCAGCACCTGCTCGGTATCGGCCATGTGCGCCGGGCAGCGTTGATCGCCAAGGCCATGGACCGGGCCGGTCTTCGTGTGGTGCTGGTCAGCGGCGGGCAGCCGGTGCCGGGGCTGGACGTGGGCGGGGCGGCGCTCGTGCAACTCCCGCCCTTGCGGGCCCGCGACGATAGTTTCTCCGTCCTGGTCGACGGCGATGGTCAGCCGGTGGATACGGCGTGGAAAGCGGCGCGCGCGGCGCGTCTGATGGACATCTACGAAAAGGTGTGGCCCAAGGTACTGCTCATCGAAATGTTTCCCTTCGGCCGGCGCCTGATGCGCTTCGAGCTACTGCCGCTGCTCGAAGCGGCGCGGGCGTCCCGGCCGCGGCCGCAAATTCTGTGCTCCCTACGCGATGTGCTCGGTGTCGCGCGCTCGGCCGAGAAGGTGGCGTGGATGTTGGCGACGTTCCACCAATACTTCGACCAGCTCCTAGTGCACGGCGATCCGGCGTTCCTGTCGTTGGCGGCCAGCTTTCCGCAAGCCAGCGAACTTGCCGCCCAGACGCGCTATACCGGATACGTGGTGGAAGCGTCGGCGCCAAGCGGCGCGGTGGCGGATTCATCGGGCGAGGTCGTCGTTTCCGCCGGCGGCG
>Ga0315550_1002620_pt1 | contig 10972 bp, 8 predicted proteins | sample SalMarSW160190MG_2_FD_203100 | JGI IMG/M metagenome (GOLD analysis project Ga0315550, IMG submission 203100) | Salt marsh sediment microbial communities from the Plum Island Ecosystem LTER, Massachusetts, United States - Salt Marsh Sediment SW1601-90 ... | reverse complement strand
TGGTGCCCGCAACCGAACGCCGACAACATCGCCGCCTGACCCTTCGCCTGCCGCTGGCCTATCGACCCGCCGACGCCGGCCGCCCCGCTACCCGCAGTCCCGAGACCGCCAACGCCTACACCGGCCGTGCCGTCACCAGCAACATCAGCACCATGGGGGTTTACTTCGTGTCCGGCGATGCCTCCCTGCACGAGGGCATGGCCTTGGACTTGCGCCTGACCGTACCGCCGGCCCCCGGCGTATCTCCCTACGAGACCGAAGTATCCACCGCCGGCGAAATCGTCAGGCTGCTCCGCCCCTCCTCGACCGGCTGTCCCGCGCCCAACCAGCCCGCGCCCCGCGGCGTCGCCGTCCGCTTCAACCGCCCGCTGCAGTATGACTTCCCGGAGTAGACCCCCGCGCCGCGCGGCGCAGCGCTGGATGCCGCCGCCGGAGGGAGGCGCCCGGGCCTCATACCTGAACCAACTCTAAAAGACAGTGTTGAGAATGTTGCCCAGCCCCGTCTCGAAAAACGCGGTGATGAAGTCGCGGATGCCGTTGGAAGCCAGCGTCTGGGCCTCTTCCCCGGAAATCACGCACCCCCATTGCAACAGCACCCAAGGCATGGTTATCAGGGCCAAGTTACGAAGCCGTTTGGCGTATGTCATCGGATACCCCTTCTTGGTGTTTTGGGATGGGCGATTCGGATCGCCTCAGGATGGCATCTCGTTCCTGTTACCGTGCTAGCCTGGCCGGAGCTGCCTGCCCGGCCGCCGGACAGGCGGACCCCCATCCTGTTTGGTGATCCGGTGCCGCACCCACCGAACCAGCCGCGTTGCCCCCGGCAACGCTCCAACCCCCCTTCGTCAAAACCAGGGTATCGACCGGCGGGCCGGTGTCAACCGCGCGGCGAGTGGCCCTCGTTGTAGGCGGCCCCGGGCGGCGGTATGCTGCCCCCGCTCCGGCCGGCGAATCGGCGCCGACCGCACCGAACCAGATCGATCACTCCGCCGTAGGTTTGGCTATGGACCAGGTTCTGGCTTACTACGAATCCCATCGGGCCGACTTCCTCAACCGGATGAAGGACTTGCTGCGCATGCCCAGCATCTCCGCCCAATCGGCCCACAAAGATGACCTCCGCAAGTGCGCTGGGTTGGTCCGGCAATACCTGACCACCGCCGGCCTGCAGGCTGAGATCATGGAGACCGGCGGGCACCCGGCCGTGCTGGCCGATTCCGGTCCCGTCGAAGGCGACCGGCCGGTCGTGTTGGTTTACGGGCACTACGACGTGCAGCCCGAGGGTGACTTGAACCTGTGGCACTCGCCTCCCTTCGAGCCCACCGAACGCGACGGGGCCGTCTTCGCCCGCGGGGCGGCCGACGACAAAGGGCAGATGCTGACCCACGTCTTTGCCGCCGAGTGCTGGGGGAAAGGGGCCGGCCGGCTGCCCCTGCGCCTCAAGTTTCTCATCGAGGGCGAAGAGGAGGTGGCCTCGGCCCACCTGGAGGGCTTCACCAAGGACCACCGCGATCAGCTCGCCTGCGACTACGTCCTGATTTCCGACACGGCCCAGTTCGGGCCGGGCCGACCCGCCCTGACTTACGGCGTAAAGGGCATAGTCTACAAGGAGATCCTGCTACACGGCCCCACACAGAACCTGCACAGCGGTTCGTTCGGCGGTACGGTGGCCAACCCCGGTAACATCCTGGCCCACATCATCGCTTCGCTGTATCAGGCCGACGGTCGCGTGGCCATTCCCGGTTTCTACGATGATGTTGTTGAGCTGGGCGCGGACGAGAAGGCCACGTTGATGGCACTGCCCTTCGACGAAGCCGGCTACCTCAAGGAACTGGGCTGCCCCAAGCTTTTCGGCGAGCCGGGCTACAGCACGCTGGAGCGCCGCTGGGTGCGCCCGACCCTGGACGTCAACGGCCTGGTCGGGGGATATACCGGTGAAGGGGCCAGTACGGTCATCCCCTCGGACGCGGTGGGCAAGGTCTCCATGCGCCTGGTGCCCGCTCAGGACCCGCAGAAGATCAGCCAGGCCTTCGATGGGGCGGTCCGGGCCGCCTGCCCGGACTCGGTTCAACTGAAGATCCTTACGCACGGGGTGGTGGCGGCGTACCTGGCCCCGCTGGACTCGGCCGGGATGAAGGCTGCCGCCCGGGCCATTAGCAGGGGTTTCGGCGCCGAGCCGACCTACATTCGGGAAGGGGGTTCGCTGCCGATCCTGCCCCTGTTCAAGGAAGTGCTGGGGGCCGACAGCATCATGATGGGCTTTGCCCTGCCGAACTGTAACCTCCACGGCCCCAACGAGTTCCTGCACATACGGGATTTTGAGTCGGGAATTCGTACCTCGGCCTACTTTTACGGTGAGCTGGGCACGGACGGCAGGTAGGGTAGTAAGGGGGGCTCTGCCGGTCCTATAACCTGGCCTCAAGGCGCGGACCCAAAATGTGGCCTGTCCCTGCGACTTGGCCGATTTCTCTTTTGTGGGCGGGAAGACTTGATCCCCATGCTGCCCCCACGCTATCGTGCCCGTCGCGCTAGCTGACCGGAGCAGGACCGGCCCAACGGCGGCCACCGAGAAGGAGAGTGTCTATTATGCGTCGTTGTCGCGCCCTCGCCATTGTCGTCTGGGGCCTGCCGGTGGTGGCTCTGTTGGCCTCCAACGCTGAGGCCCAGTTCTACCAGGGGTTGGCCCAAGGTCTCTCCAGGCTCAGTGCTCCAGCCTCGCCCAGCGGCCAACGCTTCGGGCAGTTCCGGATTTCCCCCGACCCCTTCTCCGATGGTTGGCGGTTTGATTTCACCCGGTCGTTCGGCCAGGACGCCCTGGGCCGGCCCAATCGGATCGACCTGGGACCGTTGGACTTCACCTTCAATTCCGGCGGCGTCCGCATGCAGGGGCAGTACTCCCAGCGCGGCATTCCCTCGGTGGACTTCACCGCCTTCACGCCAACGCCCATCAACTACTCGGTCGCTTTCAATACCGGCCTGCAGGACGTGGAGATCAATAACGCTCAGTTGGGCTACACCACCGCGTGGAACATCAACCGCTTGGGCTTCTACGATTACTCGCTGGACGTGTCGCACCGCGGGGAGTATGAAGTCGACGGCATGTTGCTGACCGATCACGGCAGCTTGGACTTCGACATCGGGCCGATCGACATGAGCGGTAACCTTCTGGGTGACGCCCTGGCGGCGTTTACCGCGCCCTTGTCCGCCGCCGCAGGCTTGGACAATCCTTTCGTCAAGTTTTCCGGGCGGGCCACCAAGCGGTTGGAAGTGGAGCAGACCAGGGATGAACTTACCGGCCGGGCCTTGGCCGGCGAAGTCCTCTCCCAAGAGGATATGGACGAACTCATGGCGGCGACGCTGGTGGCCGCCGCTTTGGACGGGGCCATGCCCGACTTCTCCTTTCTGGGCGAGGAAGGATTCGCCCCGACGCTTGAAGCCCTAGACGCCGAAGCCGCCGCGGGGGAGGTAGACGGCTCGCTCACGCCGGCTGGGTCGGACAAGCAATTGCTGACCCCTGACCCTGCCACGATCACCTTGCTGGTCCTGGCCTCGGCGGTCCTCCTGGCCACACGCCGACGCGTCTCTTCTTGAGGTGAGTGAAAACCTGAGACTATCAAGCGAGCCCCTCCTGCGGGCTCGTTCTCATTTGGGGGGCCTGGTGTGGCTCGGCGCGCTGCTGGCCGGGCTCTGCGCCGGCCACCTGGCGGTCGCCCAACCTACCGGCACAACACCCCGGTTGCCGCTTGGTCGCAGCCGGGTCGGGCGCGTGACGGTGACTTGCCCTTGCTGCGGGCACCAGTTTGAGGCCTTGGCGGTCTGGCAGACCAACACGCGGGAAGGCGTGGATCGCGACCTGTTCGCCCGGGCCCTCGGCCCACAGCCGGTCTTCTACCGCGTCTCCACCTGCACGAACTGCTACTACAGCGGATACCTGGAGGATTTTCAGGAAGGCATCCAACTCCCGCCGGATTTCATCGCCGCCCTGACCGGCGTCTGGCCGCAGGCGCCGGCCGGAGAGCGTGATTCCGTGGCGCCGCCGCAGGCGCCAACAGGTCTGTCGCCCTCGGTGGAGATCCGGTCTGGTTGTTCCCAGCGGGACATTCCCGCCTTGGTGCGCTACCAGCTAGCCGCCGAGTGCTACCGCAGCCTGCAACGTTCGGATGAGGCTCTGGCCTGGTTATGTCTGCGGGCCTCCTGGGTGGTACGTGAAGAGAACTCCGTCCTGCCGCCAACCGAACGGTTCGAGCGCATGCTCAAGTATGCGCGTCGTTGGCTGCCCCCGGATTCGGCCCAGGCCAACCAGGCCGACCGCGAACTGGCCATGAGCACGACCCTGGCCGCGGCCATCGGCGAAGGACACTTCAACGCCCATCAGCAGCCTTATGCCGAGCTGGTGCTGGCCATGCTCCTGCGTCGGCACGGCGAGAATGCTCCCGCCTGCCACCTGCTGAAGCGACTGCTTGAGGAGCCTGGCTTTTCCGAAGAGTTAGCTAAGGCGGCCCGACGCATGTATGACTCGATCGAGGTCGAACGGCACTGGCAACACCAAGCCGCTCGGCACTTCAACCGGGCTCTGCGTACTCGAACGGTCGCTCAAGAGAACCAGGCGGCCGCTCTGTATCTTTTGGGTGAGCTCCATCGCCGCCTGGGCGACTATTCGCGGGCCGTAGACTTCTTCAACCGCACGCTCCAACGCCCGGATCTCCCCTCGGACCTTCGTGATTGGGCCCTGGCCCAAAAGGCCGCCACCCAAGCCACCCACTGAGCGCTCCCTCACCTGGCGCATAGCCGCCGTGCCCATCTCTCAGCGAGTCGGCCGACGACCGGCTTGGCCATGAGCAGACCGGCCACCATCAGTCCCGGCGCTAGCCGATGTCTTCTTCTCGGGTGTCCGTCGGCAAGCACTCGCTGCCGACCAGGAAGATGCGGTTCTTGCCCAGCCGCTTGGCGCTTAGGAGAGCTTGGTCGGCTTTACGGATCAGTTCTTCGGGCGTGCGGGCGTCCCAGGGAAAGCTGGCCAATCCGCCGCTGATGGTCAGGCACCCGCGGGCCCCCGGGCCCAGGGTCTGCCATTCCCGGGCTTTGAGCTCGTCGCGAACCCGTTGCAATACGGCCAGCACGTCGGAGGGGTGTTGCGAGCCGACCTCACGAGGCTGCTCCGCATCCCAGAACACCACCGCAAACTCGTCGCCGCCGAAGCGGGTGACGATATCGTGTTGGCGGCAGCAACTGGTAAAGAGTCGGCCGATCTCGCGGATCAACTCGTCACCGACGGCGTGTCCCCACTGATCGTTGAAACGCTTGAAGTCGTCGATATCAAAGATCAGCAGGGTGAGGCGGAAGCGTTCGGCCTCGGCCCGCTTGAGCAGGTGGGCCAGGGCCTGGAGCATATAGCGGCGATTCCGCAACCCGCTGAGGTCGTCGGTCAGGGCCAAGTGCTGCCACTTCTGCCGTTCCTGCGACGCCTCGAATAACCGGGAAATCATGCCCGCGTAGATGGCCAGCTTCTCCACGTCCTCCCGGCCGTAGGGAATCTTGGGTCTAGGGCTGACCAGAATGCGGCCCCGGACTATCCCGGCCACGCGAAGGGACTCGACCAGCACGGGCCTGTCAGCCGGCTCGCCGACAGTGGCGTGGTAGGAAGCGAACTCGACCCGCACTCCGCCGGCCCGCAGGTGCTGCTGGAGGAAAGCGGCAGCGCTTTCGGCCAGGCCTCGGGCCCCGCCGCGGAGACCCTCGAACATCTCGGACAAAGCGCGCAATTCGTCGGCGGAGACCAGCCGCGATACCGGGGCGACCGGCGCCTGCTCCAGGTCCACCGAGGCCAGGCCCAATCCCGCGTCCAGCTCTTCACCGCTAGGTGGATAGATCAGGTAATCGTCCGCCCCGGCCTGCAGGGCTCGTCGCGCTGCCGGTTCGGCCGCAGGTTGGCAACACAGCACCAGGCGCCCGCCATTACCAAGGGCCATGCGGAAACCGGCCACCACGGATTCGGTCCTCCGTTCCAAAGGCGGCACCTGGACCAGCACCGCGGCGGCGGGCCCCCGGCCCAACTCGGCGATGCCCGAAAGGTAGTTCGGTCGCTCGATCACCTCGTGCGAGGGGTAGCGCTGCCGAATGGCGCCGGCCAAAGCTTCGGGGGCGCCGACCACGAGCAAGCGCTCCCGTTGTTCCAGCTCCTCCAGTGGCAGATTCACCGTGCGTTTCATTTCCCCACCGCGGGTGACCGGGGTCAGGCCTGATCCTGAGGACCCAGAAGCGCTTCCAGTTCCTCCGGTGTCAGGATAGGTTCGTTGCTGTCGGCAGCCGAGGGTTCGGGCGTCGTCGATGCGCTTTTTTCCTCGGCGGCATCGGCCCGGGGCGGCGTCCGTTCGGGCCTTCTCGTACTGGGTGACCAGGGCGTGGGCACCTCCTCGGGCAACTCTTCCTGGTCGTGGTCCGGCAGGATCTTGGCGATCGGTTCGTCCTCCGGCCCCGCGACGTCCAGTACCGGTTCGGGCCAGCGCCGCGAAGTGGCCTCCGCCAAGGCATCCACTTCGGGCTTCACCTCGTACGAGGCGGGCTCGATGACCCGCAACTCGGCAGGCGCCGACTCATCCGCGTCTTGCTCCGGCGGCGACTCCGCGGGCACCTCTTCCGACAAGTCGAGCTGCAGCGCACCGGGCCGGTCGGCTGCCCCGTCGCTCGGCACCTGCGCGCCGCGGTCCGTATCGGCGGCACCGGCTTCCTCGAGTTCGAGCGCTTCGCCCGCCTGGAGGTGGTGGCCGGCGAGTCGCTCCAGCTCCACGATCATCAGCTTTACCTGCGGCGAAGTGGTGATGATACGGGCACCGCTGCGGGCCATCGCGGGATCGGCCTCGACCGCGGCCCGATCACCGTACAGGTAGACCATGGAAGCGGTGGTAAGGGCCATGGCTAGTCGCGGAAAGTCCCGCGTGTCATCGGCCAGGCAAGCATAATCGACGATGGCGACCTTAGCCCAGGCAGGTCGGAGTCCGGCCAGCCAGCCCATGGCCCGATAGGGATCCGCCATCACCTGGGCGCGCAGATTAGCTTCGGCCAGTTGGCGGCTGATTTCGTTACTGAGATCGCCCCCGCCGGACAGATGCAGGATCGAGGCTCTTTGTCCGGTAGACAGTCCCTTCATTACCAGGTCTCACAAAAGGACCTGTTGGAATTGGCATTCCTGCTTGAGTTTAGCACCATGAGGCGCGCGGGTCAATCGTTGGCCCGCTTGCCTTTGGCGGCTAGAATGCGGTTCTGTGTCGAAGAATGGAGTCCGCGATGCCTCTTCCGCTTCGCTTGCGTCCGGTGTGGGCCCTTCTGGCGGGCCTGTCAGCAGTTATCGCCCCTGCCGCGCCGTTACACGGCGGCGGGGTCGTCGCGGAGATTGAGTCCGCTTTACGGCTCCCGCCCGGTGATCAGACCGTGGTGGGCGTTCGCGTGGTGGAGCTGCCTTCGGCAAGGACTATCTATTCGTCCGGGGCGAATCTTCTGTTCAAACCCGCCAGCAACATGAAGCTGCTGACCACGGCGGCGGCCATCCACGTGTTAGGGCCGGATTACCAGTTCCGCACCGAATGCCACCGGCAGGGTGAGAACCTCGTTGTCCTTGGCGGCGGCGATCCGCTGTTCGCCTATCCGAGCGGTCCGGCCGACGCCGACGAGCAGGCTCTTGAGGTGTTCTACCATTGGGCCGACCACTTTCTGGCCCAGGGGATTACCTGCCTTGCCGGTGACCTGATCATTGACGACTCGATTTTCGATTCGATGTGGACCAACCCGGCCTGGCCTCAAGAGCAGTTACAGGAACACTATTGCGCGCCGGTCGGCGGATTGAACCTGCACGGCAACTGTATCCGGGCCCGAGTCATGCCGGGCAGGCGCATCGGCGACCCGGTGGATTACCTCCTGATTCCAAGCAACCCCTGGATTACGGTGGAGAACCGCTGTCGAACGGCCAACTCCGGGCCACCCTGGATGAGCCGCAAGCGTAACGGCGCGGGGTTCTTGCTGGCGGGCAAGTGCCAGGAGCCGACCACGCTGGGACGGCTGGCCGTGCACGACCCCGGCCTGTTCTTCGGCACGACCTGGCGGGCTTACCTGGCGGCCAAGGGCATTCGCCTCCAAGGGCAAGTGCGCCGCGCTAATCATCACCGCCCGGGCGCCTTGGGCACCGCCCACAGCGGATCGGCCTATCCTCCCGCCGTACACCTCACGCCCCTCAAGGACGTATTGAAGCGCGCCAACACCGACTCGCTGAACCTGGCCGCCGAGGCGCTGCTCAAGATGACGGGACTACAAGGCCTGCCACCCGAGTTACGGGCCAGCACACCAGGCAGTTGGGCTTCGGGCCGAGCCGCGGTGCGCTCGTTTCTCCAGCGGGCTGGTCTGGATGATCCCAGGCTGGTCATCGCCGACGGCTCGGGACTTAGCCATGACAATCGGCTCACGCCCGAGTCGATGACCGGCTTGCTGGTCCACATGTTCAACAGCCCCCACCGGAATCTGTACCTGGACAGCCTGGCCCGCAGCGGGCTGGAGGGAACACTGCGTAGCCGCATGAAGGACCTGCCGGGCAGATTCCTGGGCAAGACCGGCTACATCGACGGGGTTCGGGCGTTGAGCGGCTACTTGCAGACCGACGACGGCACCTGGCTGGCGGTCAGCATGATGCACAACGGCTTCACCGGCTCCTCGTTGAAGTATCGCCAAGCCCAAGAAAAGGTCTGCCGCATCCTGACTTCGTACGGCCGGGCGGCCGGTCCTGGCTGACCGAGCTATGAGCAGGCCCGCCGGGGGAGATAACGGCGGGCCTGGGCGCTTGACCATTGGTTGTTTGCTTGTGCCCGGCTGGCCGGCAAGGTGACGCTTGCCGGGCCAGAAAGTCTACGGCGACAAGATCAGCTCCTTGACCTGGGCGGGCGTAGGCTCGGTCCACGGCGAGATGCTGCCCAGAGGCATGTTGTCCGGGTGCCACATCTGATGCAGGTCCGGCAGGCCCATCCAGCAGAGCGGCCTGACGGACTGCGAGAACAGCTGCAACTGCTTCTCAAACGAGAGCGACTTGGCCGGGGCGTCGCCCATTTGCAGGGCCTGCACCAGCCGGCCGATTCCCGCGTCGGCACTCAGGCCGCCTCCGGACATCCCCGGGCCGATACCGGCCACGAACTCGCCGAGACTGCTCATCCGCGGGTAGTGCACCAGGCGCAGCTTGGCACTGGGCGGAATGTTGGCCATTTCGCGCACCGCCTCCACGGCGTCGTCCAGCCCACCGAGCCGGTCCACCAGGCCGATCTTCAAGGCGTCTTGACCGCTGTAGATGCGGCCCTCGGCCACGTCCTTGACCTGTTCGCGGGCCATCTTGCGACCTCGGGCCACACGGTCAATGAAGACCTCATAGAAATCGTTCATGTACTTCTGGATGAAGGCGCGGTCTTTCTTGGGCAAGGGACGATAGCCGTTACCAAGCAAGGCCCGGGCCCCGCGCTTCATGAAGGCCAGGTTGAAGTCGGCCCGATTCAAGGCCGACCAGGCCGAGCGGAAAATGCCCAGCACGCCGATGGAGCCGGTGATGGTAGTGGGCTGAGCAAAGATCAGCCGCCCGGGGACGGCCAGGTAGTAACCGCCGGAGCCGGCCACCCGGCCCATGCTGACCACCAGCGGCTTCTCCTGGTCTAGTTCGACCAGCTTCTGCCAGATGGCGTCGGAGGCATAGCCCGACCCGCCGGGCGAGTCGATACGCATGACCACCCCTTTGATGGACTTGTTCTTGCGAATCTCCTCGATAGTCTTGATGAAGTCGTCGCGGCAGATGACCATGGTGGCGAAAGCCGGGCCCAGGTTCACGTCGATGATCGGTCCGCGGGCATTGAGCACGGCGATCTTGGGGCCGACGGCCTCACGCCGTTCCTTTTCCTTCTGCCACTCGCGGCTCATCATGTTCAAGATGTCCTGCAGCGAGTTGATCTGCGACCAGTCGGTCTCGTAGTCCTTGTATTCCTTCATGCGTTCCCGGCGCAGCACCCGGTCACGATACTCGTCCAGGTAGGCCAGGTGGTCGACCAGCCCTCTTTGGACGGCCTCGTCCGCCTCCAGCAGCGCCTGGTCAATGATGGCCAGCACCTTCTCCCGGTCCAGGCCGCGCTTCTGGGCAATGATGTTGACGTATTCGTCAAACCAACTGTCCAGCACGGCGCCGATCTCCTCCTTGAAATACTTGTCGGGCTCGCGACGGTTGACAACGCCCGGATACTTGTACTTGCCGGCGGTGATCACGTCGTATTCCAGGCCGATCATCTGGTAATACCCTTGCATGAAGGGGATGGCGAAGCCGAAGCCCGGCAGGATCACATCCCCGGCCGGAGCGAGGCAGATTTCGTCCGCCGCGCAGGCCAACAGATAGCCCATGGGCCCGGCCTGGCAGTAGGCGAAGACCTTCTTGTCCTTCTCCTTCAGCCTGGCGACGCCCTGGTGGAGTTCCTGCACGTCGGATATGGACAGAGAGCAGTCGGTGATGTTGAGCATCACCGCCCCGATCTCGTCTTGCTCGCCCCATTCTTCGAGCTTTTCCATCACCTGGCGCAGGGTCTTGGTCTTGCCCGACCAGGCGATGTTCAAGGTTTTGGCGGGCACGACGTTATGGTCCAGGGTCAGCTCGGCCATCTTCTTGACCAGCTCCTCGGTCTTGTCCTTCGGGGCGGTTTCATCCGCCTTCTTCACCTCCTCCTTGACCGCCTCTTCGTCTTTGGCGGCCTGCTCCTGATCGGCCCAAGCGACCGGCATCGTCACGAAGGCACACAGCATCAGCCAAATTGTCCAGCGCCTAGTATTCATGTGACCAACTCCTTCCTGAACGGTAAGCCTTGCTTACGATGATGGTTCCTTTTCCGCCAGAATAAGCCGCCTTACGGCGACAGAATCAGCTCCTTGACCTGCCCAGGGGCAGGCTCGTTCCAGGTCGTCATGCTGCCTG
>Ga0315550_1002617_pt1 | contig 10977 bp, 10 predicted proteins | sample SalMarSW160190MG_2_FD_203100 | JGI IMG/M metagenome (GOLD analysis project Ga0315550, IMG submission 203100) | Salt marsh sediment microbial communities from the Plum Island Ecosystem LTER, Massachusetts, United States - Salt Marsh Sediment SW1601-90 ... | reverse complement strand
ATATACTGAGCCATGCACGGCACCGGCTGCATGAAGGAAATCGTGGCGCACCGCGATAACCACCTCTGCATACCCCTCATCCACACGGATTGTCGGCATGTAATACTTATTCGTTGGTGCAGACGCATACATGTGCTCTAGCTTTCGGTAATGTTCTTCTTTGTTCAACTCCCAGCTACCTTTTCTGGTTTTATTTCATTGCTGAAATTGATAAGGGCACGTACTCTTTGAGTTTTCGTTAGATTCTCATCACTGAATCGACTTCGCAACAAGTAGCGCATACCGGATTCGAACCGGTGATCTCCTCCTTGAGAGGGAGGTGTCCTAAACCCCTAGACGAATGCGCCGTATTTTATTATACCCCCAAACTAACCTCAAATAGAAGAGACGCTAAGGTTGAGGATAGTCTAAAGCTTTATAACAGTTTCGAGCAGTATTTCTCTAAAAGGTAACCGATAATCTGTAAGCTCTAACGATAACTTATTTGCTGAAGACGCAAGAGAGAAGACCTAAGCATTTCAGTCTTCAAGTATAATCATGCATTGGCATAGCTTATTGTGTCTCAACAAAAACTTCCAAGGGCAGGCTCGAAACGGATTTCCATGTATTTGTTTCCTCATCCTTGATTTGCCTGGAGAACTGGTATCTACCTGGCCCTCCTTGTGGTAAACCTAAAAACTTTCTTCTCCATCGCATTCGATTATGCTTGCCAAAGTCAACATTGTACTCTTCTTGCACCAAGATTTCCCCAGAAGGGGCTGACACAATATCTCTAACAGGGACAAGGTTCGCTGACTCACCCGGTGTCCTTTCCCATAAGGTTACCCATTCCATAACGATGGGGAATGCAGGCTTGCCCTTCGTTCTCTCTTTCTGTCTCTTTGGCGATGATGGCCTCTTTGTTAAGTGTATTTCTTCCAGAATCCCAATGAGGCTGATGTTGTTGGACTCTGCGTCTATGAAGCTCTGCGTACAGAGTACCGACCAAATATGTTCTATCATCTTAGTGAGGCCTCCACTAATTTAGTATCGCTAGTTTCCTTTTTTGAGTGAACTGCAATTCCTGAATCGTATATATCCTTCAGTGGAAAGAGCAGTGTGGAAACATGAAAGCCAGAATTCTCAGCTCGATGAGTCTCTGTCTCGGAGTACACACTGGACGTTAAAGGAATCGTATTTGTTGAAAGACGTAGTCTGAGGACTGCCAAAAGTTCCCCAATTCTACCAATTGTTGGATTTGCGTCTCCCCGTTCCAGTTTGGCAATGTATGCTTGGCTTGTCCCCAACAGGTTTGCCAAATCTGCCTGAGTGACTTGGCGGATACGACGTGCTTTAGCTAGAGTTAGTGCAAAATCAGTTTTTGCCGCAGCAGCACCAAACTCTCGAGCAAATTCTATATCTTGCAGTCTTCTCTCCAAATCCTCCCTAAATGTTCTACTCATCAAACCCTCCTTATTTGTTTAAGTACTCATGCAATAGGTAACGTGCCTCGTTAATCTGCTCTGTCTCGCGCCTTCTCTTTTTCAAGAAGCCATTCAACAGGACAAACCTATTGTCTCCCTTCCGTCTGTCATAATATGCAATAACTCGACATTGGCCACCTTTCAATTCATACAAGTTCCTCTCTCCCTTAACTGGCTTTAACATTTTTGTACCAAGAAGCTCTAGCCCCCGTTCTTCAAGGTACAGTATCTTAGCCTCAATGACAGCCCATGATTTCCTATCCAATCTATCTAGCCAATCGACAACGGGTTGGTCACCGTTAGGCCTAGTATAATAATCGATTTTGTACATATCTACTATAACCCCTTGGGTTATATATGTCAATATTCATTGTGGCTAACCGCTCAAAAATTTTCAAATTCCTTAATTCATGTAATTGGGATTATAACTTCAGCTAACGTCAAATAAAACCCTCTATAGCATTTTTGAAAGCAACGGGTTACATCTTGGTTACCAGAAAAGAAAACGACAAAGCACCCCTCTTCCCCAGCGGAATTTGGTATTTATCGCTGTTGTCCTTTAGAAGAGGAACGATTAGAATAGTTAGCAAATCGTGGCTTGAAAGGCAAGTAGCAATGGGAGTCAAACTTTACAAGAGACCAAGGCTCAAAAATCCAGTCATGATAGCTAGCTGGCCTGGAATCGCAAATATCGGACTCATCGTTGTTGATACTCTAAGGGAAGCATTGAAGGCGGAGGAATTTGGGGAGATAGAGCCCTGGGATTTCTTCTATCCTCAGCGAGTGTCAATTAAAGGCGGTGTCTTGGAAGCTCTGGAATTTCCCAGCAGCAAATTTTATTTCAGGAAGACCAGGAAGCAGGATTTGATATTTTTCATCGGAGAAGAACAGCCTGCCGGGGGTAGCAGTGTATATGCTGAGGGAGAGAAGGCTTATCAGATAGCTAACCTTGTTTTAGATGTCGCTGAGAAGTTCCACTGTCGAAGAGTCTATACTTCGGGAGCCGCTGTGGCTCCGATTCACCATACAATGGTTCCCAGGGTCTGGGCAGTGCCCAATAATCGAGATTTAATTGCTGAGGCCAGGGAATATGAGAATACCATTTTAATGAGTGAAATCGAGGGAAGGGAGGGGCAGGGTAACATTGTTGGGTTGAATGGTCTCTTGCTGGGAGTGGCGAGAAAGCGGGGGATTGAGGCTATTTGTGTGATGGGGGAGATACCAGTTTACCTGCAGGGCTTACCATTGCCTTATCCTAAGGCTTCAAGGTCAGTGCTGGAAGTATTGACCCGTAGTCTAGGAATTGAAGTTGACATAAGTAAACTGGATAGATGGGCAGAAGAGCTGGAACAAGAAATTGAAGACGTTTATAGGCAAATTCCGTCAGAGATAAAACAACAGCTGGAAAAACTAAAACAGGTGACTTATGCCAGGCCTGCTGAACCCAGTCCAATAACTGAAGAGGATAAGAGAAGGATTATGGAGGATATTGATAAGTTGTTTAAGAAGCGAGGCAGGGGAATTGAGTGAACGGCATCCGTTTAAAGTCTTAAAGAAACCAAAAATTCAAAGTTCCTCTCTGGTAGTAGGCTGGAATGAAGATGCTGGTCAATTAGGTCCAGGCGTTATCGATTACTTGACTGGAGAGTTAGGCGGTGAAAGATTTGGTGAAATTGAACCCGAGGATTTTTTCTCCTTGGGTGGAATAAGGGTGGAGCAGGATGTAGCTCAATTTCCGGAAAGCAATTTCTATTCGTGTCACGAAAATAACCTGGTTATTTTTAGAAGCACCCCGCCTGGTTTTGAGTGGTATAAGTTCCTGAATTCAATTTTGGATGTGGCTGAACATTACTGCGGGACAAAAGAATTATATACCATTGGGGGAATGGTTGCTTTAGCGGCTCACACCACTCCCAGGGCATTGCTGGCTACGACCAGCTCACAGGAAGTGAAGGAGTCTTTAAAGCAGTATAACTTGGTCAGGGATATGGATTATCAAACTCCGCCTGGTCAAAGGCCGACATTGAACTCCTTTCTGTTGTGGCTGGCTGGCAGAAGGAATATTGCCGGGGTGAGTCTCTGGGTGCCGATACCTTTTTATCTGGTAAGGAGTGAAGACTCCAGGGCTCAAAAGAAAGTCCTTCAGTTCTTTGATGAAAGGCTTGGTTTAAACATTGACTTTGGCGATATCGACCATGCGATTCAAAAGCAGAGTGAGAAACTAGCTCAGGCAAGAGTCCGTCTTCCCGAGGTCGACGATTACATTCTCAGGTTGGAAAGCAACCTCAGATTATCTCAGGAGGAAAATGAGAGATTAACCAAAGAAGTCGAGGAATTCTTGAGAGAAGAGGAATGATGGTCAAACAATCATCTGAACAAGCACTCGATAGTCCTCAATAACTTTTTTATATTCTCTATTTCTTCCCAGCCCAGGAAAACCATAAGCATAGGTTTTCATTGCTTCAACCTTCCTTTCTGGAGATGAGGTCCTTTTTGGCGTCTTTAGGATGATTTACCTTTTTCATATTTCTGGTGGCTACAATATTTGCATCTGTGCCGGCTATATCCTTTACTATCACGTGGTACATCTTCACAGGTGCGTGCAATTCGATATCTGCCAGTTGTTCAATAACCTTGGATAACAATCGCTTTGGGATTGGTTTATCGGTGCGAACGGGAAGCATCGCCCATTTTGCCCCTTTTACAGGAACCGTTGTGGTTAATATGCGCATCGCCTCTTCTAGTTCCTGCAACACGAACTCTTTCCCTTTCTCGCATTTGTTTCCCTCCATGGAGACTACATTGCCGTTTTGAAGCTCTACATCGATCTCACATCCAATGGGGCAAATAACGCAGGTAAAGTGTTTCTTTTCTACATCCATCCTTATCGCTCTGTTATGGAAACCTCAACGGGTCCAGTAACATCCTTTAACTTGTCTCGGGACACCTTAAATCTAATCATCTCGTTTGGTCGGGCATACAATCTCTTAAGGCGCACCCCAAGCGGGGAGAGCTCTATCTTTACCGGTTTATCAATTGGCTTTGCTGACCTGACAAATAAAATAAGGTCGTCTTTAAAGGAATATCGCTGAGGGAAAAGCATTCTCACATTCTCTCCAGGAATTATCTCGACTGGATTTTTCCCCTTCTTCCAATCTCCAGCGGCAAATCTTGCGGCATTCCCAGCAGCAATCATGCCAGTTTCAGCAACATAATCCACCAGGTCAAATACGGTGGAAACATTGCCGCAGGAAAATATTCCCGGCACCTTTGTTTCCATTGTCTCCGTGGTGACCGGTCCTCTTGTAATCGGTGTAAGTTCTACTCCAGCTTCCTTTGATAGCTCATTTTCAGGGATTAGTCCCACGGAGAGGAGCAAGGTGTCACAGGGTATGAATTGCTTGCTACCGCCAACTGGATTCATTTTCTGGTCTACTTTGGATACCACAACGCCTTCTACGCGCTCCTTGCCGCGTATCTCTGTAACGGTATGGGACAGATAAAGGGGGATATCGAAATCATTGAGGCATTGAACGATGTTCCTTTTTAATCCTCCGGGGTAATCCATTATTTCGTAAACACCTTTGACTCGGGCTCCTTCAAGGGTGAGTCTCCTCGCCATGATAAGTCCAATGTCGCCGGAGCCTAAAATAACAACCTGTTTTCCAGGAAGATATCCATCGATATTGACAAAGCGTTGAGCAACTCCTGCGGTATATATTCCTGCAGGACGGGTGCCGGGGATGTTAATGCTACTCCTGGGACGTTCGCGGCATCCCATGGCAAGCACAACACTTCTTGATTTTATGTGAAATAGACCTTTTTCAGGACTTACTGCGGTGATGGTCTTATCCGGTGAAAGAGAAAGCACCATTGTATTCAAGAAATATTGCACATTTGTTTTTTCCAGCTCTTCAATAAGGCGTTCGGCATACTCTGGCCCGGTATAGTCCTTTTTAAACTGCTCCAAGCCGAAGCCATTGTGTATACACTGCTTCAGAATTCCGCCGAGCTCTTCCTCCCTTTCGAGCAACAGAACACCTTTAGCGCCGCTTTTATGAGCATGGACTGCAGCAGTAAGCCCAGCAGGTCCGCTGCCTATGACAGTTACATCAGCTTCCATGCCCATTTCTCTTACGGAACTAATAGATACTCTATTAGCCTCTCACGTTACCTTCGGGTATCCCGTGATTTCGGCAATTTTGCGATATAATGGGGAAAGCGCAGGATAGATCTCCTTATACACTTCATTAAATAACCTATCGTAGATTTTCACGTTTTTCGCATGAGGGGTAAAGGTCTTTTTTACTCTCACCATATTATCCACGGCTTCAGGGAAGTCGTGATAGATATTCAAGGTAACGGCAGCATCGATTGCAGCCCCCAGTGCGGCAAGATTGCTGGTATGCACTCTGCTTGCAGGAAGATTGAAAATATCGGCGGTCATTTGCATGATTTCACTGCTTTTTGAGCCTCCGCCACCAACTCTTAACTCCTTTACTTTGCTTCCTGAAAGCTCCTCCATCACCTCTTTCAGCCTGCGTAATTCATATGCGATGCCTTCGATAATTGCTCGATAAACATGTGCTCTGGCGTGCTCCCCGGAAAATCCTATGATGGCACCTTTGGAAAGAGGTTCATTTTCGCGTGGGTGCCAATAAGGCAGAAGAAGCAAGCCCATAGAACCAGGAGGAATTTCCTTCATTTCTCTGTTCAGCAGGTCCTCTGGCGCTATCTTAAGTTTCTTTGCCTCTTCTTCCTCATATTTGGCAAACTCCTTTTTGAACCAGGAAATCATCCAGTATCCACTCCCCACGAATCCTTCAAGTGCCCAGTGCTTTGGAATCGCTGCTCCCCAGGTGAAGAAATCCAGCTGGGGATGTTCGATATATTCAGCGGAGAATAGTTCGATGACGGCAGCCGTTCCATAGCTAACTTCGGCGATATCATTATTTATTACGCCAGCGCCTAACAGTTCAGATTGTTTATCTCCTGCCCCGATGATTATCGGAAGCCCTTGTGGCACACCGAAGCTCTTTGCCCCTTCCTCGGAAACCGTCCCGGCAATCTCAGCGGGAGAAACAAGCGGGGGTAGTTTTTCTCGCTCAACTCCGAAAATTTCGTATACCATTTCGAGGGAGTGCCACTGAAGCTGTGCATAGTCATAGGGGAACAATCCCACTATCATGGAAGAGCAGTCCTTGAATTCACCAGTCAACGCATGAAAGATATACGATGATATAGTGAGGAATATATGTGTTTTGTCGTAATTTTCCGGTTCATACTTTTTTAGCCAGTTAAATTTAGACCTTCTCTGGTATTCTTTTAGCACTGTGAGTGTCTCGAATCCGGCGGGCAAATTCAATCCCTCTGTTTTACGCTCATCAAGCCAGGTAATTGCCGAGCGAACAGGTTTGCCACCTTTATCAACGGGCACAATGGTGCTTCTGTGACTGGTAATAGCAACGGCGGCAATCTCATCCTTGGGAACATGGGAATTTTCTACTACACTCCTGGTTACTTTTTGGGTGATTTCGAGATACTTTTCGGCATCCTGCTCAGCAAAGCCAGGTTTAACGGAGAAATAGGGGGTTACAGGGTATGCTTCGCCATATACCTCATTCCCCTTTTCGTCAAAGATAAACGCTTTTATATTTTGTGTTCCTCCGTCAATCACAATAAAATATTTCATTCTCTTACCTCCTTTATTTTTCCTTTAAGGATAAATGACTTTCCGCCGCTTTTTGTCACCATGTCCCTTCTAATATTTTTTTCTCTGGTGATAATCTCCAGAACCCTCGGCATGCAGAACCCACCCTGGCATCTTCCCATGCCTGCTCTTACTCTCCTTTTGATGGCATCGATGCTCTTTACTGGAATACCGCTGTGGAGTGCATCTACGATCTCACCTTCGGTCACATGCTCACAACGGCAGACAATATGACCATATAAAGGATTTGTTCGGATAAGTTCTTCCCTTTCTTTGTCATCTAATTCCGAGAAACACTTCTTCCTTTTTCTTCTTGGTTCAAATCGCGCATTCTCAGCTGGATGCCACTCCTCTGTCACGATTTCTTTCACCCTTTCGACGATGGCTGGCATTGCTGCAAGTCCAGGAGATTGAATGCCGGCAACGTGAATTAAGCCCTTTACTTTTTTGGAGGGTTCAATGATGAAATCCTCCTTATATGTCGCTGCTCTACACCCAGCAAAATGAACGATGATTTTACTTTCATCGGGTTTCTCATAGTATGGCTTAAGTGTCTCAGCTAATAGCCCAAATTTATTAAATAATACTTCACGCCCCATAGATGTGGTGGAAACGTCCTCTTTATCCTGTACTTCTTCTGCCGATGGCCCAAACTGGAGGTTGCCGTCAATCGTGGGGATGAGGCCTCCTCCCTTGGAATATCCCTCTCTTTCTGCCGCCATGCTAAACGAAGCCAAAACTGTTCTTATCGGCTGGTAGGATTTATCAAAGATGATTGTTTCTCCCTTCCTGGGATGGATAGTAAAGAACTTATCTCCAGCGAATTCGGCAATCTTATCGGCATACAGTCCAGCGGCATTGATCAAAATATGCGTTTTGATGGTCCCTCTGGTCGTGTTTACTGCTTTAATGCTTCCACCCTCGGTCTGGACTCCGATTACGCTTGTATCCAGAAAGAATTGCACTCCGTTTGCCAGAGCATTCTCGGCACAAGCAATGACGAGATCAAATACAGAGATAATGCCTGTGTTCCACACGAGCACGCCCCTCTTGATATTCGGAGCCAGCCCTGGCTCAACTTTGTCCAGTTCTTCCCGGTTTAACTGTTTGGGAACCGGGTCTTTGTGTTTCTTGGTCAGGTTCATCAGGAACGGGATCATCAGCTCGTGTGCAGGGTTTTCAGCAACAGCAAGCGTCCCTATCCGTTTGAAATCGACATCAAGCTGGCTGGCAACTTCATCATACATTGCATTTCCCTTATAGTTCAGCTCCCACTTCAGCGTGCCATGTTCAGTAAGGAAAGCAGGATGTATCATGGCGTTGCTATGTGCTGTCTGGTCCATTCCTAAGTCCTCATGCCTTTCAATTAGAGCGATACTCAGGTTGAACCTTGAAAGCTCCCTGGCGACTGCCAAACCAATTATGCCGCCACCAACGATAACAACGTCGAACTCTTTCCCGGTAAGTTCATCAGATACCTGTAGAGGTGGTACGAAGAGCTTCCTGCCGGGATAATCAATTTCGTTCACCACTTCTTTGATTTGCTCGAAATCACCGACAACATGCCCAGCATCTACAACGCTTTGATAAGAAGAAAATTGCCCGCTTAACTTTGCAATGCTATCTTCAATAAAGACTGTTGCTTTCTCGCTGGTTGCTTTTTCTATTTCGCCTTGTATGGTTCGTGCTAGCTTCTTCTCATCCATTGATAATCTGTTCCGCCACAACTTCAGCCACATCTTTTATATCTATATTGGATAAAGCAACTTTACAGGTAGGACATGCCGCGATGTAAACATCAGCAACAGTTTCTTTTAGCTCACTGGTGCGCATTGCATTCACGCTGGAGACAAGCTTGCTGTCTGCGATTTTCCCTGCCGGTACCCCGCCACAGCAATGCGTATCCTTTCCTGAATAAACGGGCTCTTTTATGTCAAACCCCAGCATTTTAATGATATCCCTGGGGGCTGTGGTAATACCGATATCATTTGCCAGAATGCATGGGTCATGGAAAGTTGCCGTAGCGTTTGCTTTATTTACTTTTATCTTTCCTTCTTTGAGGAGAGCAGCGAGAAATTCGACGGTGTGAATAAATTCCACATCAAGATGAATGCCCACCTCATCATATATTTCCGTCATCATTTTTATACAAGCTGGGCAATTTGTAATAACCTTCTGCAGTTTTCTTTGTTCAATTTCCCGTTTCATTTTTTCCGCTGCCTTTTTAAAACCTTCCAAGTCTCCGGCGTAGTAGAGTGGTGCACCACAGCAGATGTCAGCACCGCCGAATTCTTGAACCTGCTCCTTGCTTTTGGTAAGAATTTTCTCCACCGCCTTCAGTAGCTGTTGGTCATTGTAGGTAGAACAAGAAACGAGGTAACCAAGGTTTCCTGCTCCCTTTTGAATAAGCTGTCGCTCGCCGTCAGGATTACCAAACTTTGCAAATATTTCTACTTGCTTCCTTGTTTCGTCAGGAAGAATGCCTTTTCTGAAAGCTTCGCTTCGCTCTCGCTGAATAGAATCCCTGAGGTCAAAATTATCGTAAAGGCAATTTATTTTGCATGCCCCGCACATGGCACACTGGAACATGACATCGAAAAAGCCCTTTTCATCCTCAATAAATGTTTTCTTTTTATATAGAATGAGGCGCGCCTTTTTCTGAGGCGTAACTGTTTCATTTCCTGTAGCAAGATATACCGGACAACTATCTTTACACATATTGCCGCACAGGGCGCAATTTGTGATTTGTTCCAGTTCCTTCTTACTTTCCATCTATGAGTTTCCCCTTGTTTAAAATACCATTTGGGTCTAACGCGAATTTGATTTTTTGGAGCAATTCTACGCCGTGGGGACCTAACTCCTCCTGCATAAAGTCCTTTCTCCAGAATCCAATTCCATGGTGGTGGCTGATAGAGCCGTTGTTTTTCAGAGTGGCTTCCATGGCAGCAGTCCAGGTATCCTTGTAGTAACGGGATGTGTCTTTGGGGAAACCAGCGAAGGTGATGTACAGGCAAGCACCTTCCCGGTAGAAATGTGAATAATGCCCCGAAACTGATATGGCACCCTCCACCGCCCTCATTGCGGAAGCCATATCGTTATATAGATTGGCGGCATCTTTAAATAGAGAAACAACCTCAATCGTGTCTACGATTCCACCCTGCTGCATTATGATAGGACCTAAACCTATATCGAACCGTTTTTCAAGCCATATATCAACAAGCTTTTCCCCCGTAGTTTCTCCTCCATTTTCCTCAGCAATTCTTTTGATTAATCTGCCTTCAAGCTCTACGAAATCTGTTTCGCCTTCGGAGATAAAGATAATCGCTACCTTGTTCTTTATTTGCCCGAAGTATCTTGCAGTTTCAGGTTCATCAAATATTCTCACCACTGCCGGCTTGGCATCGCCCCGCAAAATCTTCCGCACAACTTCCAACGCTACTTCAACGGATGGGAAAGCAAACGATTGTTTTATTGTTCGTTCCGGTAAAGGATGAACCGAGACCACTGCTTTTGTCACGATGCCAAGTGTTCCTTCACCGCCTAAGAAAAGCTCTTTTAATGAGGGTCCCGTGGAGCGTCTTGGAACTGGTTTGATATTGAGGAGATTTCCATCGGGAAGCACCACCTCCATTCCTAAAACCATATCCTCGATTTTCCCATATTTTGTGGAGAACTGCCCCACAGCACGTGTTGCAATCCACCCTCCGAGAGTGGAGCAATGGAAGGACTGAGGAATACTTCCCATTGAATAGCCTCTGTGATTCAGCTCTCGCTCAAGATTTGCCCCGATGATTCCTCCTTCAA
>Ga0315550_1002616_pt1 | contig 10978 bp, 10 predicted proteins | sample SalMarSW160190MG_2_FD_203100 | JGI IMG/M metagenome (GOLD analysis project Ga0315550, IMG submission 203100) | Salt marsh sediment microbial communities from the Plum Island Ecosystem LTER, Massachusetts, United States - Salt Marsh Sediment SW1601-90 ... | reverse complement strand
GCGCCGACCGGGTCGATCGAGGAATCCGAGGAGGTCACCGCGATCTTGGCCCTGGAGCCCGGGTCGCGGGCGATCGAGCGGATGGTGATGATGCCGTCGTAGATCTCCGGCACCTCCTGCATGAACAGCTTGGCCATGAATTGCGGGTGGGTGCGGGAGAGGAAGATCTGGGGGCCGCGCTGCTCGCGGCGGACATCGTAGATGTAGGCGCGGACGCGGTCGCCGTAGCGGAAGGCCTCGCGCGGAATGAGCTCGTCGCGGCGAATGATCGCCTCGCCGCGGCCAAGATCGACGATGACGTTGCCGTATTCGACCCGCTTGACGGTGCCGTTGACGATCTCGCCGATGCGGTCCTTGTACTCCTCATGCATGCGCTCGCGCTCGGCGTCGCGCACCTTCTGGACGATGACCTGCTTGGCCGACTGCGCGGCGATGCGGCCGAACTCGATGGGCGGCAGCGGCTCGGTGATGAAGTCGCCGAGCCGGGCGGCGGGCTGCTTGGCCTTGGCGGATTCGAGGTCGATCTGGCGGGCCGGCTCCTCGACGTCCTCGACGATCTCCAGCTCGCGCCACAGCTTCAGCTCGCCGGTCTTGGGGTTGATCTCCGCCCTGACCTCGGTCTCGGCGCCGTAGCGGGAGCGGGCGGCTTTCTGGATGGCGTCCTGCATTGCCTCGATGACGATCGTCCGGTCGATCGACTTCTCGCGGGCGACCGCATCGGCGATCTGCAAGAGTTCCAGCTTGTTGGCGCTAACGGCCATTTGAGTTCTCCTTCACAAAGCCCGTCGGGCCGGCCGTCGGGCGGCCCGTGGGGTGAAATCTCGGTTGGGTGTCTCAGGCATCCTGCCTCACCTCGCGCTCGGTCCCGTCGCCCGGGGCCGCATCGCCGCGCGCGCTGGCACTGGATCTGGCCTCGGCGATGAGGGCGTCGGTGAGCACCAGCTTGGCCTCGGCAATGGCGGCGGCGGGGATGGCGGCGACCGGGTCGGCGTCGGCCGGCGCATCCTTGAGGCGGACGCGGACGTCCTCGCCCGCGACGGGTTCCAGAATGCCGCGAAAACGGCGGCGTCCGGCAATCGGCTCGAATGTCTCGATCTTCGCCTCGTGCCCGGCAAAGCGGTCGAAATCGGCGAGCCGGACGAGGGGACGATCGATGCCGGGCGAGGAGATCTCGAGGCGATAGGCCCGGCCGATCGGGTCCTCGACGTCGAGGGCCGGCGACAAATCGCGGCTCAGGGCCTCGCAGTCGTCAATGGTGAAGGAGCCGTCGCGGTTCTCGGCCATGATCTGCAGGGTGCCGCCGTCGCGCGGGGTCACCCTGACGCGTACCAGCCGAAAGCCGAGCGAGGCGGCCACGGGCGCCGCGATGGCGGCGATCCGGGTCTCGAGCGGGCTTTCACGCCCGTAGCGGCGGTCGCTGTCGGCGATCTCCTGCATCGGGTCCTTCGTTCTCCGGCGGGCTCCGGGGGCGCGCGGAAGTAAACAAAAAGAGCGGGGCCCGGGGGCGCCCACTCTCAAAAAGGAGCCTGAGATGTTGACGGTGATATAGCGCCGCAGCCCCCTGATTTCAAGGGGCAATAGCGTTCAGCGCTCGAAGGTCACCGAATCGGCGCGGGCGCCCATTGCCTCGAGGATGGCCCGGACGTCGCCGACCATCTCGTCGGTGCCGCAGACATAGAACCTGCCGCCCGGATCGCTGACGTGCCGGCGCAGGAATTCGGCGTCGATGCGGCCAAAAGGCAGGCCCGGCGCCGGCTCGTCGGTGAGCACCCAGAGGCGCTCGAGATCCGCCATCGCCTCGAATTCCTCGCGCAGGATGATGTCGCGCTCGGTGCGGTTGGAGAAAATCAGGGTGTTGCCGGCGAGCGCGCCCTGGGCGGCGAGCGAGCGAAAGATCGCGATGAACGGCGTGATCCCGGCGCCGCCGGCGATGAAGGTGCCCGGGCCGGCATACTGGATGGTGCCCCACGGATCGTCGATGAGCACCCTGGCCCCCGGCTCCAGGCCCGCGAGCCGCTCGGTGACGGCGTGGCGTTCGGGATAGATCTTGATGGTGAATTCCAGCTCGTCCCAGTCATTCAGGGAGGTGAAGGTGAAAGGGCGCGTGCGCTCGCGCCAGCCCTCCTCGTCGATCGCCACGTCGGTGGCCTGACCGGGCTCGAACTTGTAGCCCGGCGGCTTCTCGAGGCGGAAGCGGCGGACATTGTGGGTGACCCAGTCGTTCTTGAGGATGGGCACGGAATGGGGCATGGGCGGTCTCCTCGTCTGCCGGCACGTTATTGGAGAACACCGCCGGCGGCCAACCTCATCCGTTGATATCCCGCGCGGGTGCGCGAAGGCCCTTCGCCGCCGCACATCGTGTGGGTTCAGCCCGCGGCCAGCCGATCCTCGAGCATGGCGCCGGAGACGGCGCCGGGGGCGAGCCGGCCGGCGACTAGATCGCGCGCAATTGCCGAAAAGCAGACATTGAGCGGGGTCGGCACGTCGTGCAGCCGGCCGAGCCAGACGATCTCGCCATTGAGCCAGTCGGTCTCAATCGACCCGGCGCCGCGCTCGAGGCTCTGCAGGGTCGACGAGCCGGCGCGGCGCACGCCGTCGATGGGGCGCACCTTCATCAGCGTGTCGCGGCGCGGATCGGTGGCGAGATCGGCAAAGCCGATGCCGGCGGCCGTGAGCACGGCCCGCCCTTCCTCTCGTACCCGCGCCATCCAAGCATCGGCCTCGGCGCCCTCGCCGAGGGCGGCCTGCACGATGTTGCCGAGGTTCATGACCAGCTTGCCGTATTTCGAATGCATGATGTCGGGGTGGGCGAAAGCGGCAATTCCGGCGGCCTCGCACATCGCGACAAGGCGGCGCACGGTGTCGTCGCTGCCGGCGGGATAGCGGCCAATGTCGAATATGCCGCGCCTGGGGGCGCCGAAGGCGGCGACCTCGCCGGGGGTGGCGTAGGCGGCCGGCATCATCACCGTCAGGCCGTAGACGTTCGGAAACCAGCGCAGGGCCATGGGCTCGTTGGCAACCCCGTTCTGGGCGCAGACGATCGGCTGGTCCTCGATGCCGGCGGCGACGAGGGCAAGCAGGGCCGAGGCCGTGTGCTGGCTCTTCATGGTCAACATGACGACGTCGCCCGATCGCCAGTCCACCTCGTCGGGCGTGCCGTAGCAGTCGAACCGCGCCCGGTGGGCGCCCTCTTGGGTGCGCAGCAGCAGCCCCGCCTTGCGGATCGCCGCGAGCTGGGGTCCGCGGGCAATGCCGGCGACCTCCTGTCCGCAGAGGGCCATGGCGGCCGCGACGGTGCCGCCGATGGCGCCAATGCCGTAGACGACAAGCCTCATCGGTCCCCTCCGGCACGGGTGAAGGTGAAATAGAACGGGGCGCGGGCAGCGCGGGTTTTGCGTTCGTAGCGGGTGGGTGTGTAGTCCGGCCAGGGGTGGCGCCAGCGGCCGGGAGCGGCGGGGGTCCAATCGAAGCGGGGCTCGCGAAGGACATGGGCCAGGGTCCAGTCGGCATAATCCTCGACGTCGGTGGCAAACCGCCATTCGGCGCCAGATTTCATCGTGCGGGCCAGCTCGGCGAGTGTCGTGGGGTTCACGAAGCGGCGCTTGTGATGGCGGGTTTTTGGCCACGGATCGGGGAAGACGAGATCGACCCCGTCGAGAGCGGCGTCGGCCGTCGCCCTGAGCAGGATCAGCGCGTCGTCGTCGAAGATGCGGATGTTCGCGAGTTCCTTGTCCTCGATCAGCGCGAGCAGCTTGCCGATGCCCTCGACGAAGGGCTCGGCTCCGATGAAACCGGCCTCGGGGCTGGCGGCGGCACGATGGGCCAGAAACTCGCCGCCGCCGAAGCCGATCTCCAGGAACAGCGGACGCGCGGCGCCGATCAGGGTTTTCGCGTCGATCGGGGCGGCGCCCAGATCGACGCGCAGGGAAGGCAGGCGCGCCGCAATGAGCCGCTGGCGGCCGGCGTGCAGCTTGCGGCCGCGGCGGCGGCCGAAGAAGGCGCGGTCGGCCCGACGGCCGTTCTCAGCGCGGTCGGGGGACATGAAGGCGGATATCGATGGGGGCGCGGGCGGCGGTGGCGCCTTGCGCCGTCAAGCGATCTGGCGCTGGCCGGCGCCGGCGGCGACTTGCTTGAGGGTGGCGCGGAGGGATTTGACGAGATCCGTGCGTTCCCAGGAGAAGGAACCGTCGCGGCCAGGTTTGCGGCCGAAGTGCCCGTAGGCGGACGTCTTGGCGTAGATCGGCCGGTGCAGGCCGAGATGGTTGCGGATGCCAGTGGGGGAGAGGTCCATGACCTCGCGCAGGACTTCTTCGAGGAGCGCTTCGTCGTGCTTGCCGGTGCCGTGCAGATCGACATAGACCGACAACGGCTGGGCGACGCCGATGGCGTAGGCGAGCTGGATCGTGCAGCGATCGGCCATCCCGGCGGCGACCACGTTCTTGGCGAGATAGCGGGCAGCGTAGGCCGCCGAGCGGTCGACCTTGGTGGTGTCCTTGCCGGAGAAGGCGCCCCCGCCATGGGGAGCGGCGCCGCCATAAGTGTCGACGATGATCTTGCGGCCGGTGACCCCGGCGTCGCCGTCCGGCCCGCCGATGACGAACTTGCCGGTCGGGTTGACGTACCACTGGCAATCGGCCGCCAGCGGCATGTCGTCGAGCGCTTCGAGGACGAATGGCTCGACCACCTGGCGAACCTTCGCCGAATCCCAGCTCTCGTCGGTGTGCTGGGCGGAGATGACCAGCCGCGCGACCTCCTTGGGGTGGCCGTCGACATAGCGCACGGTGACCTGCGACTTGGCGTCGGGGCCGAGCTTGCCGGCCTCCCCCTCGCCGGCCTTGCGGGCGGTCGCGAGGCGCCACAGGATCTTGTGCGCATAGTAGATCGGGGCCGGCATCAGGGCCGGGGTCTCGCGGCAGGCATAGCCGAACATGATTCCCTGGTCGCCGGCGCCCTCCTCGCCCTGGCGATCGCGGGCGCTGTCGACGCCCTGGGCGATGTGCGAGGACTGGAAATGCAGCAGAACGTCGATCCTGGCCTTCTTGTAGTGGAAGCCCTCCTGCTCGTAGCCGATCGACTTGATGGCGCGGCGGGCGACCGAGCGGAAGCGCGAGGGATTGATGACCTCCCTGCCCTCCCGGTCGAGCTTGACAAGCGAGGGCGGTACCCTGACCTCGCCGGCGATGATGACCCGGTTGGTGGTGCACAGGGTCTCGCAGGCGACCCGGATGGCGCGGGGGTCGGTGTCGGTCTTGATGGCCTCGCGATAGATCAGGTCGACGACCTCATCGGAAATGCGGTCGCAGACCTTGTCCGGATGACCTTCGGACACCGACTCGGAGGTGAAAAGATACGTCGATCTCGGCAATTGGCACCCCGCTGCAGGCCGGACGGCGGGATTGCCGGGCCGGCGGCTGCGGAGCCGTTTTGCCAGCGGGCCCGACCGAGGTCAAGTTGGACATAAAGAACTTGTTATATCAGCGCGTCTGGCGCGACTTGGCTTGCGCGGCGAGTTGCTCGGCGAGCTCGATCAGATTGCGCCGTGTGGCTTCGTCGTCGATGCGTTCGAAGGCGGTGGTGAGCCGCACGATGTCGGCGCGATCACCGAGCAATTGCGCCTGTTCCTTTTCGCTGAGCCCGGCCACCGGGTGTTCCCAGCCGCTGTAGAAGTAGCCCGGCTCGACCCCGAGCACTTTCGCCAGGCGGTCGAGAGCGGAGGCCGAAATGCGGTTGGTGCCCTTTTCGTATTTCTGAATCTGCTGAAAGGACACGCCGATCGAATCACCGAGCCGCGTCTGGCTCAGCTTGAGCTGGCGCCGGCGTTGGCGAATGCGCCGCCCGACATTGACGTCGGCGGTATTCGGTTTGCGGGTGATTGTGCTCAAACCTGTGCTCGTTGCCTGCGTTCGGCGTAGTTGCGGACCAGTGTCACCGCGAATGCGACAAGCAGGATAATCGCCAGGGGACCGTTCCGATAGCGCGCGAAAAGGGTGGGGTTAATCGGTTCGCTTAACGCGCCGTCCAGAATACCGGGCTCATCGGTCGGCAATTGCGCTTCAATCCGTCCCAACGGGTCGATGAAGGCGGTCACTCCCGTGTTGGCGAGCCGCACCATGGGCAGGCCTTCTTCGACGGCGCGCATGCGGGCGTGATGGAAATGCTGGGCGACGCCGATGGAGCCGGCGAACCAGGCGTCGTTGGTAAGGTTAAGTAGCCATTTTGCACCGGGCAGGTGCGGGCCGAGGTCGCCGGCGAAGATCGCCTCGTAGCAGATCAGCGGCACCAGCGGCGGGGTGGCGCGGGGCGCGAACGGGCGCGGTGTTCCCGCCCCGGGCACGAAGGAGGACTGATTGGCAACGAGCTCGGAAAGACCCAGCGACCCGAAGAGGCCCGCGAAGGGCACGAACTCTCCGAACGGCACAAGCCGCAGCTTGTCGTAGCTGGCGATGATCTCGCCGGTGTGGTCGATGGCGAGGATGGAATTGAAGACCGGCCGGTCGCCCTGGGCGTCGGGCGGGGCGGTCAAATCCTCACGGGCGGCGCCGGTGATCAGGACAACCCCGGGCGGCAGGAGCCTGGAGATCCGCGCCAGGGCGTCCGGGTGCTCGGCGACGAGAAAGGGAAAAACCGATTCGGGCCAGACCAGATGGCTGACGCCAACCAGACCGGGATCGTCGGGTCCGGTGCGGCCGGCGGACAGGTCGAGCAGCGACTGGAAGATCGCCTCCTCGTTGCCGGGCCGCCACTTTTCGGCCTGCGGAATATTGGGCTGGACGAGGCGCAGGCGAATGCCCGCCGCCTCCTTCACCTCGGTGGTCGCCAGCCGCCACTGACCCCAGGCGAACATCGCCGCCAGCACCACGACGCCGGCGACCAGCGGCGTCAGGCGGCGGCCGACGGGCGTGGTATCGGCCGGCCAGATGAGAGCCGGGGTGGCGGCCACGAGCAGGGCGACGAAGGAAAGCCCGTACACCCCGACAAGCGAGGCGGATTGCAGCATCGGGTCGGTGCCGGCGAGCGCGTAGCCGGGCAGGTTCCAGGGAAAGCCGCTCAGAAGGTGACCGCGCAGATATTCGGTGACGGAGAGGGATGCGGCGAGCACCAGGATGCGCTGGCCGCCGTCGCCCCACATCAGATGCGCCAGAGCGGCGCCCAATCCGAACGACACACCCAAAGCCAGCGCCCCGGCCAGAAGCGCGAACGGCATCACCCAGGCGGTGATCTCGGGCTCGACGAAGAACGCGACCCCCACCCAGTGCATGGAGACCAGGAAGTAGCCGGTGCCATAAAGCCAGCCGATGCGGAAGGCGGGGCCGAAAAGACGCCCGGTGATCGAGCGCTTCGCCTCGGCGCCGTCGAGCAGCCAGACCACGACAGGCAGGCCGACGAACAGCGCCGGCACGATGAACAAGGGCGGCATGGCCAGCGCGCTGACGGCGCCGGCGAGAAAAGCCAGGCCGTAGCGAACAAAGCCGCTCGACAGCATCACGAACTGGGCCAGAGCGGTCACGGGCGGATCCGGGCAACAGGGGGCGGGCCGAATTGCAGCGAGTGGTCGCCCGGCCCCGAAATCCCGTCAAGGGGTCTTGTGGAAATACCTATTCGGCGGCGGCCTTGCCGGAGGCGGGCGGTGCCTTGCCATCGGCCTTCTGGGGCGCTGGCTTGGCGCGGTCGGCGCGACGGCGGCGGGTGATCTTGACGGTCCGGATGCGGCGGGGGTCGGCGGCCAGGATCTCGAACTCGAACCCGCGCAGGCGGGAAATGACCTCGCCGCGCACCGGCACCCGGCCGCACAGGGAAAACAGCAGTCCCCCCAGCGTGTCGATGTCCTCGGCGTGGCGCCCTGGATCGAAGTCGCCGCCGATCGCGCCGGCCAGCTCGTCGAGCTCGATGCGGGCGTCGGCGATGTAGGTGCCCTCGCCGACCGTGCGAACGAGATCGGCGTCGGCGACGTCGTGCTCGTCCTCGATGTCGCCGACCACCGCCTCGAGCAGATCCTCGATGGTCACCAGGCCGTCGGTGCCGCCATATTCGTCGACCACCATGGCCATGTGGATGCGGGTGGCCTGCATGGACTGCAAGAGATCGCCGGCCGGCATCGAGGGCGGCACATAGAGCAGCTTGCGCACCAGTTTGGTGCGCGAAATGGGGCTCTTCAGAAGCGCCGAACGAAGCCTCACCGGGAGCGCCGAATTGGCGCCGTCCGGGCGGTCTTCGGCGAGAGCGGCGAGCAGGTCCTTGATGTGGACCATGCCGATGATGTTGTCGAGATTGTCCTCGAACACGGGCAGGCGCGAATGGTCGGCGACCCGGAAACGGCGGGCGAGATGGGCAACCGTTTCACCGGCCTCCACCGCCACGATGTCGGCGCGCGGGACCATGAGGTCCTCAACCCGGACCTGGCCGAGATTGAGCACGTTCTCGATCAGCGAACGCTCGCCGGCGGAGAAGGGCGCGCCGCCCTCACCGCCACTGGACCGCAGCGCCTCGCGCAGATCGTCGCGCAGCGAGGCGGGACGGGGGCCAATAAGGGATTTCAGGCGCGACCAGATACCGGTGTGACCGGGGGTGCCGGGAGTAGGTTTGTCGCCATCGGGGCGATGCGGCCGAAGCGCCGCGGCGCTAGATTGGTCGATGTCGTTCATTTTCGGGAGGCCGCGCCTTGGCGGGCGGCCGATATTCTCCTTCTAGCCGGCGTCTGCCGAAACCGATTCGGCGGCGGCGTAGGGGTCGGGAATCGAAAGGCGGCCCAAGATACGGGTCTCCAACGCCTGCATGCGATCGGTCTCGGCCCGACGCGCGTGATCATAGCCCAGAATGTGCAAAAAACCATGCACCAACAGATGGGCGAAATGGTGCCGGAAAGGAATCGATGCAAGGGCCGCTTCGCGCTCGACGGTCTCAAAGGCAAACGAAACGTCCCCGATCAGCCCCTGAAACGGCGCCCCCGGTTCGATGGCGGGGAACGACAACACATTGGTGGGCTTGTCGATTTTCCGCCAGCGCGCGTTCAGGCGCCGTTGCGCTTCGTCGGAGGTGAGCAGGACCGAGAGCTCGGCGGGGCCGGCGAGTTGTTCGGGCACGACGTCAAGGCTGGCGGCGAGGCACTCGTCGGCGAGGGTTTGCAGATCCTTCGGCCAATCCGCGCAATCGTAGCGGAGATGGCAAACAATCCGGGGCGTCATGGCTTGTCGGCGGCGGGGCCGAGCAGGTCCGGCCCGGCGGCTTCGGCGGGGGCGGTGCGGGCGTCGTAGGCCGCCACGATGCGGGCGACGAGATCGTTGCGGATGACGTCGCGCTCGGTGAAACGGATGATCTGCACTCCATCGACCCCGTCGAGGATATCGATTGCGTCGATGAGCCCGGAGACCTGGCCGCGGGGCAAATCGACCTGCGAGGGGTCGCCGGTGACCACCATCTTGGAGTTCTCCCCCAGACGGGTCAGGAACATCTTCATCTGCATGCCGGTGGTGTTCTGAGCCTCGTCTAGGATGACCACGGCATTCGAAAGGGTGCGCCCGCGCATGAAGGCGATGGGGGCGATTTCGATGATCCCGGAGGCGATGCAGCGCTCGACATGCTCGGGAGCCATCATGTCGTAGAGGGCGTCGTAGAGGGGCCTGAGATAGGGGTCGACCTTCTCCTTCATGTCGCCGGGCAGAAAGCCGAGCCGCTCGCCGGCCTCGACGGCGGGACGGGAGAGAATGATCCGGTTGATCTCGCCGCGCTCGAGAAGCATGGCGGCGAGCGCCACCGCCAGATAGGTCTTGCCGGTTCCCGCCGGGCCGATCGCAAAGACCAGATCCTGGCGGTGCATGGCGCGCACGTAGGCGTCCTGGCCGGGGGAGCGGGCGACCATGGTCGCCTTGCGGGTGGCGATCTGGGCCATGCGGATGCGGCCGGACCCTTCCAGGCTGGGCAGGGTGAGCTGGCTGTCCTGGGTGAGGATCATCCGGATCGCCCCGTCGACATCGCCGACGACGACCTGGCGGCCCTCCTCGAGCGTTTCGTAAAGCGACTCCAGCACCCGCCTTGCCTGATCGACCCCGGTCGCCGAGCCGCGCAGCATCACGTGATTGCCGCGCGGGGTCGCCTCGACGCCGAGCTTCTGCTCGACCAGGGCCAGGTTCTGATCGAACTCGCCATAGAGCTGGGAGACCAGGCGATTGTCCTCGAAAGCCAGCTCGAGGTGCGCGGTATCGGGCTTGCCGTCGACGGACGGAAGGGGCTGGGTCACGCAACGGTCTCCATCGGTACCAAAATGCTCACTGCCAATATCACTGAGCGGCAGCCGGTTGTGTGACAATGTCGCCGAAAAGTGAATTCGGCGCCGCGCGCGCGATGCGAACGTCGGCGATGGTACCGAGCATTTGAAGGCCGCCTTCGGCGAGTACCGTCTGCAGCCACGGCGAGCGGCCGGCGAGCTGCCCCGCCCGGCGGCCGGGCTTTTCGAAAAGGACGGGCACCACGCGCCCCTCCAGCGCCGCGTTGAAGGCGCTCCGATGGGCCTCGATGCGGGCCTGCAATTCGGCCAGCCGTTCGGCCTTGAGCGGCTCGGGGACCTGGTCTCCCATCTCGGCGCCGGGGGTGCCGGGACGCGGCGAATATTTGAACGAAAACGCCGAGGCGTAGCGGACCTCGTCGACGATCGCGAGGGTGGCGGCGAAATCGGCGTCGGTCTCCCCGGGAAAGCCGACGATGAAATCCCCCGAAAGCGCGATGTCGGGCCGGGCGGCCCGGATGCGCCCGACCGTGGCGAGATACTCGGCGGCGGTGTGGCGGCGGTTCATGCGGACGAGGACGGGATCGGCGCCGGACTGCACGGGCAGGTGCAGATAGGGCATCAGTTTTTCGAGATCGCGATGGGCGGCGATGAGCGAATCGTCGACGTCGCGCGGGTGCGAGGTGGTGTAGCGCAGCCGCTCGATACCGGCGATGCCGGCGAGCTCGCGCAAAAGCTCGCCAAGGCCGATCGGCCGGC
>Ga0315550_1002614_pt1 | contig 10979 bp, 7 predicted proteins | sample SalMarSW160190MG_2_FD_203100 | JGI IMG/M metagenome (GOLD analysis project Ga0315550, IMG submission 203100) | Salt marsh sediment microbial communities from the Plum Island Ecosystem LTER, Massachusetts, United States - Salt Marsh Sediment SW1601-90 ... | reverse complement strand
GTGATATAATTCAAACTTCTGATGAATTAATGATAGGAAGGTTATTTCATCCTGCTAGTCTTTATTTCAACGGCACAATCGATGATGTTATGATTTTCAACAGAAGCCTGTCATCAGAAGAAATTATAGGATTATATGCAAACCAGACATCAAGATATTTAAGCAGGAATTTTACAAGCTTGTCTGTTGATAGCCATAATTTTAGGGCTTATACTCAGGACTATGGTGGGAATGTTAATTTAACAGAAGAAAGGACAGTTACAATTTTAGCTGATTCAACTGCTCCTGAAATAACTATAGACTCTCCTTCAAATATAACTTATGAGGATTCATCAATTGACTTTAATATTTCAGCTAATGAAGATTTATCTTTTTGTAAGTTTACAATTAATGACTGGGTTACAAATTACACAATGACGCTTAATTCAAGTCTTACAGGAGCTAATTTTACAAACTCAAGCATGGCAGATGGAAGCCATACAGCTAAATTCTGGTGTAATGATACAAGCAATAATATAAATAATACAGAGAAAATTGCATTTACAACAAACACTATTCCTACTGTCACTCTGACTTCACCTGTTCATGGCAATGTAACTACAAACAGAACTCCTGAGTTTAGTTGGACTGGCAGTGATGCTGGAGGAGGTCCAAATCCTTTAGAGTATGAAATTAACTTAACATGCTGGGAAGCAGGAAGTGTGGTCACAGCAGGAAGTGTTTATGTTGCCAAAGAAACTCTGGGAACTTTTACTAGTTACATTCCTTCAAGCTATCTAAAATGTTTAAGTGACAATGGGCAGTATTATAACTGGACTGTAAGGGCCTGGGACGGATTAAATTATTCTGATTGGGCTAATGAAAGAAATATCTCAATACAGTCTCTCCTTACAATAACTCTTCCTGTAGATTTTGTTAATTTTGGAGATATGAATATAACAGATAGTGACAATACATCAGATGGCAGCCCAGCTCCTATGATTTTGAGTAATGAAGGAAATGCAGAATTAAATATCTCTGTTAACTTTACTGATTTGTGGGATAGTCAGTCAAATCCAAGTTCTTATTTCCAGTATAAAATAAGAAATACTAGTGCAGGATGTTTTGTTGATACAGGGACACAAACTACTTGGTCTACTGCCCCTTCAATGACAGCTAGTGCTATAAATAGATTAAATTTCACATCAGATTACCAGACTGGTTGCAGCAACACTTCAGTTGATTTGCATGTTGAAGTGCCGCCAAGTGAGCCTCCTGGAAATAAATCATCTCTTATAACATTTACATCAAGTTTAGGAGAGCCGAAGGTGAGTTAAAATGAACAAACACATAAAAATAATAATGATTCAGGTAATTTTCTTAGTTTTAGTCTTTAGTATTTTATATTTCCTTTATCCAAGAACAAATGTTGAGGTAGAAGGGAATTTAGTTAATTTTAGGTCAGTAAACGCAAATGTTATAATTATTTCAGAGAGTCCTGATTTTTCAAATCCTCGTTATCTGGATTTAGCAGAGGGAAAGAATGCTTCTATCAATCTTAAGCCAGGAGCATATTACTGGAAAGCAGGCAATAATCTAATTCAGGGTTGGAGACGGGCATTTAAGATTGACTCAGAAGTTGGAATGGAAATTAAAAAGGAAGAAAATGAGAGTGAACTTGTCAATATTGGAAATGTTAAAATAAATGTTACTAAAAGCAAGGAAGGTACCATGATTGGATATATTATACTTGAGCCAAATCAATCAGAAGAAATTGAGGATTCAGGAAAATACACTGGGAGGCAAGAATGAAAAAGAAATTGTTAATTATAATATTAGTAAGCTTGTTTGCTATGCTAGTTATCCCTAAGGTAGATGCTCTTGGAGTAACTCCTGGTAGAACTACCTTAGATTATAAGCAAGGATTAGAGCAGGAAGTTGCATTTTCTGTCCTGAATAATGAACATAAGAATATGCAGGTATTGCTTATGGTCCAAGGAGACTTAAATGATTCAGTAACTTTATTTGAAAATATGGTTGAATTTTTGCCAAGCGAAGAATCTAAGCACTTTAAGTATAAAGTTAAATTGCCTGATAGAATCGCAAAAGACCCTGGATTGCATACAGCAGAAATTGTTGTTTTAGAAATTCCAAAAGCTTCTGATGAGGGAACCTATGTTGGTGCAACTGTGGCTGTTGTCTCTCAATTACACATTTATGTTCCTTGCCCTGGAAAATGCATAGATGCTGACTTAAATGTTTTAGATGCAGAACAGAACTCTACTGCCACTTTAATTGTTCCTGTGACTAACAGAGGAAAGTTAGGAATAGGCGAAGCAAGAGCAGTAATTGATATTTATACAAAATTAAATGAAAAAGTAGAAACACTAGAAACAGATTATGCAGCTATTGGAGCAGGAAAAAGAACAGAGCTATCTGCAAAATGGCAGATTAATGTTCCTCCTGGAGGATATCTTGCAAAAGTAACTGTTTTTTATGATGAAGAAAGCAAGTCATTTGAAAAACAGTTTGCAATTGGAAGCCAAATATTAAGCATAGAGAGCATACTAGTTAATAACTTCCAGTTAGGGCAAATTGCAAAGCTTCAGATTCTTGTTGAAAATAAATATAATGAAGAGTTAAAAAGTGTTTTTGCCAACCTGCTTGTTTATAATTATGAAGAGCAGGTAATGGCTGATCTTAAGTCAGCTACTGAAAACATTCCTGCATTAAGCAAGAAAGAATTAATTGCATACTGGGACACAGTTGGAGTAGAAGAAGGAGAATACAATGGAAAACTAATGGTTAGATACGGACAGAAATCAACTGACAGGAACTTAATTTTGAAAGTCAGTGAAGACAGCTTAGATATTACTGGAGTAGGCTATGCTATAAGGCCACAAGGAAGAGAAGGAATTAGTGTGACAACAATTCTACTTGTTTTAGTTATAATATTATTGGTGGTAAATCTTGCGTGGTTTGTATTCTTCAGAAGATTTATGGGAAAGAAAAAACAACCAAAAGCAAGCGGAAGAGTTATTAAAGCCTGATTGAAAAAATCAATCTAAACATAGTAATGAAATTCCAAAACGAAATGTTTATAAAAGGGACTTGCTTCGGTATATTAATAATTAAATTTTAAAAAGAGATGGAAAATGGTGAGTGAAAAAATAATTGTTGTACTTTTAATTGTTGCAGTCTTGCTTTCAGCACTTTCTGTGATTATGACAATTGGTTTGAACATCAGTACTCCGATTAATGTAATTGGAGAATCAAAGACAGTAGACACTGGGTCTGCAAAAATCAGACTTTATGTAGAACCAGCTCTAGTGCCATCAGGTTAAGATGAAAAGCAGTGTTTTAACTATAATAACTGTTGTTGTGGTTTTAGTGACATTGGTTAATTTTTCTTTGACTCTCATGAAGATTTCAGATTTGAGAGATGTTCTTTCTGGACTGGCTTCAGATGCAGGATATGTTAATCTGACAGTTGAATCAGCAGCTAATCTTAATTTTTCTTTTCCAGAAGTGAATTTTGGTTCAGGAAAAGTAGACCTTGGTGTGACAAATTCAACCTTACAAACAGATACTGATGCTTGTACAGATGGTAACTGGACTTTTTCAGGTCAGAAACTTATATTAGATAATATTGGAAACGTGAACCTAAGTGTTAATTTAAGTGCAGGAGCTTCAGCAGCTTCTTTTATAGGTGGAGCAAGTGCAGGCGGCCCATTATATCAGTGGAACATTAGTATGATGCCTGGGGAGACATGGGCTTGCAGGAATGATTCAGAGACATCAACAAGCGGAACAACACAGGGTTTAGACCTTTATGAAGGCACGTCAACAGCTGCAACTGCAATGGTTTGTCATCCTTTGCAATTTGCGGTTAACAATAATTCGATAAGAATAGACTTTTATCTTCGTGTACCAGAGGATTCTTTAAAAGGCGCTTTAGTTGATACAATAACTGCAACAGGTGTTGTCAGAACTTAATTTTTTTATTTTTATAGACAGCATCATTTACTTATTCTTTATTTTATTAAAATCTGAATTATTTGTCTTCGTTAAAAAATTAATCTAAACATAGTAATGAAATTCCAAAACGAAATGTTTATAAAAGGGACTTGCTTCGGTATATTAATAATTAAATTTTAAAAAGAGATGGAAAATGGTGAGTGAAAAAATAATTGTTGTACTTTTAATTGTTGCAGTCTTGCTTTCAGCACTTTCTGTGATTATGACAATTGGTTTGAACATCAGTACTCCGATTAATGTAATTGGAGAATCAAAGACAGTAGACACTGGGTCTGCAAAAATCAGACTTTATGTAGAACCAGCTCTAGTGCCATCAGGTTAAGATGAAAAGCAGTGTTTTAACTATAATAACTGTTGTTGTGGTTTTAGTGACATTGGTTAATTTTTCTTTGACTCTCATGAAGATTTCAGATTTGAGAGATGTTCTTTCTGGACTGGCTTCAGATGCAGGATATGTTAATCTGACAGTTGAATCAGCAGCTAATCTTAATTTTTCTTTTCCAGAAGTGAATTTTGGTTCAGGAAAAGTAGACCTTGGTGTGACAAATTCAACCTTACAAACAGATACTGATGCTTGTACAGATGGTAACTGGACTTTTTCAGGTCAGAAACTTATATTAGATAATATTGGAAACGTGAACCTAAGTGTTAATTTAAGTGCAGGAGCTTCAGCAGCTTCTTTTATAGGTGGAGCAAGTGCAGGCGGCCCATTATATCAGTGGAACATTAGTATGATGCCTGGGGAGACATGGGCTTGCAGGAATGATTCAGAGACATCAACAAGCGGAACAACACAGGGTTTAGACCTTTATGAAGGCACGTCAACAGCTGCAACTGCAATGGTTTGTCATCCTTTGATGTATGTAGCGAATAATAATTCAATAAGAATAGACTTTTATCTTCGTGTACCAGAGGATTCTTTAAAAGGCGCTTTAGTTGATACAATAACTGCAACAGGTGTTGTCAAATCTTAATTTTTTATTTTTAAATTTTTCTGCAACACCCCTTATATATAGGGGTTATTGCAATATTTAGTTAAAGGGGACAATACTTCCATAATCTTGCTTATGGAAAAAATAGGTTCTTTAAAGCCAACTTATAGCAATATTCCTAATTTTTTATTTATTAATATCTAAAAATTCTTCGATTAATTATGAATTTTATTGCTTTTTAAAACCTCAAGAGTTTTTAACACAGCAGCACTAGAAAACGTAAGATATAAAAAGCAATTTTCATAAGTTAAACCATGAAAAAAAGAGGGGCGATAATTTTATTTTTTGCAGTCTTTTTTATACTAAACCTAAACTGGGTTTATGCTGTGGGTTTAAGCCCAGCAATAACTAATATAAACTTTAAACCAGGTTTAGTTACATCGATTAAATATACTGTATACGAAGAGAATCCAGAAAGAGAGATTGAAATTTCTGCTACAGGTCCTCTTGCTAAATATGTGGAATTGGATAAAGAGAGTATTATAGGTGCAGGAAGTTTTACAGCAACTATCCGGTTTCCTGATAAAATAGATACTCCTGGAGAAAATATGATATCTATTGGTGTAAAAGAAAAACCCCCAGAAGGAGTAGGGCTAGGAACCTTAACAGCAATAAATGTGGTTGTTCTTGTTTTTGTGCCTTATCCCGGAAAATATGCTGAAATTGAAAAGTTTAGTGTAGAGAATGTAAATGAAGGAGAAAACTTAACATTTAATACTGAAGTTTCAAGTCTTGGCGAAAATGATATAGTCGCAGAATTAACAGCAGAGCTGTCTCTTTATGATGATAGATATATAGAAACAATTGAACTTGGGCGGGGGATTGTAGAAAGTCAGGGGAAAAGGACATTTCAAAAAATTATAAATTCAAGCAGATATGGTACAGGAGATTATAATGCTACTGCAATCCTAGATTATGGAACTGAGAGAATAGTTAGAAAAGAAACACATTTTAAAATTGGCAGTTTATTTGTTGATATTTTAAACTGGACAAAAGAGGCTTATTATAATGAGCTAAATGAATTCTATGTTGAGGTTGAGAGCAATTGGAATAATAAAGTAGAGAATGTTCATGCTGAGGTATTTGTTTATGAAAAAGGGAATGAAACTAATAAACTATCAGAGTTCAAAACAGTTTCTGAAAGTTTGGATAAATGGCAGAGCAAAAACCTAACTGGCTACTTGGATACAGCAGGTATTAAGCCAGGTGTTTATGAGATGAACATAACAATATTTTATGAGGGAGCCTCAACAATAAAAATAACGGATATAACTATTAAAAGAAAAATAGCAATCTGGGTTATTGTTACAGGTATTGTGGGAATTATAGTTTTAATTACAATAATATTTATAATCACCTGGATAATAATAAAGAAAAGAAAAGAAAAAATAAAAAATGGGAAAAGATAGATTAGAAAAGGGGAAAACAATTTATTTGAAGTTTCTTTTTTCACTAGCCTTGTTTATCATAGCCTTGTTGGTTTTTATTTTTTCATCGCTTCAAATGATTAATTCATCAAGAATCCTTGAGGAAAGAGAAATGGGGGCTTATTTAATTGTTTCTGACCATTATGGATTTGATTTAGGCAATGACAGCTTGAGGTTTGGAATGATTTCTCCTGGGGGAAGTTCAACAAGGGGAGTAATAATAGACAATGGTTATGGCCAGGATATCAAAGTTGAAATAATACCTAAACAAGGTATGGAAAGATTTATAGATCCTGTTGAGTCAGTAGTTCCTGAAGGTCAAACAAAAAAAATAGGTGTATCTGCATATGCCCCTCTTGACACAAGTTATGGAAATTATACAGGAAATGTTTCTGTTATTATAAAAAGATATATCTGGAAAAATTAAAAACTAATAAAACAAAAGATATTTAATATTATTTCTCCTGCCTATCTTATGAAAAAAAGAGAGAAATACATTTTAGTGGCCTGTTTTTTGATGATGTTGCTAAATATGTTTTGGATTTTAAAGTATCATGTCCCAGATAAGGGTTTTTTAACTGCTTTTATCAGCTTAAAAAATTTTATTTGGAGTTCTGTGACTTCTATAGGAAGAATTTTTATTACTGTTGAAGGGCTTCGTGATATAATTAATATTACAAGTCCAAAAAATATAACCTATAATTTTAGCATAGGAGATCCTAATTATACAATAGAACTGAATGTTTCAGCAAATTTTGTAGTAGATAGCTGGTGGTATGATTTAATAGATTTAAAGCATGGCGTAACAATTAATACTGGTGTTTTTTTTACACCAAACACAACAATTAATGCTGTTAGGTGGTCAAATAAATTACTTGTTTATGCAAATAATAGTTTAGGGGTGATTGCAAATGAAAATGTTTCATTTTTTGTTTTTATTCCAAATTCAGCTCCTCTTATTGAGTATATTGCCCCTGAAATTTTTGTTTGTGAAGGCTCTTATCTCTCGTATTTTTTTAATGTAACAGATGTTGATGAAAGTGCTCCTTCTGCAAGTATTAATCCGACAGGACCGCAAAGTCCTTTTTATGTAGTTTATTCTAAAAATATTAATTTAACAACAAACCGTTATGAAATATTTTCAGGAAATCTTGGTAAGGCTCATGCAGGAGGAACTAATGCAGGATATAAAATTTATGAAGAAAATGTTTCTGTAGATGATGGACAGTATGCTGATTCCAGACAGACAAATATAACAGTTATAGAGATAAATAATGCCCCTTCTATCATAGATATTGGTGTTCAGACAATTTGGACACAAGGAGTGAACAGTACTTTTTACTACCAAGTTAATGTGTCTGATGTTGAAGATGGCAATCAAGATTCTGGGAATTTGGTATTTAACCTGACAATTAGAAATTCTACAGGAGCTATAGTTAATTTATTTAATATAAGTCAGAATGGAGTAATGAACTTTACTGCTAATTTAACTGATATAGGGGTTTATAATATAAGTGTTTGTATTACTGACAGAGGAATAGCAAATCCGCATCAAAATATAAGTTTATGCGGGCAAGATGGAAGCAATATAACTTCATGTAATAATTTTAGTTTAACTGTCACAACTCAAAACAGACCTCCTGAAATAACTTCTAATTATCCTGTTAATCTAACACTTATTGTAAATGAAGGGCAGTCTTTGTATTTTAATATAACTATGTATGATCCAGATGGAACTGCTCCTGATACTTATTGGTATCTTGATAGTAGTTTGGATAAATTTCTCTCTGGAGTAATTGGAGGGGGGAATTTTGATGAGTTTCTACAGTTTTTTGATTATGATAGTGCTGGATATCATAACCTTACTGCTGAAATAACTGATGGATTGCTAAATGCTTCTCTTACATGGAATATAACTGTCATTAATGTAGAGCTTCCTCCTGAAATCCCTCCTGGAGGTGGGGGGGGTGGTGCTGTAACACCTTTGTGTATTGAAAAATGGGGGTGTGGTTACTGGGGCTTTTGCCAAGATGCAGAAACTGCTCTAAAAACAGGAACTTTATCTGGGGAAAATTATAGAATGGTTAAAGAAACCTGTAAAATAAATGGTTGGAAGAATGAGAATTGCGGATTTCAAATTAGGGAGTGCTTAGATGTTCACTATTGCAATACTACTTTGAAAAAACCATTAGAAGTTCAGGGATGTTACTATACTAAAAAGGCAAACTGTTATGATGGTATTAAAAACTGTCATGATGGAGCTTGTGAAGTCTTAGTAGATTGTGGAGGACCTTGTATGCCCTGTCCAACTTGCTCTGATGGTATACAAAACCAAGGAGAAGAAGGAATTGATTGTGGAGGACCTTGCCCTCCTTGCCCTTCTGAAAAACCTTTAGGAAGAAGCCTTTTTAGATATTTCTTAATATTAATCATTATATTATTAGTATTATTTATAGTGATTAAATTATTAAAACGCCCTAAACTAAAAGATATTGAAAAATAACGCAGATACCAAAAGCTTTAAATAGTTACTTTAAGTTATTTTTAGTAACTTAAAATGATCAGTAAAAAGAGGACAATATTAGTTCTGTATTTTTTTGCAATACTGGGGATAATTAGCATGATTGTTGCTCTAAATTATCTTGTGCCTCATTTTTATACTGTTACTGGAAAGGCCCTTGATACAGAAAACATAAGTATTATTACGAAAGAAAGATTTATCAATATTGCAAGCCCTGAAGCTGAGACTTATTATTTTGGAGATAAAATTAAACCCCCTTATATCCTTGACTTGAATGTTTCAGCAAATTTTGTAGTGGATAGCTGGCGGTATACTCTTATTGATTCAAAACATGGCAGAATAGTTAGAGAAGATATACCTTTCACACCAAATATAACAATTGAAGTAGGCCAGTGGGGGAATAAATTAATTGTTTATGCAGAAGACAATGAAGGAAATAGTGCAAATGACAGTACTGAATTTTTTATCTCTGTTTCTAATTCTGCTCCGATTATTGAAGATCTTGCCCCTAAAATTTTTGTTTGTGAAGGTTCTCCCATCTCATATTCTTTCAGTGTAAAAGATATTGATGAAGAAAGAAATATTGGAGCAATTGAAGCCTATATTAAACCCCAAGAGATATTTTATATTAATCCAACGTCCTATTGGCCTTCTAACGGAGAAAGCCTTCTTAAATTTAAAATAATTTCAGGAAATCTCAACAAAAATGATGCGGGAGGGATTGGAGCAGGATCTAAAACTTATGAAAGAACTATTTTCGTAAATGACGGGCAATTTGTTGATTCTGAACAGATAGAAATAACAGTTATAGAAACAAACAATCCTCCTGCCATCCAACCAATAGGAGTTAAAACAAAAATTTTAGGGGGAGAGAAGAATAAGATTATAGATTATAAAGTTAATGTGGATGATGTTGAAGATGGCAATCAAGATTCTGGGAATTTGGTATTTAATATAAATTTTTCAGGCCAACATTTATTTGACATAGATTCTCAAGGTGGGATGAAGTTTACTCCAGATAGTAGCCATTTAGGAACCCATAATGTTACTGTTTGTGTTACTGATAAAGGTATAATAAATCCTTCTGAGAAAATATTTGCTGTATGCAAAAAGTACGGAAGAAGTATAACTTCTTGTGATGATTTTAGTTTGACTGTTACAGAAGAAAACAAACAACCTACAATTATTGAGTATACTCCTGCTAATTTAGATTTAAATGTAATTGGAACTGATGTCATATCTTTTAGTTTGGATATGTATGATCCAGATGGAACTCCTCTTGATATATATTGGTATGTTGATAATGAATTAAAAAAATATACTTCTGGTTTTAATAGAGGGGGTTTGGATGAATTTGAATATATTTTTGGTTGCGGAATTTCAAAAGGGCATGTAGTTAAAGCTGAGGTAACTGATGGTTTGTTAACTGATTCTGTTCAGTGGGATTTGGATGTTAATTTTGTTGAATGCACTCCTTCTGTTATCGAAAAAGGAACAGAGATAGTTGGCGGATGTTCTGAAAAATGGGTTTGCAACACGTGGGGGATATGCCAAAATGCAAATAAATCTTTAGAAATCGGCCTTTTATCTGAGGAAGATTACAAAAGTATTAGAAGAGGTTGTTTAATTAAAGAATGGGAAGAAAGCCAGTGCGGATTTCAAATTAGGGAGTGTTTTGATTTAAATTATTGTAATAGCTCCTCTAGTGAGCCCCTAAAAATGCAGGATTGTTTTTATATAAGAAATCCAAGTTGTGATGATGATATTAAAAATTGTCATGATGGAGATTGCGAAATCTTAGTAGATTGCTGGGGTCCTTGTCCGCCATGTCCAACCTGCTTTGATGGAATAAAAAACCAAGGGGAAAAAGAAATTGATTGCGGAGGGCCTTGTTCGAGATATTGCGGAGAAGATGAAAAACCTTTTGAAATTAAAATCCCCACAAGATATATTTTGATGGTTCTAGCAATATTGCTTGGAGTTCTTATAGTAATGAAATTATTCAAAATATTTAAAATTAAA
>Ga0315550_1002613_pt1 | contig 10980 bp, 11 predicted proteins | sample SalMarSW160190MG_2_FD_203100 | JGI IMG/M metagenome (GOLD analysis project Ga0315550, IMG submission 203100) | Salt marsh sediment microbial communities from the Plum Island Ecosystem LTER, Massachusetts, United States - Salt Marsh Sediment SW1601-90 ... | reverse complement strand
GGTGATACCGACGGACTCGCCGGGATGCGTTTCGACCGGTGGCCGATCCACATGCCAGGCTTCGATGGAGCGAACGCGGGCGGTCTTGTTCGAGGGGGAGAACAGCAACTCATCGCCGACGCGCAAAATCCCCGCCTCCACCCGCCCGGCCAGAATGCGGCGCTGGTCAAACTTGTAGACATCCTGGATGGGAAACCGCAGGGGCAGATCGGCCGGCCGCGCTGGCGCCGGCAAATCGTCCAGAGCCTGGACGATGCCCGGCCCCTGGTACCAGGGCATGCGCGACGAGCCTTGCGCGATATTGTCGCCGTCGCGCCCGGAAATGGGAATGCAAGCAACCGGAACAATGCCGATATCGGTCAGATAGCGGCTGACTTCCATTGCCACGGCCTTGAAACGGCTTTCGTCGTAGCCGGCCAAATCCATCTTACTGACCGCCACCATCACTTTTGGAATGCCCAGGAGATGCAGCAGATATGCATGCCGCCGAGTCGTCTCGCGCAACCCCTCGACCGCGTCGATCACCAGGATGGCGGCATCGGCACTGGCCGCGCCGCTGATCATGTTCTTGAGGAATTCGCGGTGCCCGGGCGCGTCGATGAGGACATAGTCGCGGCGTGGAGTCTTGAACCAGATCTGCGTGGAATCGATGGTCACGGCCTGGTCGCGTTCGGCCTGGAAGGCATCCAGCATGAACGACCATTCGATCGGCATCCCGCGTTTGGCGGAGGCCGCCTTCAACTCCTCGTAACGCCCCTCTGGCAGCGCTCCGGTATCGTGCAGAAGGCGGCCGATCAGGGTCGACTTGCCGTGATCCACATGGCCGACGACCACGATCTTGACGGCTGCCTGTTGTTCGCCACCAAGGGCCATTACATGTAGCCGTCCGCGCGCAGGCGCTCGAAGGCGTCCTCGCGCTCGTGATCCATGGCCCGGCCGGCGCGTTCCGCCGTGGTGGTGACCGCAAGCTCGGCGATGATCTCGGCCACGCTGACCGCCGTGGAGTCGATGGGACTGGTGATGTCCTGATCGCCCAGGGAGCGATAGCGCTTGCCGTCGCGGGAGAAATAGAGCGCCACCACCGGAATGCCCTCGCGCGCGATGTAGCGCCACACATCCAGCTCGGTCCAGTGCAGCAGCGGATGGATGCGCACATGTGCTCCGGCCGGGAAGTCGGTCTTGAACTGATCCCAAAACTCCGCCGGCTGGTCGCGGAAGTCCCACTGGCCAGTGACATCGCGCGGGCTGAACACCCGTTCCTTGGCGCGTGTCGCCTGCTCATCGCGGCGAATACCGGCGATCACGCCCTTGAGGCCGTGCTTCTCGATGGCTGTGCGCAGCCCGTGTGTCTTGCGCGCCGCCGAGCGGGCGGCTGGCGGCAAGGTCGGATCGATGGCCTCCAGGGGCGGACACTCCTCGCGCCACAGATCCAACCCCCACTCCGCCGCGTAACGGTCGCGGAAGTCGTACATTTCCTTGAACTTCTTGCCGGTATCCACATGCAGCACGGGAAAAGGCACGTGCCCGAAGAAGGCCTTGCGGGCCAGCCAGACCATGACGTTCGAATCCTTGCCCAGGGACCACAGCATGGCCAGCGGCTCGATCCGGGCATAGGCTTCGCGCAGAATGTAGATCGACTGCGCTTCTAGTTCTGAGAGGCGGTCCATGGCCCGGCGAATTACCGTCTTTACCCCGCCGGAGCAACCGCTTTCGCGCACAGCGCCGTCATGACGGCGCGCGGATCGGCGGCGCCCATCACCGCCCCCATGACCGCGACCCCGGCCGCACCCGCCGCTAGGCAGTCGGCGAGCGTCTCCACCGTCACCCCGCCCAGCGCCAATACCGGAACCGGCAGCCGCGCCGCCGCCCGCAAGCCAGCCAGGCCAAGAGCGGGGCCGTAGCCCGGCTTGCTGGCGCTGGCGAAGATGGGGCTGAGCGTCACGTAGTCCGCCCCTGCCCCGGCCGCCACTTCTGTGGAGGCCACATCATGCGCCGAATAGCCGATGAGGGCCTTCGCGCCCAAGGCTGCCCGCGCCGCCGCCACATCGCCGTTGCCCGGTACATGCACGCCGGCGGCGCCGGCCTCTCGTGCCATGACCGCATCTCCACTGATCGATACCGTGGCGCCAAAGGGCCGGGCCATGACCAGAAGCCGATCCAGCAGATCCCGTTGCGCCGCCATCGAGAGATCCTTTTCGCGCAGCAGGAACCAGCGGCCACCGGCGGTGAAGACCGCCGCGGCCACTTGATCGAGCGGTTGGCGGGCCTGCCGCCGGTCGCTGATGACCAGGATCGGCGGTTTTGGCAGGATCACGAGCCGATAAGGCCGAGCTGCGGGCTGCTGGCTTCGGCATAGGCGCGCTTGGGGATGCGGCCGGCCCGGCGGGCGTCATAACCGGCGGCCACCGCCTGGCGCAAGGCCGCCGCCATGCGCACCGGGTCCTTGGCCCGGGCCACCGCCGAATTGACCAATACGGCGGCACAGCCCAGCTCCATGGCCAGGGCCGCGTCGGAGGCGGTACCGATACCCGCGTCGAGCACCACCGGCACCCGGCTGCGGGCGCAGATCAGGCCGATGTTGTAGGGGTTGCAAATGCCCATGCCGGAGCCGATGGGTGCGCCCAGGGGCATCACCGCGGCACAACCGGCGTCCACCAGCTTCTGGCATGTGACCGGATCGTCGTTGCTATAGGGCAAGACGACAAAGCCGTCGCGCACCAACTCCTCCGCCGCCTGCACCAGTTGCGTCGAGTCGGGATACAATGTCTCGCGGTCGCCGATCAGTTCCAGCTTGACCCAGTTTGTCTCCAGGGCCTCGCGGGCCAGTTGGGCGGTGAGCACCGCGTCGCGCACGGTGGCGCAGCCGGCGGTATTCGGCAGCAGGCGATAGGTGCCGCCGAGCATGTCCACCATGCTTTCGGCATAACCTTCCAGGCTGATCCGGCGCACTGAGACAGTGACGATCTCTGCGCCGCTGGCGGCGATGGCATCGAGCATCACCTGCCGATTGGGATAGCCGGCGGTGCCCACCAGCAGGCGGGAGCCGAAACTTTCGCCAGCGATCATCAACGTTTCCGTCATGCCTTTTCCTCCTGCCCCCGGTCCGCCTCAGCCGCCGGAGAACATCTTGACCACCTCGACCCGGTCGCCCGGATGCACGGCCGTACTTTCCCACGCCCGGCGCGGCACCACTGCCTCGTTGAGCGCCACGGCCAGGCCGCGCATCTCCATCGCCACCCCCTCCTGGCGCAGCAAGCCGGCCAAAGTCGCCGCCGCCAGGGGCAACTCCTTGCCATTGAAGACGATCTGCGCCGTGTTCATGGTCTGGCTCCAGCCGCCGCGCGCCGCGCCGGTGCCGCGGCAAAGCGCGCGGCGCCGAACGGCATGACCGCGGCCGGCATCTCGCCGGTGAGGATGAATGCGGCCACCGCCTCGGCGGTCACCGGTGCCAGCAGGATGCCGTTGCGGTGATGGCCGGTCGCCACCACCAGGCCATCAACCGTCGTAGCCCCCAGGATCGGCGCGTCGTCGCGGCTGGTCGGGCGGAAGCCGACCCAGGTTTCGGCGATGGGCAACTCCTCGATCCCCGGCAACACCCGCCACGCGCCTTCCAGCAGGGCCAGCAGGCCGCCGGCCGTCAGAGACTCGTCGAATCCCCGCTCCTCCACCGTGGCGCCGATCAGCAGGCGCCCATCGTTGCGCGGCACCAGATAGGATTTGGGCGCCCACAGAACATGCGAGAGCAACGGCGTCGCCGGGTCCATTTGCAGAGCCAGCATCTGCCCCTTCACCGGGCGCACCGGCGGCAATGCGGCCGGCGGCAGGCCTTCGATCTCCCGCGACCAGGCCCCGGCCGCCAGTACCACCACATCGGCCTCCACGGCCGTGCCATCGGCCAGGCGCACGCCACGGGCCCGGTTCCCCTCGACGATCAGCGCCGCGACAGGGCAGTGTTCGCGCAGGCGCGTCCCGGCGGCCACGGCCGCCTGCTTGAGGGCCAGGGCCAGTTGGCGGTTATCCACCTGGTGATCGCCCGGGCTGTGCACGGCGGCGGCGATGCCGGAGCGCAGATGCGGCTCGCGCGCCCGCGCCTCGGCGCCGGTCAGCCAGTGCAGGTCAATGCCCAGGCCGCGCTGAAAGTCATAGGTGAAGCGCAACTGATCCACATCGTCGTGGGTGAGTGCCACCACCAGGGTCCCCTCACCCCGATAACCGAGGTCGATGCCGGTGGCGGCCTCCAGCTCCTGGGCGAAGGCCGGCCATGCGGCCTGACTCAGGCGCGTCAGCTCCAGCAGGCTCTGCTCGCCCGGCTCGGCCTCGGCACCGGCGGCCAGCATGCCGGCGGCGGCCCAGGTCGCCCCATGCCCCGCCTCGCCGCGCTCGAAAAGCTCGACGGCGCAGCCGGCCTGCGCCAGACGCCAGGCAATGCCCAGGCCGCAGACGCCGGCACCGATAACGGCGACACACGGGCACGCCCCGCCCGGCGGCGCTGTGAGTGATTGGAAAACTGGTCTTGCCATGCTCCGGCTCCCTTCGCTGGCATAATCCAGATCAGGTTCGATGGGTCTGCTCTCAGCCGACTGACACGATCGTCGCCGGCACCCCAGCCATAATGAAGATTTAGTCTACATCAGCACGGGCACAAGAGGCCAGCGCCATGGGCGAACGATCAGGAGAGCAGCGGCGCGATCTGGCCGGCCAGGCTCAGCAGCGCCATGTCCTGTCCGCGGGCACCGACAACCGAAATGCCGATCGGGCAGTCATCGAACGTCAGACCGGGGATGCTCACCTGCGGCAATCGCGCCAGGCCCGCCAGGCAGAGAAGCGAAAGTGCTTGGTTGCGAAACATCTCGAACTCGGCCGTCGGGGTATTCAGACGGGCCGCTATATCGGGCGAACTCGGCATCACAATCGCCGTGCCCGGTGTGAGAATCGCGGAGAGCTCCGCCGCCACGTCGGCACGGACAGAGGCTGCCTGCGCGAACTGTTTTTCCGAAATGGTCGCCGTCCAGGCAAATCTTTCCGCGATTCCCGGGCCGAAGCTTGGACGAAAGCGGGTGACCCACGCTCCGTGGGTTTGCCAGATCTCATATCCTTGATGGACGCGGAAGGCATCAAGCCCACGGGCGAATCCGCCCGGCGCGATGGCGCGGTGCTCGGCGCCGTCAAATTTGCGTTCGAGAGCCGTGAGGGCCGGCCGAAACACGGCGCTCCGGTCGGGCGCGAGCATCTCGAAGGCATCGTCCGCCACGATCAGCCGGTGGATCGACGCCATCGGCGCCGAGGGCAACAACACCTCACCTACCCGCTGCATCGTCGTTGCATCGCGCGCGAACCAGCCGGCCGTGTCGAAGCTCGGCGCCAGCGGCATGGTCCCATCGAGAGGGATGGCGCCGTGTGTCGTTCGAATGCCGAAGAGCCCGCAATAACTCGCCGGGATGCGGACCGATCCGCCCGTGTCGCTGCCGAGGCCGATGTCAACGCGTCGGCCGGCCGTCGCCGAAGCCGAACCGCTCGACGAACCGCCGGGAATGCGGTCAGGCGCCGCCGGGTTGATCGGCGTTCCGTAATGCACGTTCTCGCCGTTCAGGCTGTACGCTATTTCGTCGGTGTGTGTCTTGCCGACGAACCGCGCGCCGGCATCCAGCAGTCGCTGCACGACCGATGCGGAGCTTGAAGCGATTCCGCTCTGCTCGCGCTTGAGCGGATGGCCGCAGCCGGTCGGATAACCAACCACATCATACAGATCCTTGACCCCCAATGTGAGCCCGGACAGAGGGCCGCTTGCCGCCGACTGCACGGGCACGGGCACATAGTCGACGAAAGGGTCATTGGTCATGCATCGACTCCGGGCATCAATTCCAAGACGGCGGCGGCAAGGCAACCGGGTGCTGTTCGCTCACGGCTGCGGGCGATGTCAGTGTGGGCGATAGCCTTCAGTCGGGCAATTGAATATAGGAAATCAATGCTGGCGCTGTCAGTCTAATGCGAACCGGTCTCCGAAATCCCGCATGATGTGAGCTTCATGCCGCCAATTGACGCCATTCGGCCTGGGCCGCCCAAACGGAGTGACTTGCAACCGCCAGACTCAGGGGGTGATTTTTGGACGCCGATCACCCCTCAACGGGGGACAGAATTGCACGCCGTTCCATGCCCATGGCAATCAGGAGGCGTCCATAGATGACCAAGCCGAACAAATATAAGGGACAAATTCGGCGTGGTGATGTAACACGCGGGGAAGCGATTGAATGGGCGTGGCGGCAATAAGCTGGAAGCAAGACACATGAAAAAGAGACTGGATGGACGAACCGCGTTAGTCACGGCTGCCGGACAAGGTATCGGTAGGGCGACCGCCGAACTTTTCGCGAGCGAGGGGGCACGGGTCATCGCCACGGATATCAACCCGCGGGCCTTGGCGCAGCTTACGGGCGTCGAGGCTCGTGCATTGGACGTGACGGACGGCGCCTCGATTGCGGCCCTGGCGGCGGACCTTGGCGCCGTCGACGTCCTCTTCAACTGTGCCGGGTACGTTCACACCGGCACCATTCTGGAATGCGATGAAGACGACTGGGATTTTTCTTTCTCGATCAACGCCAAGGGGATGTATCGGATGATCCGGGCCTTCCTGCCGGCGATGCTGGCAAAGGGCGGCGGCTCGATCATCAACATGTCGTCGGTTGCATCCAGCGTTACCGGCGCGCCCAACCGATTCGTCTATGGGGCGTCCAAGGCGGCGGTCATCGGGCTGACCAAGTCGGTTGCCGCCGATTTCGTGACCAAGGGCATTCGCTGCAACGCCGTTTGCCCGGGAACCGTTGAGTCGCCATCGCTGGAAGACCGCTTGACGGCAACAGGCGACTACGACAAAGCCCGCAAAGCCTTCATCGCTCGGCAGCCCATGGGCCGGCTCGGCAAACCCGAGGAGATCGCCGAGCTGGTCACCTATCTGGCCAGCGACGCCGCGGCCTACACCACCGGCCAGATTCATGTCATCGATGGCGGCTGGACCATCTGAAATCGGTTGGAGAACAAGAAATGAAACTGCTCCGCTATGGGCCGAAGGGTCAGGAAAAACCCGGCCTTTTGGATTCCGAAGGCCGAATCCGTGACCTGTCGTCAGTCGTGGCTGATATCGGCGGCGCGATGCTGAGCGATGAGGGACTGGCCAGGATTCGCGCCGCCACGCCGTCGACCTTGCCTGTCGTGGACGGCAGCCCGCGGCTTGGCGCCTGCGTCGGTGGGGTCGGAAAGTTCGTCTGTATCGGCCTCAACTATTCCGACCATGCGGCGGAAGCCGGCCTTAAGGTGCCGGCGGAGCCGGTTCTGTTCATGAAGGCGACCAGCGCCATTTGCGGCCCGAACGACGATATCGAAATCCCGCGCAAATCGGTCAAGACCGACTGGGAGGTGGAGCTTGGCGTCGTCATCGGCAGGTCGGCCAAATACCTCGACGAAAACGAGGCATTGGCCCACGTGGCCGGCTACTGCACGGTCAACGACGTTTCGGAGCGTGAGTTTCAGATCGAACGCTGCGGCCAGTGGGTCAAGGGTAAATCGGCCGACACCTTCGGTCCGATCGGCCCCTGGCTGGTCACCCGCGACGAGGTTCCCGACCCGCAACGCCTCGACGTGTGGCTCGAGGTGAATGGGCACAGGTATCAGAACGGCAATACGCGAACCATGGTTTTCACGGTTGCTTCCATCGTCTCCTACGTCAGCCAGTTCATGAGTCTTCAACCGGGCGACGTCATTTCCACAGGCACCCCGCCGGGTGTCGGGCTCGGGTTGAAACCGCCGACCTATCTGAAGGCCGGCGACGTCGTGGAACTGGGCATCGAGGGTCTGGGTACGCAGAAGCAGCTCTGCGTTCAGGCAGAATAAGCCCAGTGCGTCCTTACGGCGCGCGATCTTTAAATGAACAATCGACGGTTTTGCCGCTTTTGCTAGATTGCCAGTGCGCGTCACACCGCGACAATCAGCCAGCGAAAACACACAGGGAGCCTTCAAATGGCGCAACGGCCGAGCTTTAACGATCTTCGAAACCAGCGCGTGCTGATTACCGGTGCGAGCACAGGCATCGGCGCCGCGGTCGCCGTGGGCTTCGGCGCCTGTGGCGCGCATGTCGGCGTCCACTATCACCGCAACGCCGAGGCTGCGAAGACCGTGGCGGCGGAGATCGAGGCAAGCGGCGGGCGCGCGACCCTGCTTCAGGCGGACCTGGCCGATCCGGCCAGTCATGCCATTTTGGCGCAACAGGCGGTGAAGGGCCTTGGCGGCATCGATGTCCTGATCAACAACGCCGGTCAAATCTTCGAGCGGCGTGCGATCGAGAAGATCGACGATGCCTACTACCTTCGGCTTTTCGATCTGAATGTTCGGGCCGTCGTCGGTTTGACCAACCAGTCGCTGCCGGCCTTGGCTGAAAGTGGCCATGGTGCGATCATCACCACGACCTCTATTGCGGCTCGTACCGGTGGGGCGCAGGGCACATCGCTTTATGCGGCGACCAAGGGCGCCCTGGAGTCGCTGACCATCGGTTTGGCCAAGGAGCTTGGGCCGAAAGGGATCCGCGTCAACGCCGTGGCGCCCAGCATGATTGTCACACCCCTGCACGACGGTATCACCAGCCCCGAGACGCTGGAGCGGGTGCGCGCGCAAGTACCTCTCGGCCGGCTGGGTGAGCCCGAGGACTGCGTCGGTGCATTCCTGTTCCTGGCGTCTTCGCGTCTAGCCGGCTATGTCAGCGGGATCACCATCGGCATAACCGGTGGCCGGGTTTAGTCGCGGCGCCTGATTGGCCATGGGTGCCCAGCATGGCTCTGCCCATCCATGACTGTCACTGAATACCGCGGCAACCGCGCGGCCAGCCAAGTTCTTCACATAGCGCTGCTGAACATGCTCGGGCATTATGGCGATGCCCAATACGGTGTTGACGCTCTATTTCGGATACGGCACGCAGGAAGTCTTGGCCGAATTCTACCGGCACAGCATCGAAAACGCATTGGCCTTGCTGGACGGCAATCCGATCCGCGTGTACCGGCCGCAAGACACATGAGTCCGCCGCGTCGGGTCAGTTATGTGTGGCCGAGCGCCGGTTCATCCATTCCGCGACGGTCGGAATGACGATGCTGAGGATCAGGTAGCGCACCACTTGATGTGCGGCGATGAAGGCCGGATCGAGATTCAACGCGAAAGCCAGGATGAGCATCACTTCGGTCGCGCCGGGAGCGAAGGCAAGCAGGGTCAACGCCACCGGCAAGCCAGAGAGAAGAGTTGCAACAATCGCGCCGGCGGCGGAGACCGTGGTGGCGATGAGAAAGCCGATGGTTCCCGGCACAACCATGCCGGCAAGCCCGGACGGCCTAAGTCCCTGGAACCGCGCGCCGACGACCATTCCCAGGACGATAAAGCAAGGAATCACCACCCATCCTGGCAGGACGCCGTGGACCACACCGCCCAGATGCAAGGCCGCGCTTGCGATCAAGGCACCGAGCAAGGCGCCGCCGGGCATGCCAACCCGCTCGGCGCCAAGCCCCGCAGCCGTTCCCGCCAAGATGGCGACTATCAGGCCTAGTATGGACGTTTCGATGTCGACCCTGCCGGTCAGTGCACTGCCATCGCCGAAGCTCGAGACGAGAAGCGGCAGACACGCGACGAGAAAGAACAATCGCATGCATTGTATGATGGCGACGCGCTCGATGCGCGCGCCGTATTTCTCGGCGAGTAGAAGATTGAGCGTCAGCGCACCGGGATTGGAGGCAAAAAAGGAGGTTGCGCGATCCCAGCCCAGGGCCCGGTGGTAGAATAAATAGCCGGCCCAGATGACCGCGGCGACGGTCAAGACCAGGGATGCCATGGTGGTCGGCCAAGCAACTATTCTGTGCAGCGTCTCCCAGGTTACGCTCTCCCCGATCTGCAAGCCGAGTAGAATTAATATAGCGGTTGTCGCGGCCTTGGGGATTTTGATCGGCAGGCCGGCCAGCCCGGTGGCCGCAGCGGTCACCATGGCGCCCGCCAGCCATGGCGCGGGGATGCCCACCCACCACGCGGCAGCGCCGCCCGCCGCGCAGATCGGGAAGGCAAGTATGGTTTTCAGATCACCAAAGCCGCGCACGAAAAGCCTCTCTTAAAAATAACATGCCAGACTGCCGGCCGAGGTGTGCTAATCCATGGCAACGCGGGATCGAAGCCGATTGTGCTGGTGTCACGGACATCAAGTGACGAAACTAACTTCCGCCGAACCAAAGTTCTCGAACTCCGCCGTCGCGACTTGGCCCGGCTTCGCATAGGTGATGCCGGCATAAGTGCCGGTGGTCATGAACTGCCCAGCCTTGACTCCGGCATCGTGGCGCATTTGGTTGACCAGATTGAGCGCCGGCAAGATGGGATCCTTTGTCGGATGCCCGCCCCTCACCCGTGCCACCACCTCTCCATCAATCATCAAGGTAACCAGGAGATCGGACAGATTGACGCCGCGCCATCCGATGTTGCGGGTACCCCGGACAAAGCCGCCATTGGAAACGAAGTCCGCCGCCTTATCCAGCAAGGGTGCATCGGGATAACCTAGAAAACGGGAATCCACGATCTCTATCCCGGCGAAGGCCAAAACGGACTCCTCAACTTCGGCGCGCGTATAGACCGCTTCACGGGGCGGCATGCCGCGATCAAACTGAAAGGCGATTTCCGGCTCTACGCCGAGCAAAGGCATGATGGCGGCGGGGATGCGCGCCGGGCTCTCGAACACCCGGGAGCGCAAAATGGCCCCGCGCATGACCATATCCTCCCACTTTGCCCCAACCTTCCATCCGTCGACAGCCTCGCCAAGCAATGCGACCGCCTGGTCCTGGATGGCGTGAGCCTCCATCAGCGTCGTCGGTTGGCAGGATTTCGACAGACCCTCGATCTTCCGCCCGCTTCCCCTGGCCGCAACCAGCAGGCGGGCGGCTTCCACAATGAAGCGCTGTTCCATGATCATGTCCT
>Ga0315550_1002612_pt1 | contig 10980 bp, 14 predicted proteins | sample SalMarSW160190MG_2_FD_203100 | JGI IMG/M metagenome (GOLD analysis project Ga0315550, IMG submission 203100) | Salt marsh sediment microbial communities from the Plum Island Ecosystem LTER, Massachusetts, United States - Salt Marsh Sediment SW1601-90 ... | reverse complement strand
TGCCGCCATTTTGCCGCGGCGGTTTCGTGTCGAGCCGCCCCGGCGCCTTGGGCGCCACCCCCACGCAGCCCGGCATCGGCGCGAACGGCACCACGATCCCGGCGGCGCCGAAATGGCAGTCCGCGCCCTCCAGCCGCCAATGGTGCAGATAGACGGCATCGAAATCCTCAGCCAGCAGGCCGAAGCCGGGTCGATGCCCGGTCCAGCCCCAGCCCTTGTGGCGCATGTCGAGGATTTCGACCTCCAGGGCGTCGCCCGGGCGCGCCCCTTGCACGTCAACCGAGCCGGTCAGGGCATGCACCCGGGTCCGGTCGACATTCGCGTAGTCGTCGACCGTCGATTCCGGGGTCAGCTGCCCGGTCGCCTCCAGGCATTCGAACGTGACCACGTCCCCCGGCTCGATGGTCAGGCGCGGGGTTACCGAATTGTCCCAGAAGGGCTGCGTGAGCGAAGCGTCGAGATGGTGTTCAGCCATGAGTGGTCCTCGGGGCAGGACGCCAACGGTACACACCCCCTGCGGCGGTGACGAGTGACGCGAGCACAAGCCCCCGGCCGTCGCCGACCGGCCCCTGGCGGCGTGCGGAAGGAACCCTCGAGCCTAGTTCGGCCAGACGCGCTTGCCGAAAATGACACGGCGAGGCGGCACCGCGCCATCGTCGTCCCGAGGCGGTGCGCTGTCGCGCCGCGGCGGGTCCTTGGAGATGATCATTGCGTCGCGCGCCAGGCGCTTCTTGCGTCCGCTGGCCGTCAGCGGATGATCGACATACACCGCCCGCTGCCCGACCGTGGGCACCTTCTCGCCGCTGAACCGCACGCCCATGCGCCCTTCCCGGCGCCACACGACCTCGCAATCGACGAGGAACCCGTCTTCCTCGACATAGAGGGTAAATGCCCCGGGGATCGCCCTCGGGTTGGCGAATTTCAGGCGCGCCCCGGTCTCGCTGATATCGACGATGCCGCAGCGCGCCGTGCTCCTGCCGAGTTCGAACGAAGCGCTCGCGAACTTGCCCACCGCGAAGCGCTTCGCCGCCCGTCGCTCGTCGGAACGCCCTTTGTGGGCGGCCGTCCCGCTTCGTCCGCGCTTGCTCGCACGGGCGCCTTTCGAAGCGGCCTCGGTGGACTTCTTCGCCGGGGTCGCGGCGCGTCCGGAGCCCCGTTTCGCTGGCGACCGGCGGGTTTTTGGCGGTGTGTTCGTCATGCCCGTACGTATGTTTGCGGCCTCCTCGGTAGCGCGCCGAGATTAACGTTCTGCCGACGATACTGGTTAATCCGCCCCGCCTTCGCCGCCGCGGAACGACCTCAAAGTCGCTTTTTCGCGGAAGCGCGCACCCTTCGCGCGCTTCACGCAGATAGTCCGCACCTGCTTGCCAGGCCCGCGCTCGATCGCAACCACTGTGCCGGCCTGCCGAGCCGTAGCTCGCGCCACGCGTAGCCCGAAGGGCGAAGCGTGGTGGGCCCGGCTGGATTCGAACCAGCAACCAGACCGTTATGAGCGGCCGGCTCTAACCGTTGAGCTACGGGCCCGCAGCGCTCATACCAGCGATGCCCGGGCTTGCCTAGCAGCCCCCGCCCGGCTATGGGCGCTGCCTCCAGGCCCGCAACATCGCTCCAAGGAAGACCCGCCGGCGGACGTCTCAAGGCTGCCGGCTATGCCGCAAATCCGCCGCATCGCCGGTCAATGCACTCAGGATCCAAGCCGGGAGACCCAAATGCGCCTCGCCTTTGCTCTGATCGTCGCCACCACCGTCCTCGTCGCCCCCGCTTTCGCCCAGGAGGGCGGACCGCCGGGCCTGATCACCATCAACGGACTCGGCGAGGTCACCGCCGAACCCGACATGGCCATCGTCGCCTCCGGCGTGGTCACCGACGCGGAGACCGCCCGCGCCGCGCTCGACGCCAACACGCGCGCCATGGCGGCCCTCTTCGAGGTGCTCAGCGACGCCGGCATCGCCGAGCGCGACATTCAGACTTCGGGGTTCTCGGTGCAGCCCAAATACGTCCAGTCCGACCGCCGCGACGCCCAGGGCTACCGGCTGCCGCCCGTCATCGCCGGCTACCGGGTCTCGAATGCGGTGACGGTGAGGGTCCGCGATCTCGACGATCTCGGCCGCGTTCTCGACCGCTCGGTCACCGTCGGAGCCAACTCGATCTCCGGGGTCTCCTTCGCGGTCGCCGAGCCCGACGATCTGCTGGACGAAGCACGCCGCCGCGCGGTCGCCGACGCCATCGCCCGCGCCGAGCTGATGACCGAAGCGGCGGGGGTCGGTCTGGGCCGCATCCGCTCGATCTCGGAGCAGTCCGCGCCGCGCCCGTTGCCGATGGCCGACATGGCGCGCATGGCGGTCTCCGCGGAGTCCGCGGTGCCGGTCGCGGCCGGCGAGCTGACCTTTTCGGCCACCGTCTCCATTCAGTGGGAGATCGCGCAGTAGGCGCGCTCAGCCGGCGACCGCCAGCCACAACATCCGGCCGCCGACGATGACCAGGTAGGTCGCGAACACGATCTTCAGCGTCGTCGGTGCCAGCCGGTGCGCCAGCGCCGCCCCTCCCGGTGCGCACATCGCCGCCGTCAGTCCCATTATCGAGAGCGCCGGCACGCTGACGAACCCCAGCGAGAAGGGCGGCGTGCCGGTGGCCGCCCAGCCCGACCAGATGAAGCCCAGCGCTCCCGGCGCCGCCAGCAACACCCCCAGCGCCGAGGCGGTGCCGACCGCGGTATGGATCGGCACGCCGAACGCGCTCATCGTCGGCACGCTCAGCGAGCCGCCGCCAATCCCCATAAGCGCCGAGACGTAGCCGATCACGGCCGCGGAGAGCTGGTGCACCCGGGGCGTCGCCGCGAACCGGCCCATCAGCCGCTTCTGGATGGGCAGCACCTGATTGATGGCGATGGCGATGGCCACCACCCCGAACACAAGGCGCAACGCCGTGCCCGAGTACCAGCCCGCCATCACCCCGCCGGCCAGCGAGGCGACGACGATGAACGGACCCCACAGTCTCAATATGTCGAAATTGACCGCGCCGCGCTTGTTGTGCGCCCAGGCCGAGCGCAGCCCCGTCGGCACGATCGCCGCCAGCGATGTGGCCACCGCCACATGCATGATCACGGCACTGTCGTAGTTCAGGATTCGCAGCACGAAGGCGGTGACCGGCACCATGACGATGCCGCCACCGACCCCCAGCAGCCCCGCGGTCACCCCGGCCACCGCGCCGGCGGCGACCAGCGCGATGACGAACGGGATGTAGTCGAGCGGCGGGAGCAAGCCTATCGGCTGGCCGCCATGGCTTCCTCGAGTGCCGAGACGATGGCGTCGTGCTCTTCGGCCGGCTCGGCGCACACCAGATCGAGTGCCGTAAGGCCGTCGGCGTCCTTGAGGTTGGGATCGGCGCCGAATTCGAGCAACGTGGTCACCGATTCCGGCCGGCACTCGCTGGCGGCGTTCATCAGTGGCGAGCGGCCTTCCGCAGTCCCCTTGTCGGGATCGGCGCCGTTGCGCAGCAGCGCCCTGAGCACCGAGTGCCCGCCCCTCGGACCGGTCGCCAGATACACCAGCGTCTCGCCCCGGCAATTGGACTGGTTGAGTTCACCGCCGTTGCGGGCATACGACTCGATCGACGTCGTGAAATTGTCGAGAACCGGCGAGACGATGGGCGGATCGGAGCAGGCGCCGCCGGACCCGCCGCCTTGATCGCACGCGGCGAGCCCCGTCGCCGCGATCAGTGTCGCCGTCAATGCCAACTGCCAGCTACGCATGTGCCTCGCCGCTCCGTATTCGTGATCCTGACGGGGCGACACAACACCATGGCGTGGCAGACCTGTCCAGTCATTCACGCCGCGACAACCCGCCGGCACCCGCACCCGCCGGGCCGCGACGCCGCCTCAGGCGCCGGCTGCCTCCGCCGCTCGCCTCGCCCATTCGGCGGCACGCTCGAGTTCGCCGGTTTTCGTCGGACCTTCCGTGCCGGTGACAATGAACCCCTCCGGCGGCAGCACGGCCCTGCCCCCGCGCACCCCGCTAACTGCCAAAAAGTCGCTGCAATCGGCGTCTAGTCTTCCCACTTGCGCACCGTTGACGTGACGGGTGCCCGGACCTGCACGAGCGGGGGGGCAGAACCCGCCGCATGCAACCGAGGGACCACCCCGATGCCATTCCACCGCACGTCGCTCGCCGTCGCCGCGGCGCTGGCCTTTGCCACCTTCACCTGTCACGCGGCCGCCCAGCCGGTCGATCCCGATATCGCCGCTCACCTGGCCGCCGCCGGCCTGACCGAGGACGTCTATCTCACCCACGTCGACCTTGCGGACGCCGAGCAAGCGCTTGCTACGGCCAATGACGCGGGCGACGACACCGCAGCCGCCGAGGCCGCGCTTTCCGATGCCGAAGCGGCGTTTTCCGAGGCCTGCCTGGCGGCCGAATTGCCGGATATCCAAAGCTGCGCCGGGGCGTTGGAACTCGCCCTGGCGGACCTGCACCCCGGCGGTGCCCCGGCCCCTGAGCCGCCGATCGTTGAAGAACCGGTTGCCGAACAGCCCGTCGTCGAGGAGCCGCCGGTCGAAGACCAGGCTGCCGAGGAACCCGCCGTCGAGGAGCCCGTGGTGGATCAGCAGGCTGCCGAGGAACCGGCGTCCCGGGTCTCCGAGGAAGACGCCGCCCGGTTGACCGCCGCCGGGCTGCCGCCGGAAATCCTCAGCGCCATGGAAGACTACAACCTCGCCCGCGACGAGGCTCGCAGCTCGCGCACCCCCGAGGCCGCGCGACTTCTGGACGATGCACAGCGCGTGCTTGAGGAGCTGTGCGACGAGGCCGGCTTCCGCCAGTTGCGACAATGTCAACGCGCCGTCGCGGAGGCGCTGGCTGCCGCCGCGCCGGGAGAGACCCCGGTCGCGGAAGTCGAGAAAATCCCCGAGGAGGCGCTCGACCAATCCGAAATCGAGGCGTTGCCGGAAACGGTGCCAATCGAGGAGGCCGCCCCCGTGCTCGACAGCCAGAAAGAGGCCGCGACCGGCCCGCAGCCGCCTGCCGGTTCGGCCACCGCCCAACCGACCGCCGAACCCGCGCCCGAGACCGACGCCGAAGCCCAGGCCGCGGCCTTGCCCGAGCACATCGAGAGCGCGAATGCTGAAACCGGCCAGCGGCTCGATCCGGAAGCAGTCCGGCACCGCGACCAGCCGGAGAACTCAGAAGTCGTTGAGCGGTTCGGCCTCAACGTCGTCATCGAGTTCAACAACCGCTTCTTCGTGCGCGGCAATGACGAGGACCGCTTCGCCGATCCCGAGGACGACGTCTTCTACGAACAGTTGTCGAACGGCCGCATCCGGGAGGTCATCTTCCGCCCCGACGGCAGCCAGCTGGTGACCATTTACAACCGCAACGGCGACGTGCTCCGTCGCTCCCGCATCACCGCCGACGGGCGCGAAACCGTCCTGGTCTATGTCGACGAGCAACACCAGGCCGATTTGCTCGCTTGGCGCGATCCCGGCGAGGATTTGCCGCCGCTGCAACTGTCGATCCCGGTGCGCGAATATGTCTTCAACGTCTCGCCGCGCACCCGCGACGAGGAGCTCATCGCGTTCTGGAGTCGGCCGCCGGTGCAGCGCGTCGAGCGGCTCTATTCGGTCGACGAGATCAAGCGCTCGGCCCGCATCCGCGATCTGGCGCGGCGGGTCGAGGTCGACGATCTGAATTTCGAATTCGGGTCGGCGGCGATTTCGCAGACCGAAATCCGCAAGCTGGCGACCGTCGCCAATGTCATGCTGGAGCTTCTCGACCGCAACCCGGGCGACACGTTTCTGATCGAAGGCCACGCCGACGCGCCGGGGACCGAGCTCGTCAATCTTCGGATCTCGCAGTTGCGCGCCGACACCGTCGCCCGGACGCTGACCGACTATTTCGGCATTCCGCCGGAAAACCTGGTCACCCAGGGCTATGGCGAGCGCTATCTGAAGGCGTTGACCGAGTTCCCCGAGCGGCTCAACCGGCGAGTGGTGTTCCGCCGCCTCGGCCCGCTGGTCTCGCCGGAATTCGCCGGCCGCTGATCTGAGCCGGCTTTGGGAAAGGCGCCCCGCGGGGTGCCTTTTTCGGTTCACCTGCCCGCCGCCTTTGCCGCCCGCCTCGCCCATTCGGCGGCGCGCTCGAGCTCGCCGGTTTTCGTCGGACCTTCCGTGCCGGTGACAATGAACCCCTCCGGCGGCAGCACGGCCCTGCCCCCGCGCCCCTCGAGCCCCCGCAGAATTCTCGGGGCCGCGTAGCGACCGAAGGTCGTCAGAACGAAACGGACGAACGGATTGGGAACCTCGGCATAGACGATGCGCGTGTCGAAGGCCGCCACCGCAACCCCCGCCAGCGCGTCGGACGGCAAGCGGGCAATGAACTCCATCGTCGCGGGCGTCGGCCGGAAAGCCCGCGTCGGCGAGCCGACGAGCACCAGCCCCGCACCCGAAATGTCCGCCGGCCTGACCTCGTGCACCTGCACCACCGTCACCTGATGGTCCGCTTCGAGCGCCTTGCCCATCGCCTCGGCCACCCGGGCGGTGTTGCCGAACCCCGAATCGTAGGCAACCAGAACCTTCACGCCGCCTGCCTCCGCACCGGTTGCCGCAACACGGTCTTCAGCCTCGCCGGCGGCACCCGCCGCGGATCGGAGAGGTAGATCTCGTGGTGGTGGCCGTTCGGGACCAGGGAATTGGCCGGCAGGAACTCCTCGTGCAGGCGCCTGAGCGTCGGCCCTTCGGCGTCGTAGGGCCCGATATGCATGATCTGCACCGCCTCACCCTCCGCGTAGCGCTCGAGCCTGAGCGAGCCGGGCGGCTTGCCGAGCTTGTCGCCGGCCGCCGCCTTCGCCTGTTCATACATCGGCGTTGTGATCCAGTCCGGCACCATCATCATTTGCGTCCACAGCCACTCGTGCTTGCGCGCGGCGACGAACGCCGTCATGTCCTTCGCCCACCACAACGCCTCCAGCGGCGGCACCGTGTAGTCGCGGCCAAGCTCGCCCTTGGAGGCGAACTTCAGTTTGTAGCCGATCGTGTAGAGCCAGGAGACCCCGGTCTGGTAGTCGGCCGCGACACTCGGGTCACCATGCCCGTCGACCATCAGGAAGCCGAACTCCGGCACCGTGACGATCTCGAACCGGTCGGCCGAGGGCTGATAGAACGCCTTCAGGGTCTTCTTGAAATCGGTCTTTTCCATCGCCGGCCTTCCGGTAGGGGGTTTCCCTCCCGGCAGGGCCGAAGGCATTGACCTCGATCAACGACCCGGCCGGCGCCCGCTCCGCTGGCGATCAGCCCGCCGGACGACGTCCCTGGTCGCGAATTTCGGTCAGCTTGTCGTGGATGGAGAACAACACCATGAGGAGCTCCATGTAGACCCGCCACAGGACCAGCCCGAGCGCACCGCCGATGAGAATGCCGACAAAGCCGATCAGCCCGCCCAGCGCCTGGTTGGCGGCGAACCCACCGATGAGTGCCGCGAGCGCCGAGAACACCGCCACCACCGCGATCACCGCCAGCCCCACGAAATAGAGAATCTTGACGATTTTCGGGAACAGGAACTGATCCCACTGCAAGAACATGTTGAACACGATGCCCCTCCCTTTGCCGTCCCGGGCGCCGACGCGCCCCAGGCGAGGTTAGGCGAGGCATGCCGCGAACGCGAGGGCGTCGCGGCGGTTATCAACTTAAGTGCAGAACGATCCGGCGGCTGTGCGGGGCGCTCCGGTGCTCGAACAGATAGAGGCCCTGCCAGGTGCCCAGAAGCAGCCGGCCGCTTCCGATCGGCACCGACAGCGAACTCGCCGTCAGCGCCGCCTTGATATGCGCGGGCATGTCGTCGGGGCCCTCGACGGTGTGGCGGAACCAGCCCGTCTCCTCCGGCACCAGCCGCGCGAAGAACTCCTCGAGATCGCGGCGCACGTCCGGGTCCGCGTTTTCCTGGATGACCAGCGAGCAGGAGGTGTGGCGCACGAAGATCGTCAGAAGCCCCGTCGCGATCCCGCTGTCGGCGACGAACCGGCCCGCCTCTTCGGTGAACTCGTAGAGCCCCTGCCCCCGCGTCTCGATCACGATCGTGCGCTGCGAAGTCGCCTCAGCGTTCACGCCGGTCCTCCGCCTGCTCGGCGATCGCGGCGAGCGTGCGCAGTTCGGTTTTTTCGAAGCGCTGCAGCCAGCGCATCACTTCGGTATGGATCGGCACCGGGTTGAGATAGTGCAGCCGCTCGCGCCCGCGCCGGATGACCACCACCAGGTCGGCCGCCTCCAGAACCGTCAGATGCTTGGTCACCGCCTGCCTTGAGATGTCGAGCACCGAAGTCAGGGCGCTCAGGGTCTGCCCGTTGCGCGAGGCCAGCCGGTCGAGGATGGTCCGCCGGTTCTCGTCCGCCAGCGCGTGAAACACCGAATTGCGGTCCATGGCGGCGACAATACGCAACCTCGCGGTTGCGGGTCAATTCACGAAAGCATGGGAGCCGCATGCAAAGGCGGGCGCGGAGTTGTTTTCGCCCCGATCGTCTCCGGTGGGGGCCGCCGGTTCGGGCCGCTCAAGCGAACAGGCGCTCGCCCTGCTCGTCGATGATCTGGCGGCCCTTGGCGAGCCCGAACTGCGCCGCCTGCTCTTGCGAACCGAGCCGGTCGGCGCGGATGAAACGATGCGTCCTGACCTCGCCGCCGACCGTTTTTTCGATGACGCCGGAAAGCTGGAACTCCTTGCCGGCCTTCATCTCGGTGGCGCGGATGGTGAACCCCTTGTACTCCTCTTCGGCCAGCACCTTGTCGGCACCGGCCTGTTTGTCCTCGCCGTTGGCGCCGAACAGGGATTTCAAAAAGGACATCGCTTGGTTCTCCCCACGTTCCGGGCCCCCATTGTGGGCGATAACCGGGGTGCGGGCAACCGCGGCGGCGGGCCGGCTGGGCCGTCGGGCGCCCGATTCGCCACCGAAAAGCCGCTAACAACCGGCGATTTGGCCTTCGTCGCGCCGCAACGAACCGCTAAGGTCCGCCCTACCTCGGAGCGAGCCCGCGGCCGCGGGACGGCCGGCGTGGGGAAGGGGCCGGGGCAGAAGAGGAGGCAGATTATGGCCGACAACCAGGAATCAGGTACGTCGATGGCGCCCGAGAGCGGCGGTGGCGGCGGCGGCGCCATGATGGTGATCGGAGCGGTCGTGGTGGCGATCATCATCGGGATCGTCGCCTGGTACCTCGCCGGGCAGCCGAACACCACCGCACCCATTGCGGCGATCACCGGCACCGAGATGCCCATGGACGAGGGCACCATGGACGAGCAAGGCACCATGGACGAGCAAGGCGCCATGGACGAGGAAGGTGCCATGGATGAAGGCACCACCGACGGCGCCGCCACCGACGGCGGCGACGCGATGTAGCCAACGGCGCACGTCGATCATCGAGGCGGTGGGGCCGATCGGTCGCACCGCCTTTTTGTTTCGGGCCGCCGACGGCCCGGCCGCGCCGGCGGCAACCTTGACGCGGCGGCCAATTCCACAGCATTTGACCAGCGCCAACGCCCCGCGCCCGCCGCAAAAGGGAACCACAATGCGCCGCAATCGCCTGCTCGTGCTCGCCGCTCTCGTGTTCTCGAGTGCGACCGCTTCCGTTCCCGCCCAGGAGGCCGGCGGCTCGATCACCTTCAATCTCCTGTCGGTCGAGGGGCTGGTCGTCGGCACCACGATGACCATCGACGCCGATTTCGGCACCGAACACGACGTCGCCGTACCGGCACCGTTCTCATTTCTGGTGCCGACCGCCGACGACGTGCGCGAACTCGTGGATCCGGCACCGAAGCCCGGCGACGCCCTGGTCAAGATCAACTTCGCCACCGACGATCTCGAACTGATCGAGAACCTGCAATTCGTCCCCATGACGCTGCCCATGACGGCGCCCGAAGAGCGGCTGCAGGCGCTCGCGCAATTGCTCGCCGAGGACGGTTTCTCGATGGCGGTGGCCGGCTACGAAAACTACACCCGCGACATCGTCCGGCTGACCGAGATCGGCGACTATCAGGGGGTCGAAGTGATCGGCCGGGTCGACAGCCCCGATCTGGGCCTGATCTATATCCGCCTTGTCGGCATTCCCAATCCCGCCGGCCCCGATGGCGTGTTCGCGATCGCCAACGTGGTGGCGGCCAGGCAGCTTCTGCCCAGCCCCGACGATTTCCCGCAAACCCGCGGCGGCACGGCGCTCAAGAACTTCAGGTATCTGGACTAGGGGCGACGCTTCGACGTCATCACTTAGGCGTTGACCTAGGTTTCGTGCCGTGCATTAGTTAGGCCCATGCCTAACAAACAAGCCGCTTTCGATCGAGCCTTCCAGGCCCTCGCCGACCCGACCCGCCGCGCCGTGGTCGAGCGGCTGGGGCGCGGCCCGGCGACGGTCAGCGATCTCGCCGCACCCTTCGAGATGGCCCTGCCCTCGTTCCTGCAGCATCTGAAAGTCCTGGAGGCGAGCGGCCTGATCACTTCGCAGAAAAGTGGCCGCGTGCGCACCTGCGAGTTGTCGCGCCAGACGCTGGCGTCCATGGAGGACTGGCTGATCCGCCAGCGCCTGTTGTGGGAACAGCGCCTCGACCAGCTCGACGAAACCCTTCTCGACCTTCATGCCAGGGAGCAAAGGAAATGACCGACCGCCCCGTCCACACCCCCGATCCGAAACTCGATCTGGTGCTCGAGCGCACGGTCGACGTGCCCCCGGACCTCGTCTGGCGCGGCTATACCGAGCCGGAGCTATTGAAGCAGTGGTTCGCCCCGCGCCCCTGGGCGATCACCGAGCTCGACATCGATCTGCGCCCCGGCGGCGCCTTCAACTTCGTCATGCGCTCGCCGGAGGGAAAGGACTATCCCAACGTCGGCTGCGTGCTCGACGTGGTGCCGAAGACGCGGCTGGTGTTCACCGAAGCGCTCGGCCCCGGCTTCCGGCCGCGAGCCGCCGACCTGCCGTTTACCGCCATCGTCGACATCACCCCCGACGGCAACGGC
>Ga0315550_1002611_pt1 | contig 10980 bp, 11 predicted proteins | sample SalMarSW160190MG_2_FD_203100 | JGI IMG/M metagenome (GOLD analysis project Ga0315550, IMG submission 203100) | Salt marsh sediment microbial communities from the Plum Island Ecosystem LTER, Massachusetts, United States - Salt Marsh Sediment SW1601-90 ... | reverse complement strand
CGTGCACATCGACTGGGTGACGGTGATCGCGCAGGCGATCAACTTTCTGATCCTCGTCTACCTGCTGCGGCGGTTTCTCTATCGGCCGATTCAGCGGGCGATGGCCGAGCGGAAGCGGCGGATCGCGGCGGCGTGGGACGAGGCGAATGCGCACGCACGGGCCGCGGAGGAGCAGACGGCGGAGTACCGACGACGCGTGGACGAGCTCGCGCGCGACCGCGAGCGGCTGCTCGCCGATGCGCGCGAAGAAGCCGACGCCCTTCGGCGCTCGTTGCGCCAGGACGCGGAAGCCGACGCCAAGGCATTGCGGGCCGAGTGGAAGGCCGAGGTCGCCCGTGAGCAGGCCCACTTTCTGACCACGGTGCGGCGCCAGCTCGCCGAGGCCACGCTCCGCGCCACCGCGCACGCGCTCCGCGAGCTCGCGGATGCCGATCTCGAAGGCCGGATCGTGGACACCTTCCTCACGCGTCTCGCGACCCTCGACGATTCGTCGCGGAAGGCGGTCATCGAGGCCGCTCGGGACGCGAACGAGCCGATCCTCATCGAGACCGCGTTTCCCCTCGATCCGGTGCGACGCCGGCATGTGACCCAGGCCGTGCACGACACCTTCGGTGCCGAGCTCGACGTGCGCTACGTGGAGCAGTCCGACGTGACATGCGGCATCCGGATATCGGCCGTGGGCCAGGTCGTCGCGTGGAGCCTCGCATCATACCTCGACGAGCTCGACGCGCGGCTCGATCGGATGATTCAAGAGACGGTCGGCGACGAGGAGATCGCCGCCCCGTGACGGCACCGCCCACCGAGCGCCTCGAACCGCTCGCCGCCGACGTGTTCGCACGACTCGCCGCGGTCACGGAGGACGTGCCGGCCGAGCTCCGCGCGCGAGAGGTCGGTACCGTGCAGGAGGTGGGACAGGGTGTGGCGTGGATTCGCGGGCTGCGGCGGGTCGCCGCCGAGGAATTGCTCACACTCGGTGACGGCACGCTCGCCATGGTGACGGACCTGGATCCGGGGCGCATCGGCGCGACGCTCCTGGGTGGCGACGCCGGCTTGCGCGCCGGCGATCGCGCCTTGCGCACCGGACGCGTGACCGACGTCCCGGTCGGCCCGCGGCTGCTGGGCCGGGTGCTCGATCCGGCGGGCCGGCCGCTCGACGGCCACGGTCCCGTCGGCGCGACGCGCCGCCTTCCCGTGGAGCGCGACGCACCGGCCGTGTTCGATCGCGATCCGGTGGAGACCCCCCTCACCACCGGCCTCACCGTTCTCGATACGCTGCTCCCGATCGGGCGCGGCCAGCGGGAGTTGATCCTCGGCGACCGGCAGACGGGCAAGACGACGCTCGCGGTCGAAGCGCTCGCCAATCAGCGCGAGAGCGGTGTCGTCGGCGTCTACTGCGCCATCGGCCAGCGCGCGTCGGCGGTCGCCAAGGTGGTGGAAGACCTCAAGGCGCGCGGCGCCTTCGGGCAGTGCGTGGTCGTGGTCGCGGGGGGAGAAGATCCCCCGGGACTGCAATTCATCGCGCCCTACGCTGCCACCACGATCGCCGAAGCATTCGTGGGCCAGGGCCGAGACGTCCTCATCGTGTACGACGACCTCACGCGCCATGCCCGCGCCTATCGCGAGCTGTCCCTGCTGTTGCGCCGTCCACCGGGACGCGAGGCGTACCCCGGCGACATCTTCTACATCCACGCGCGTCTGCTCGAACGCGCTGCGCATCTCCGGGAGACCCTCGGCGGCGGCTCACTCACCGCGTTACCGATCGTCGAGACGCAGGCCCAAAACCTCGCCGCGTTCATTCCGACCAACCTCATCTCGATCACGGATGGGCAGATTTATCTCTCACCACGGCTCTTTCAGAAGGGATTGTTGCCCGCGGTGGACGTCGGACGCTCGGTCTCCCGCGTCGGCGGTCGGGCGCAACGGCGTGCCTATCGCGACGTCGCGGGCGCCCTGCGCCTGGTCTACGCGCAGTACGAGGAGCTGGAGACGTTTGCGCGCTTCGGCACGCGACTCGAGCCCGCGACACGCCGGACGCTCGAGCGCGGTCGCCGGGTGCGCGAGCTCCTGAAGCAACGTCCCTTCGAGCCCCGCACGCCGCTCGAGCAGATCGCGATGCTCGTTCCGCTCGTGGACGGCCTCTTCGATCCGGTGCCGCTTCCGCAGGTCGCCGCAGCCGCCGAGGCTGTCCGCGCCGCAGCGCGTCGGGAGCTCGTGATGGTCGGCGAACGCATCGCTCGCGGCGAGCCGCTCATGGCGGAAGATCGGAACCGCATACTCGATACGGCGCGTCGGGCCATCGTGCCCGTCACGGACGCCGGCAGCGCATGAAATCGCTCGACGCGCTGACGCGGCGCATCGTCACGACACGCCAGCTACGGTCGATCGTGGGCACCATGCGGTCCTTCTCGGCGATCAGCATTCACCAGTACGAGGAGGCCGCCGCCGCGCTGCGGCTCTATCGCGAGACCGTGGAGTGGGGCATCAGCGCCGCGCTCCGGCGCTATCGGCCACGACCAGCGGTCCCGCGGGACGGCGCCGGACTGGTCGTCGTGGCATGCGGCACCGACCGCGGAATGTGCGGCCGGTTGAACGAGCTCGTGGCCGACACGGCGCTCGCCGCCCTCGGCCGCTCCGATGGGACGTCCGACGGGATCATCGTCATCGGCGCGCGGCTCGCGGGAGAGCTCGAACGCCTCGGCCACACGCCGTGGGCCGAGGTGCAGCTTCCCAACGCCGCTGCCGGACTCGCCCGCGCAGCCAACGACGTCGTGCTCCGCCTCGATACCCGCATGTCCGAGCCCGGCCTCGATCGGGTCCTCGTGGTACACAGCCGCAGGAAGAGCCGGACGGTGGTGATTCCCGAGATCGTCCAGCTCCTCCCACTCGCGCCCGAGCACCTGCGCGACCTGGCGAGCAGACCGTGGCACTCACGCTCCCTGCCCGCCCACACGCTTCCCGCCGAGCGCCTGTACGCGCTGCTCCTGCGGCACCACCTGTTCGGCTCGCTTGCCGAAGCGCTCGCCGAGGCCTTGGCGAGCGAGCATACCGCGCGCCTCGCGGCGATGCACGCCGCCGAGCGCAATATCGACGAACATCTCGCGGAGCTGCTCGCGGAATCCCATCGCATGCGTCAGGAAGCGATCACGGAAGAGCTGCTGGACGTGGTGTCCGGCTTCGAGGTCGCCGAGCACGGCGGCGGAGGATAACCACCATGTCCCGCAAGGCGCGGCGTCGCTGGTCGCAGCGGGTCACCGCGGAAAGCCACGCGCTGGCGCTCGAGCCCGGCGTCTTCACCCTCGACGATCCGTACGAGATCGCGCGCGCGCTGCAGCGCTCGGCCGAACGGAGTACCGCACGCAAATCGCCGCCCTTTCGGTCGGCGATGTCGATGCTGACGCTCTACATCAATCGCGCCGGTACGCAACTCCCCGCGGCACAGCGCGCCCGGCTCGAAGCGGCCAAGGACGCGCTGCGCGACCTTTGCGGGAAGCGTCGCGGAGACGACCCGTTCAGACCGTCATCCGAGGCGACTGCCGATCGAGCAACTGCGAGAGCGCACCCGCCTCGGACGTCAGGAGCTCCAGGACGTCGTCGAGACTGATGATCCCGATGAGCCCGCCCTTGATGTCCTTCACGACGAGACGCCGCGCGCTGGCGCGCGCCATCCGGTCGATCGTCTCCTCGATCGGCGCGTCTTCGTCGATCGTCGCCACGGGCTTCGACATCACCGTCGAGACGGGAGTGCTCTTGGCATCACGACCCTCCGCGACGCACCGCACCGTGATGTCCCGATCGGTCACCACCCCGAGCGCCTTCTTCGGGCTGCTCGGATCCACCACGACGAGCGTGCCCACGTGACTGTCCTTCATGCGACGTGCCGCGACGTGTACCGACTCGTCGGGTGTCGCCGTGACGACCACGCGCGAGCAAATTCTTCCGGCTGACATCGTTCGACCCTCCCCTTCTCAATTCCCTCACCAGTCCCGCACCGTACCTCCATGCAGCAACCTGCGGGGCGCGACCTGACGCGATCTTGAATCGCCGGTGAATCATCGGCGAAGCGGCGGGCTGAAGGGCGGCTCATCCGTTGCTCAGGAGCGGCTCAGGCACGAGACACCGTCGAGCGAGCGGGATAGACCCTGCAAACTGCGGATGGGCGCCCCATGGCAGCGCCCCGATGTCAGGCGGCGGCGAGGCGGCGGATCGCCGATGCGAGAATCGGTGCCACGCTGCGAACGTGAAGCGGCAGGCCGGGCGCGGACGGCACCGCGACGGTGTCCGTCATCACTAGGCGCGCGAGGTCGAGGCGCGCCAGCCGTGCCGGGGCATCACCCACCAGGAGGCCGTGGGTCGCCGCAACCACGGCCCCGGCGTTCGCCCCTGCAGCACGCACGCTCGCGAGCGCCGCCTCAACCGTGGCTCCCGTGCTGATCATGTCGTCCACGATGATCGGCGTCCGGCCCGCGACCTCACCGGTCAGCCGCCGTACCCGCACGCGTTCGCCGCTCACGCGGGTCTTGTGAACCACCGCCGTCGGGAGATCGAGCACTTCGGCGTAGCGGTCGGCGAGCCGCGCGGCGCCGAGATCCGGAGCCACGATGACGCCGTTCGGAACGTCGCGGAGCGCCTCGGCGAGCTCCGGCACGGCGCTCACGTGCTCGAGCGGATCGCTGAACACACCCTCCAAGGTCGGCGAGTGCAGATCGACGGCGACGATGCGCTCGATCCCCGCGCCGTGCAGCATGTCGGCGACCACGCGTGCGCCAACGGCCTCCCCATCCCTCACCCGCCGATCCTGACGCGCATATCCGAAGTACGGCACCACGGCGGTCAGGCGTGCGGTGCCGCTCCGGCGCGCCGCGTCCGCGAGGAGCAGGAGCTCCAAGAGATGCGTCTCGACCGGCGGTGACGTGGACTGGAGGAGGAACAGGTCTCGGCCGCGCAGCGACGGGGCGACTTCGACGTGCAGCTCGCCGTCGGGAAATCGCGCGACCGCCGCTTCATCGAGCGCAATTCCCAGATGCTCGGCGACCGCGTGCGCGAGCGTCGGGCACGCGGAACCCGCCAGAAGCGCGACGGGCAAGGGCGCGTGTTCCTTCGGGATATCCACGTCAGCACCTTGTCCAGTCGCGTTTGAAGCCATGGTGAACCGCCCGTGAACGCGCCCGGGGCGCTCGGCTGAACGGTGCTTGTGGCGCGTTTCAGCCTCCCTTCGGCCCGCGATGCGCAATGAGTCTCGTGGTGGCGCGCCCTTCGCCGCCCCGGAACCTGCCGCAGGGAGGTGCACATGGCCGGACTGCTGCTCGAGGCGATTCCGTTGAATGATGTGGCCCGCGGGGGACGCCAGCATCTCGGCGATCACGGATCATTGGACGGCGCCGCAGCCTGGTTCACGGCCGTCTGCCGGGACGTCGGTGAGCAGAGCGTCGCGCACGAGGTCGGTGAGGCGGCCCTCGACGCCGCACGGGAAGTCCTCACGCGGATTGGACGGGCGGAGACGGACGTCAGCAATCAGCAGCATGAGCGTCTGGCGCTTCTCGTTGGAGACCGCTCCACGGTCGCGCGACCGCCCGCATGACACCGCCATCATCCGGTCGCACGCGGGATGCGGAGATGACGATCTTCTGCTGCGGCGACGTGATGACGGGCCGCGGTATCGACCAGATCCTGCCGCACCCGTCCGACCCGCGCATCGCCGAACCGCACGCGCGTACCGCGGAAGTGTACGTCCGGCTCGCCGAGGACAAGAACGGTCCCATCCGCCGCCCGATGGATTGGGGATACATCTGGGGCGACGCCCTCGCGGAGCTCGATTGGACGGCTCCGGCGACGCGCATCGTGAATCTCGAGACGAGCGTCACGGCGCGGGACACCCCCGCGCCCGGGAAGCAGATCCATTACCGCATGAACCCCAAGAACGTTCGCTGTCTCACGGCGGCCGGGATTCAGTGCTGCACGCTCGCCAACAATCACGTGCGGGATTGGGGCGTCGCGGGGCTGATCGAGACGCTCGATACCCTGCACGGCGCGGGGGTCGCGACGGCGGGCGCGGGACCCGACGCCGAGCGGGCGAGCACGCCGGCCGTCATCGCCGTGGGAGACGGCCCTCGCCTGCTCGTCTTCGCGTTCGGCGTCGCGGACAGCGGCATCCCCGCCGAGTGGGCTGCGGCCGAGGGCCGTCCCGGGGTCAACCACCTGCCCGATCTTTCCACGGAAAGTTGCGATCGCGCCGTGGCGCAGATTCGGCGTACCGCACGTCCCGGCGACATCGTGTTCGTCGCGCTGCACTGGGGAGCCAACTGGGGATACGAGATCGCCCCCGAGGAGCGCGGCTTTGCCCGCGCGCTGATCGACCGCGCGGGCGCCACGGTGATCTGCGGCCATTCCGCGCATCACTCGAAAGGCATCGAGGTGTACCGCGATCGACCGATATTCTACGGCTGTGGCGACTTCATCAACGACTACGAAGGGATCACGGGCTACGAGCAGTACCGTGGGGATCTCGCGCTCATGTACTTCGTCACGCTCGATCGAACCGCCGGCACGCTCCTTCGCCTGCACATCACACCGTTCCAGCGACGCCGCTTCCGGCTGAACCGCGCAACCGCCAGAGACGCGCACTGGCTCGCCGACACCCTCTCGCGAGAGGGGGGGCTGCTGAACACGCGGCTCGAGCTGACACCCGACGGCACGCTCGAGCTGCGCTGGCGCTGATCCGGCTTCTGCGCGCCTGCGCTCGGGAGGCGGTCAGGCCTTCGCGTCCGCGGCGTCGAGGTGTCGCTCAAGGGCCTCGAGCCACGCATGGACCGCGGTCACCGACGGGAGCCGATACCGCGCCGCGGTGCCGTCCGCCGCGCCACCGTCGCCCACCCGCACCGAGATGCCGTCCCGCGCGTTCACGGCGCGAAACGCGTCCTCGTCGGTGACATCGTCGCCGAGGTACACGGGTCGCCGGCCGGCGAAGGGCGGCGCCTCGAGATAGCGATCGACGGCGTGCGCCTTCGTGGCATCGCGCGCACGCAGCTCGACGATCATCTTTCCGCGCAGCACGGCGACCGACGGACCGATCTCCGCGGCCGCGCGATCGGCCATCGCGGCGGCCGCGTCACCGGCGGAGGGAGCGGCGCGGTAGTGCAGTCCGAGCGCGATCCCCTTGTCCTCGGCCCAGGTCCCGGGATGCTCGGCGGCGAACGTCCCAAAGGCGCGGCGCGCGCGGTCGAGCATCGCCGGGTCGAGCGGCACCCGATGCGCGCGACCGTCGACATCCCGCCATTCCGCGCCGTGGATCCCGGCGACGGGAAATCGCGCCGGGGCCGTCAGCCGATCGATCGCGTCCATCGGGCGGCCGCTCACGAGCGCGAGCGCCCCCCCGAGATGCGCCTGCAACCGCTCGAGACAGACGACGATCGCCGGCGGTAGGTGCACGGCGTCGGGATTCGGCGCGATCTCGGCGAGCGTGCCGTCGAGATCGAGAAAGAGGGCCCAATCGGCCGCATGGGTGGGGTAGGGTGGCTCAGACATGGTCAACAAGGGATAATAGTAGTGTAGCAGTGCCCGACATTCGCAATCTCCGACAGATTGGGGTGAGACCAAACCCACCGTGCGACAAGCCAATCTCGTCATCGTCGCCAACGCGCTGCCCGTGCGTCTCGTCCGGGAGCGCGGATCCCACCGGTGGCAGAGCAGCCCCGGCGGCCTCGCGTCCGCACTCACGCCGATCGCGCGCGAGGAGGGAGGGGCGTGGATTGGATGGACGGGCGAAGTGGACCATCCGCGGCGTCCGTTCGATCATGAGGGTATCTGGCTCGTGCCGATGCGGTACTCCGCCGCCGATGCCGAAGACGCCTACGCCGGCGCCTGCAACCGGATGTTCTGGCCGCTCTACCACGGGGCCGTGCGCCGGCCCGAGTATCATCGTCACTGGTGGCGGCAGTACGTCGCGGTCAACGAGCGGTACGCCAAGGAAACCGCCCAGGTCGCCGCACCCGGCGCCACCGTCTGGGTACAGGACTATCACCTGCAGCTCGTGCCCAGCATGCTGCGCGAGCTGCGCCCCGATGTCCGCATCGGTTTCTTCCTCCACATTCCCTTCCCGCCGGAGGATCTCTTCATCCGGCTCCCGTGGCGTCGGTCCATCCTCGAGGGGATCCTCGGCGCCGATGTCGTGGGCTTCCAGACGGCGAACGACGCGCGGAACTTCACGCGCCTCGTCGCGCGCCTGACCCCGGGCGTCCGCTCGCCCTACCGCGTCCAGTTGCATGGACGCTCGATCCGGGTGAAGGCGTATCCGATTTCGGTGGACGCGGAGCGCTTCGACAAGACCGCGCGCGACCCCGCGGTGCTCGCGCGGGCCAAGGCCATCGCGGATCGCCTGGGACACGGCCGCACCATCTTTCTGGGCGTCGACCGTCTCGACTACACGAAAGGCATCGATCTGCGACTCAAGGCATTTCTCCAGCTGCTCCGCAGTCGGCCCAAGTCGCTGGAGGATGCGGTCTTCGTGCAGGTCGCCGTCCCGAGTCGCGAGCGCATCCCCGGCTACCAGGAGCTCCGGCGCAACGTCGAGGAGCTCGTGGGACAGATCAACGGTCGGTTCGCCGAGGTGGGAAACGCGCTGGTGCACTACGTCCGGCGCAATCTGCCGTTCGAGGAGCTCGTCGCGATGTACCGCGCGGCCGACGTCATGGTCGTCACGCCGCTATGTGACGGCATGAATCTGGTCAGCAAGGAATATGTGGCCACGCGGTTCGACGATACGGGCGTGTTGATCCTGAGCGAGTTCGCCGGGGCGGCGGCGGAGTTGGACACCGCGCTCCTCGTAAATCCCTACGACGTCGACGGCGTGGCCGAGATGATGACCCGCGCCTTGGAGATGCCGAAACGCGAGGCGGCGGAGCGGATGCAGGCGATGCGCCGCACGGTCCGGCGCCGCACCGTCTATCGCTGGGCGGCGTCGTTCCTCAAGGATCTGCGCGACACCGAGTCCAAGGCCGGTCGCCGCCTATTCCGGTAGCGCCGCGGCCGCTGCGCCGATCAGTCCGACGTCGGTGTTGAGAATCACCCAGACGGGAATGGTGGACAACAGGTTCGACATGCGCCCTTTGCGGCGAAACGCGTCGAGGAACGACCCGGCGCGCAACCGCGGCAAGATCTTCGGCGCGATGCCGCCGGCCACGTAGATTCCCCCTTCCGCCTTGATCGTGAGCGCGAGGTTCCCCGCCTGCGCCCCGTACATCTCGACGAAAATCGACAACGCCTTTTCACAGAGCGGATCGTCCCCGGCCAAGGCGCGGTCGGAGATGACCGCGGCGGCGTCACCCTGCTCCATCGCGGTGCGTGTCTCGGGCCGTTCCGGCGCGTAGCCGTCCCCCGCCAGGAAGCGGTACACGTCGACCAGCCCGGGCCCGGAGACCACCCGCTCGAACGAGGCGTGACCGTAGCGCGTCTGGAAGTGCTCGGCCAGCCGCCACTGAATGGCGCTTTGCGGCGCGAGATCCACGTGCCCGCCCTCCGAGTCGTGTACACGGTAACGCCCGTGTTCCCAGAGCAGGAACGCCTCCCCGAGTCCGGTGCCCGCGCCGATCACGCCGATCGGCGCCTGCGCGCGGGGCGCGCCGCGCTGGAGCTCCGCGCGATCCTTCGGGCCCATGTACGGCAGCGCGTGGCCGAGGGCCTCGAAGTCGTTGATCACGCGGGTGCGCGCCACGCCGATCTCGTCCCCAAACCCCTTCACGTCGATCGACCAATCGAGATTGGTGAGCTGCACCCTGCCGTTCTCGATCGCGCCCGCGACGCCGAACGACGCCGCGTCCACGTCACCCGCCACGTTCGCGCGGAACTGTTCGACGATGGGCCCGAGCCCGTCGAACTTCCGACTTTCGTACCGGCGTTCCGCCAGTATCGTCCAGGTGGTCTCGGTGATCTCGACCACCGCGAGACGCGCGTGCGTGCCGCCCACGTCGCCGGCCAGCACCTTCATGATGTACCTCCGCGGAGCTCGGCCGCCGCCGCGCGATCCAGGATCCAGTATCCCGCCCGGGCGAGCTGCGCCGGGCATCCGATGACGTCGTCGGGCCCTTCGAGGGCACGGGCCACCGCCTCCGCCTTGGCCGCGCCGGCGGCCAGCACGAGCGTCGCTCGTGCCGCGGCGAGCACCGGCGGGGTGATGGTGAGCCGCCGCGGCGGCGGCTTCGGACCGGTGACGAAGAGCACCCGGCGCGCCTGTTCGGTGACGGCCGAACTGCCCGGAAAGAGCGATGCGGTGTGACCGTCTTCACCGATCCCGAGCAACACGAGATCGAGCCGCGCGGGCAGGAGCGCCTCATACGATCGCGCGGCGGCCTCGACGTCGGCGGCCTCCGCGTGCATGCGGTGGATCTGGGGCTCCGGGATCGGAACGCGGGTGAGTAGGGTCTCCCGCGCCATCCCGAAGTTACTCTCCGGATCGTCGGGCGGAACGGCGCGTTCGTCGCCGAAGTAGACGTGCACCTGCCGCCACGGCACGTCGTCCCGCGCCGCGAGCGCCTGGTACACCGGGCGTGGCGTGGTGCCGCCCACGAGCGCCAGCGTCGCCGTCCCTCGGGCCGCGGCGGCATCCGCGAGCAGCCGCGCGATCCGGTCCGCGCCCATCGCCGCGAAGTCGGTCCGGTCCACCACCGTCACGCGGTCGGCCGCCGTCAAATCACCGTCCACTCACGCCCGTCCTTCTGCAACAGCGCGTCCGCCGCCGCGGGGCCCCATGAGCCGGACGCGTAATTGGGAAAGTCCGCCGGGGCGTCGGCTTCCCACGTCGCGATCAACGGATCGACGATCTGCCACGCACGGTCGATCCAGTCCGCGCGCGCGAAGAGCGTCTGGTCGCCCTCCATCACGTCGAGCAACAGCCAGGCGTAGGCGCGTGGCGGTTCGGTGACCCCGAACGCCGACGCGTAGAGGAAGCTCGAGCGCACGTTCTCGATCCGGAGCGTCGGCCCCGGCTGC
>Ga0315550_1002610_pt1 | contig 10981 bp, 12 predicted proteins | sample SalMarSW160190MG_2_FD_203100 | JGI IMG/M metagenome (GOLD analysis project Ga0315550, IMG submission 203100) | Salt marsh sediment microbial communities from the Plum Island Ecosystem LTER, Massachusetts, United States - Salt Marsh Sediment SW1601-90 ... | reverse complement strand
CGCCGCGATAACCGTCGTGAAAAATCTTTTCATCATGTATCCGTTCCTTTCGTTTGCTGTGTTTTGTTTGATGGTGTCTGCCTAAAGATTGCTCGCCAGGAATTGGCGGAAGCGGTCCGATTTCTGATTGCCGAAGACCTCCTGCGGGGACCCTTCTTCCTCTATCCGGCCGAGATGAAGAAAGACCACGTGCGAGGACACCTCGCGGGCAAAGCCAATCTCGTGGGTGACCACGATCATGGTCCGGCCTTCCTCGGCCAGCTGACGGATGACCCGCATCACTTCGCCTACCAATTCCGGATCAAGAGCGGACGTCGGCTCGTCGAACAGCATGACGGCCGGCTCCATGGCCAGGGCCCGGGCGATGGCGGCACGCTGTTGCTGACCGCCGGAGAGATGTGAGGGGTAATAGTCCAGCTTATCGTCCAGGCCGACCTTGTTGAGCACCGCCCGGGCGCGCTCATGCGCCTCGGCCTTGGGTATTTTCAGCACGTGGATCGGCGCTTCCACAACGTTTTCCAGCACCGTCATGTGCGACCACAGATTGAACTGCTGGAACACCATGCCAAGGCGCGAGCGAATGCGGTCGACCTGGTTCGGATCAGCGGGGATGACACGCCCGGTCTTGGTCTTGGTCATGCGAATCAGCTCGCCGCCCACGGAGATGCGACCCGAATCCGGGATTTCCAGCAGGTTGATGCATCGCAAGAGCGTACTTTTGCCGGAACCGCTGGAGCCGAGCATGGCAATGACATCGCCGACGCTGGCAGTCAGCGAGACGCCCTTGAGCACCTCGAGGGCGCCAAAGGACTTGTGCACGTCCTCGCAGACGAGGGCCGGTTCAGCCGTGACTGGCCTGGTGGCGGGTTCCGCCATGGGCCTAAAGTCCCCCTTTAACCTTTTATTGTAGCGATATTTGTTTGGTCTTGTGAGCGTAGGGTAGATGCCTTTGCCCCGCCGTTCAAAGTAAAAAAAAGCAGGTTTGTTTGGCCTCCGGCAGCGCCTAGTTCGCTGCCGGCAGGGCCTGGCGTGCCGCCTCGACGGCGGCCCGCTGTGGTGCATCGGCGGGCAAATCCCTAACTAGAGCCTCCGCCCGGGCCAGCGCCGCCTTGGCATGGTCCGCCTCGCCCAGCACGCCGTAGGCGCGGGCCAGGCGCAGCCATCCGTCCAGATTCTCCGGCTGCTCTTCCTGGCGGGTGGCCAGGCGCGCGACCATGGAGCGTATGAAGGCGAGCCGATCCTCGCCGCTCATCTGGCCGGCGGCTTCCACGTCGGCCTGGCTGGGGCCAGGGACGCCGGCGATCGGGGGGCTGGACACGGGGGGGCTCGCCGCGGAAGGCGCCGTTTCGGCGGTCGTCGTTTCGGCGGCCTCGGGAGGCGGATCTTCGCCCAGGGCGGCGGCCGCCTGGCGCACTTGACCGGCGACGAAGTCGCGCCAGGAAGCCTCCGGTGGCGCATCGCGCAGCAAGTCGGTCCAGGTGGTGACCGCCTCGTGCATGCGGCCATCCTGGGCCAAGGCCAGGCCGCCGTAATAGCGGGCGCGCGGCTCTAGCCGATCGCGCTCCAAGGCGGCGGCGAAGGCCTGGCGTGCCTCGGGGGTGACCGTGCCATCGGCGGCGGCGGTCAGGGCTTCGCCCTGGGCCGCGTGCACATCGGCCGAATCGAAGCCATGCTCGATGGCCTGGCCGTAGACCCGCGCCGCTTCGTCATAGCGCCCCAGGGCAGCGTAGGTACGCGCCAGCAGCATCCACCCCTGCATATCATCCGGCGATACGGCCAGTCGCGCGGCCAGACGGTCCGCCATTTCGGTCAAGGCCGGCGTCGTGTGACCATCGATTTCCGCCGTGGTTTGCCGTTCGGCGAACGGCTGGCTGGGGGCGCCGGGGGCGCCGAGCATCAGGTACGCGACAACCGCCAGCGCCGGCACGGCGATGACCAGCGCGATCGCCACCGCCTTGTGGGCCGGCCGCGGCGCCGGATCGCTCTCGCCTTGCGGCGTGTCGGCCGGGGCGACGGCGAGCATTCGACGCTCAACCTCGGTCCGCGCGGTGGCGGCCTGCTCCGCGCCGATCTCGCCGCGCGCCAGGTCCCGGTCGATCTCGGCGAGCTGATCCCGGTAGACGGCCATATCGTAGGCGTTCCGGTCGGCGGCGGCGGTGGCCGGCCGGCGCAGGAGCGGCACCAGCAAACCGGCGACGACCAGCGCGATCAGGGAGGCGGCGACACTCCAGAAAATCATCGTGCGCGGGGCTCCGCCGCATCCGTGTCGGCCAGCGCGCGCTCCAACCGCTGGCGCTCGTCGGTGCTCAAGGGCGCCGGTCCTGCCGCCGGGTTGCGCCGCCGGCGCGCATAATAGGCCACCACGCCGCCGCCGCCGAGCAGCACGAGCAAGGCCGGGCCGAACCACAGCAGGTAGGTCTCCGGTTTCATCGGCGGGTTGAACAGAACGAAGTCGCCATAGCGGGCCACCAAATAGGACTTCACTTGATCGTCGCTGTCGCCGGCCACCAGGCGCTCGCGCACCAGGACGCGCAGATCGTGGGCCAGATCGGCGTTCGACGAATCGATCGGCTCGTTCTGGCACACCAGGCAGCGAATATCCTGCGACAAGGCGCGGGCGCGCGCCTCGAGCACCGGATCGTCGAGCATCTCACTCGGCAGCACCGCCCAGGCCGGCGAAAGACCGACGAGCCAAAGTGTGAGGGCGAGAAGCCACATCCTCATTGCGACAGCTTCCGGATCATGGGCCGGATCGTTTCGTCCAGGGCTTTCTGGTCTATGGGGCCAAGCTGGCGATAGCGGATGCGCCCAGTGCGGTCGATAATATACGTCTCCGGCACGCCATAGACCCCCCAATCGATGCCGACCCGGCCGGTGCTGTCGGCGCCGATGCGGCCATAGGGGTTGCCGAGTCCGGTCAGCCAGGCGCGGGCCTCCGCCGGTTCGTTCTTATAGTTGACGCCGTACAGACGCACCTTGTCGTCTTTGGCCAACTCCAGCAGATAGCGATGTTCCAACCGGCAGGGCACGCACCAGGAGGCGAAGAAATTGACCAGCGTCACCTCGCCGGTGCGCAGATCGTCGGCACTCAGGCCCAACCCTGCCATGCCCTCGATGGTTGGCAGGGAGAACTCGGGCACCGGCCGGTCGATCATCGCGGACGGGAGGTCGTGCGGATGGCGGTCGGGATTGAGGCCCCAGATGAAATAGCCGGCCAGCACGCCAAAGGCCACGAGGGGTGCCAGAAAGATCAAACGCCGGCGGACGATCGTGCCGGATGTCATGGCTTCGGTCATGCTATGCCCGTGCCGGGGTGGCACCCGCCGGGGCCTTGGCGCGCCGTGCGGGCGCCCCCAGGCGCAGCCGCCGGTCGCTGAGCGAAACGCCCCCGCCAATGACCATGAGCAGGACACCGGCCCAGATCCACGGCACCATGGGCTCGTAGAAGATGCGCACGGTCCAGCCGCCGGCCGCGTCCGGATCGCCGATCACCACATAGAGATCGGCCAAGCCGGTGGTATGGATGCCGGCCTCGGTTGTCGGCATCTGTTGCACCGGATACAGGCGCTTTTCCGGGGTCACCTGCGCCACCAGGCGATCGCCGCGGGTGATGGTCACGAACGCCATGTTGCTGGAGTAATTGGGCCCCTGGACCGGCTCCACGCGCTCCAGACGGTATGTGTAACCGGCCAGATCCACGCTTTCGCCCGGGCGCATGACCTTCACCGACTCCGCCTTCCAGGCGGCCGCCGCGACCATGCCGGCCATGGCGATGGCCAGCCCGGCATGGGCCAGGGTCATGCCGTGCGCCGACCGGGGCAGGCTGCGCGCCCGCCGTACGCTTTCGCCGGGCGACACGCGGAACAGCCTGATACGCTCCGCCCATTCCGCCAGCGTGCCCACCAGCAGCCACGCCGCCAGCCCCATGGTGAGGACCGCCAGCACCGGACCGCCTTCCAGGGCGACGGCGCCCAGGGCGGCGGCGACGGCGGCGGCGAAGGCCAGCTTCAGGCGGCCGAGCACGCCAGCCAGATCGGCCCGCTTCCAGGCCAGGAACGGCCCGACCGCCATGGCCGCGATCAACGGCACCATGATCGGCACGAAGGTCTTGTTGTAGAACGGCGGGCCGACGGAAATCTTGTCGCCGCTCACCGCCTCCAGGAACAGCGGATAGAGGGTTCCGAGAAAAACCGTGCCGCAGGCCGCCACCAGGAGCAGGTTGTTGAGCACCAGCGCGCCCTCGCGGCTGACCGGCGCGAACAGGCCGCCCGGCTGCAAGGAGGGGCCGCGCACGGCGAAGAGGATCAGCGAGCCGCCAATGGCGACGCACAGCAGCAGCAGAATGAACAGGCCGCGTTCCGGATCGGTGGCGAAGGCATGCACCGAGGTGAGCATGCCGGAGCGGACGATGAACGTGCCGATCAGGGAGAGCGAGAATGTGAGGATGGCGAGCAGGATGGTCCATGCCTTCAGGGCATCGCGCTTTTCCACCACGATGGCCGAATGCAACAGCGCCGTGCCCATCAGCCAGGGCATGAACGAGGCATTCTCCACCGGATCCCAGAACCACCAGCCGCCCCAGCCCAGCTCGTAATACGCCCACCAGCTGCCCAAGGTGATGCCGGCGGTCAGGAAGCACCAGGCGACCAGGGTCCACGGCCGCACCCAGCGCGCCCAGGCCGGATCGACCCGGCCCTCGATCAGAGCGGCGATGGCGAAGGAAAAGGCCATGGAGAAGCCCACATAGCCGGAATAGAGCATGGGCGGATGGAAGGCCAGGCCCGGGTCCTGCAACAGCGGGTTCAAATCGTTGCCGTTGATGGGGGCGGGAAAGATGCGCTCGAAAGGATTCGAGGTGAGCAGCGAGAAGGCCAAAAAGCCGATGGCGATCCACGCCTGCACCGACAGCACGCGGGCGCGCAAGGGCGGCGGCAGGTTGCCGCCGAAGACCGCGACCGCGGCCCCGTAGGCGGCGAGGATCAGCACCCACAGGACCATCGAACCCTCGTGATTGCCCCAAAGGCCGGTGATCTTGTAGAGCAGCGGCTTGGTGGTGTGCGAGTTCTGCACCACGTTGAGCACGGTAAAGTCGGAGACCACATGGGCCCACATCAGCGCCAGGAAGGCGATGATGATCAGGACCAGCTGCAGCAGCGCCGCCGGGCGCGCCACGTCCATCCACGCGGCGTTGCCGCGGCTGGCGCCGATGATCGGCACGCTGCCTTGCACCAGGGCAACCAACAAGGCCAGGATCATGGCGAAGTGGCCGATCTCCGGGATCATTTTGCGGTCTCCTTGGAATCCCGCCATTGCCCGGATTTCTTCAGGGCGTCGGCGACTTCCCGGGGCATATAGGTTTCATCGTGCTTGGCCAGCACCTCGCGGGCGACAAAGGTGCCGTCGGCGCCGATGGTGCCTTCGGTGACCACGCCTTGGCCCTCGCGGAACAGATCGGGCAACAGGCCGCGATAGGTGACGGGCACGCTGTGGCTCAGATCGGTGACCCGGAAGGTGGTTGTCACCCCGTCGTCCAGGCGATGCACCGAGCCTTCCTCCACCAGGCCGCCCAAGCGGATGGAGCGGCCGGCCGGGGCGCCGCCGGCGGTCAGTTCGGTGGGGCTGAAGAAATAGGTAATCTCGCTCTGCAAGGCCCCGAGCGTCAGGGCGGCGGCGCCGGACAGGATCAGCATGGCCGCCAGGACCACATACAGACGACGGCGCTTGCGGGTCATCGCTGCGCCTCGCCGAGGCGGGCACCAGCACTGGGTGGCGGCGCGGGTGTTTGCAGGCGCAGCAGATCGTCCTGCAGGGCGCGCAGGCGGCGCAAGGTCGTGACCAGCAGGCCGATCAACACGGCCGCGGTCAGACCAAACGCCGGCCAAACGAATCCGCCATAGCCGCCCATCGCCAAGAATGTCCGCACCTGTTCCATTATCCTCTTCGGTGTTTCACCCGGTGCGCGGCGCCGCGCGAATTTGGCACTCTAAGGCACGCGCCACCGATCATCACTGATTTACGTCAAGTCCGCCTAGGCTGCATCCACGGCGGCCAGCGACCGGGCGCGCAAGCGCGCGGCCAGAACCTCGCTTTTTACCCGCAACAGCAGAAGGCTTACATAGTAGAGCTTGAATCCCAGGGCCATGACCAAAAGCGGCCACAACATGGATGGATCCAGGGTCGGACCATCCATGCGCAATACGCTGGCCGGCTGGTGCAGGGTGCTCCACCAATCCACCGAGAATTTGATGATCGGCACGTTGATGAAGCCGACCAGGGCCAGGATCGCCGCTGCCCGATTGCCGCGGCTTTGATCGTCGAAGGCGTTGCTCAAGGCGATATGGCCCAAATAGAGGAAAAACAACACCAGAACCGAGGTCAGGCGCGCGTCCCACACCCACCAGGTGCCCCACATGGGCTTGCCCCACAGCGAGCCGGTGGTCAGCGCCAGGAAGGTGAACCCGGCGCCCACCGGCGCCGAGGCGCGGGCCACCAGGTCGGCCAGCGGATGGCGCCAAATGAGAGACGAGGCGCTGGCGGCGGCGATGATCGTATAGACGAACATCGCCATCCAGGCGGCCGGCACGTGCACATACATGATGCGCACGCTCTCGCCCTGCTGATAGTCGGCCGGCGAGGCGAACAGGCTGAGGTACACGCCGGCAGCCAGCGTCACGACGGCCAAGGCGCCGCTCCACGGCAGAATCTTTTCGGCCAGGCGGACAAAGCGTCCGGGGTTGGCGAAACGGTGCAAGTTCACGGCCGCGGGTCTCCCATCGTGCGCGCCAATCGTGCGCTATACCTAATCATTCCAGCGCCTGCCGCAAGGCCGCCGCCGCCGCCAGCGGGGCGACCACCAGCATAAGCAACAGAATCGCCGCCAGGAACATCAGATATGGCCGGGCGCTCAATCCGGCCAGGGCCGCATCGCCGGCGGCGACGCCGAAGATCAGGACCGGGACATACAGGGGCAAGACCAGCAGCGGCACCAGCACGCCGCCGCGCCGGGCGCCCAGGGTCAGGGCCGCGCCGACGGCGCCGGTCAGGCTCAGGCTGGCGGTGCCCAGGGCCATGGCCAGGACCAGAGCCGGCAGGGCGGTGGCATCCATGCTGTAGAACACGGCCACCAGCGGGGCGGCGGCGACCAGCGGCACCCCGGTGGTCAGCCAATGGGCCAGCACCTTGCCCAGCACCACCAGGCCCAGGGGCGTGGGGGTGAGCGCCAGCAACTCCAGCGAGCCGTCCTCGTGGTCGGCCAGGAACAGGCGCTCCAGGGACAGCAGCACCGCCAACAGCGCGGTGACCCAGATCACCCCGGCGGCGATCCGCGCCAGCAGGTTCGGCTCCGGCCCGACGGCGAAGGGGAACATCAGCGCCGTGAGCACGAAAAACAGCACCACCATGACCGCATCGCCGCGCTGGCGCAGGGCCAGGCGCAGATCGCGCGCCGCCACGCGCCCGATCACCTGAACCAGTCCGCTCACCAGCCGGCCTCCACCAGGGCCGGCGTAGGGCTGGCGAAATCCGCCAGGTCCAGGGTCTGCGCGCCGGGCATGTCGATCGGCGTATGGGAGGCGGCCACCACCCGGCCGCCGCCGGCCCGGTGCGCCGCAATGGCGCTGCCCAGGACGGCGAGCGAGGCCTGATCCAGGCCAACCGACGGCTCGTCGAGCAGCCACAGCTCCCCCGGTGCCGCCAACAGGCGGGCCAGGGCTACCCGCCGCCGCTGCCCGGACGACAGCAGGCGTCCCGCCACATGGGCCAGGGGGGTCAGGGCGAATCCGGCCAGGGCCTGCTCCACGTCGGCGGCGCCGGCCCCGGCCATGCGGGCCCAAAAGGCCACATTTTCCGAGGTCGTGAGCACCGTCTTGATGGCGTTGAGATGACCCACGTAGCGCACCCGCGCCTGGTGCGCCTCCGCATCCTCGGCCACCGGCACGCCGCCCCAGGTCAGGGCGCCGGCGGCGGGGCGCAGCAGCCCGGCCATCAGGCGCAGCAGGCTGGACTTGCCGCTGCCGTTGGGCCCGGTGAGCAACAGCGCGCCGCCCGGCGGCACGGCGAAGGACAGGCCGGCGAAAACCCGCCGCTCGCCGCGGATGCACACGATATCCCGGCCCGAAAACAGGCTCATTGCGGTCGCCGGGGCGGGCAGGGCGGGATACGGGGCACGGGAGGCTCGGCGCGTTGCGGAGGGGTCAGAGCCTCAGCGATATAGCAGATCGCCGGCCCGCCTCCAAATGCCGGGCGCCGGTCCGCCGGCTGAACCACGGAAAAAAATGTTGCCGGAAAGAAAGCTAGGCGGCCACCGGGATCGGGACCGGCGGCCGCCTGAGTTCCCAGCCGTTTGGGGGGGCAATCGTTTCGAGGCCGGCTGGGCACCTCGGACAGAGAGGGGAAGTCTCCGTGCTTGTAAAGATGGCGGACGAATGTGGTGCCGCTTGGCCCCAAATAAGGCGCAATTGCGATTAATGCACGCCGGCGTGAAATAAATTCTAGGCCGAAACCCACGCCTTATGCCGCCGCCTACTCGTAGGTGCGCGTGTCCTCGATGACCTTGCCGTCGTTGGGCAGGGTGTCGGGGGCCTGCAGGGCCACCGCGCCCTTGACCTTGCACACCGCGCGCAAGGTGTCGGCCACGGCGGCGGCGAGCGCCTTGTCGCCCGTATCCCCGGCCACCTCGCAGTGCAGGGTCATCACGTCGGTTGTGCCCTGGCGGGAGACGATCAGGCGTCCGCGGGCGATCGTCGGGTGGCGGCGGAGGACTTCAGCGATCTGGCTGGGCTGGACGAACATGCCTTTGACCTTGGTGGTCTGATCCGCCCGGCCCAGCCAGCCGCGCAGGCGCCCGTTGGTGCGGCCGCATGGACTGAGCCCCGGCAGAATCGCCGACAGATCGCCGGTGGCGAAGCGGATCAGCGGGAGATCGGGGTTGAGAGTGGTGACCACCACCTCGCCCACCTCGCCCTCGGGGAGCGGATCGCCGGTGCCCGGTCGGACGATCTCGACGATCAGATGCTCGTCGACGATCAGGCCCGAATCGGGCCCCGACTCATAGGCGATCAGGCCCAGCTCGGCGGTGGCATAGCATTGCAGCACCGTAATGCCGCGCGCCGCGTAGTCCTGGCGCAACGCCGGATAGAGCGCGCCGCCGGAGACCATGGCCTTGACGATGCTGCCGCACTCCAGGCCGAGCTCAGCCGCCGCCTTGAGCAGCACCAGCAGGTAATCGGGCGTGCCCGCGAAGCCGACGGGGCGGACATGGGCGATGGCCTGCACCTGGGCCTCGCTGTTGCCGACGCCGGCGGGCACCACGGCGCAGCCCAGCGCCCGCAGGCCCATGTCCATCATCCAGCCGCCGGGAGTCAGGTGATAGGAAAACGTGTTGTGCACGATATCGCCGGCGCGGAAGCCGGCGGCGTACAGGGCGCGGGCCATGCGCCAATAGTCGGGCCGCACCGCCTCCGGCTCATAAAGCTGTCCCGGCGAAGCAAACAGATGCGCCGCAGCGCCGGGCTCGATCGCCGCCAGGCCGCCCAGGGGCGGAAACGTTCGCTGCAAGTCCGGCAGCTCCGACTTGCGGGTGACCGGCAGGCGGGCGAGTGCCGCCCGGTTCGTGATGGTCTTCGGCTGCACATCGGCGAGCAGGCGGGTGAAATGCGGCGCGCGGGCCTTGGCGTGGGCGATCTGCACCGGCAGGGCCGCCATCAGCGCCGCCTCGCGCGCCGCCGGACCGCGGGTTTCCAGATCGTCGTAATAGGGGCTAGAGCGTTTCATGTATACGTCGAACATAGTTCGTCACCCCCACGAAAGTGGGGGCCCAGGGCGACCGCACGTCACTCGCCCCTGGGTTCCCGCCTGCGCGGGAACGACGGGGATGGAGTGAGTCAAACCAAACGAGAACAGCTCTAGCGCCGGTCTTGCCGCGCGTGGGTGCGCGCGTCGTGCCGCCCTGCTTTACGCAAGCCACCGCTTGCGCCGCTTGTAGTGCTTGACCTCGCGGTAGCTCTTGCGGCCCGAGGCCGAAAGGCCGAGATAGAACTCCTTCACGTCCTCGTTCTCGGCCAGGGTCTTGGCATCGCCGTCGAGAACCACCCGTCCGCTTTCGAGAATGTAGCCATAGCGCGCGTACTTCAGGGCCATGTTGGTGTTCTGCTCGGCCAGCAGGAAGGTCACACCCTCGCCCTCGTTCAGGCGCTTGACCGTTTCGAAGATGCCTTCGACCAGTTGCGGCGCCAGGCCCATGGACGGCTCGTCCAGGAGAATCATCTTCGGCCGGCTCATCAGCGCCCGGCCGATGGCGCACATCTGCTGCTCGCCGCCGGAGGTATAGCCGGCCTGGCTGGTGCGCCGCTCCTTCAGGCGCGGGAAATAACCGTAGACCTTCTCCAGGTCCTGCTGGACGGCGGTGCGCCCGTCACCGCGGGTATAGGCGCCGGTGAGCAGGTTTTCCTCGATGGTCAGATGTTCGAAGCAATGGCGGCCTTCCATCACCTGGATGACGCCGCGCTTGACCAGATCGTGGGGGCTAAGTCGGTCGATACGCTCGCCGGCGAACTCGATGGTGCCCTTGGTCACGTCGCCGCGCTCGGCGCGCAGCAGATTGGAGATGGCCTTCAGCGTGGTCGTCTTGCCGGCGCCGTTGGCGCCGAGCAAGGCGACGATGCCACCCTCAGGAATCGTCAGGGAGACTCCCTTGAGCACCAGGATGACGCGGTTGTAGATGACTTCGATGTTGTTGACCTGCAGGATCGGCCGGCGATGGTCGCCGGCCGATGTATTCCCGCGGGATAAAGTCAGGGCTTCGCTCATGGCCAGAGTGCCTTATTTCCGCACCGAACGCGCCCTGATCATTTCTAGTTACAGCTACGCGGCGTGATGCCTTTTTCCTTCGCATAGGCCGCCGCCGCCTCGATGATCATCGGCCGCAACAGGCCCGTCCGATTCGGCTCGATCCAGTCGGAAATCTTGTTCCAGCTCTTGCCGT
>Ga0315550_1002609_pt1 | contig 10981 bp, 8 predicted proteins | sample SalMarSW160190MG_2_FD_203100 | JGI IMG/M metagenome (GOLD analysis project Ga0315550, IMG submission 203100) | Salt marsh sediment microbial communities from the Plum Island Ecosystem LTER, Massachusetts, United States - Salt Marsh Sediment SW1601-90 ... | reverse complement strand
CCGGGAAGGAGGTAACGTGCGGGGTTGCTGGTGCCGGGAATTTTGAGAGTCGCCTTTCCGTGCTCGTCTTTCATTGAAATTCTGGGCCTCATGTTAGCGGGATAATCGATGATAACCTTGTGAGAAAGCCCCGTCGTCTCATCGACCTCTTCCTTGACGCTTACGCCCTCAACGATATCACCGAAGGCGATTCTCCCCCCCACTTCCGTCAGTATGGGTGTGGAATAGGGGTCCCATTCGACCAGCCGCTGCCCGGCCTCGACCTTCTGTCCGTCCGATACCTGGAGTCTGGCGCCGTAGACAACAGAGTACTTCTCCTTCTCTCTGCCCTTGGAATCGACCACGGCTATGCCGCCGTTCCTGTTCATGACAACAAAGACGCCCTCCCTGTTCCTGACTGTGTTGATGCCGAGGAACTTGATGGTGCCGGCATTCTTTGCTTCCATGACCGTCTGCTCGACCACCTTCGACGCCGTGCCGCCGATGTGGAAGGTCCTCATCGTGAGCTGCGTACCTGGCTCACCGATCGACTGGGCTGCAATGATGCCGACCGATTCACCTGTCTCGATGCTCCCTCCCCTTCCGAGGTCCCTGCCGTAGCACTTCGCGCAGACGCCGAACTTCGACTGGCAGGTGAGCACCGACCGTATCTTTACCCTGTCGATGCCCGCGTCGATCACCTTCCTCGTCAGGACCTCATCTATTTCCTGCGTCCTCTTGACGATCGTCTCCTTGTTGATGGGGTCTTTTATGTCCTCGACGGCGAAACGTCCGAGGATCCTCTCTTCCAGTTGCTGGATTATTTCCCCCCCCTCCACCAGCGATGTAACGATTATCCCGTCGGTCGTGCCGCAGTCGTCCTCCAGGATAAGAACGTCTTGGGCGACATCGACAAGCCTGCGCGTAAGGTAACCGGAGTTGGCCGTCTTCAGGGCGGTGTCGGCAAGGCCTTTCCTCGCGCCGTGGGTGGAAATAAAGTACTGCAGGGGTGTAAGGCCTTCCCTGAAGTTAGCCGTAATCGGTGTCTCTATGATCTCGCCGGAGGGTTTGGCCATCAGTCCCCTCATGCCGGCCAACTGCCTTATCTGCGCTGCGCTTCCCCGCGCGCCCGAGTCGGCCATCATGAATATGCTGTTGAAGGACCTCTTTTCCTTGAGCTCGTCTTCGGAGGCCACCCTGTCGTCCTCGGCGCCCAGTTCCTTCATCATCTCGTCGGCAATACGCTCGGTGACATTCGCCCATATGTCGATGACCTTGTTGTACCGCTCACCCTGGGTGATCAGACCGTCGGCATACTGCTTCTGCACCTCGAGTACTTCCTGTTCGGCGTTGCGGATCATCTCTCCCTTTTTGGACGGGATGTGCATATCCGACATGCAGATGGAGATGCCCGAGTTTGTGGCGTAACGGAAACCGAGTTTCTCGAGCTTGTCGAGGAAGACCACCGTCGCGCGCTTCCCGGCATATTTGTAGGAAAATTCTATTATCTTCGAAAGCTCCTTCTTCGTCATGTCCTTGTTGATCATCGGGAAGCTGATCTCGGCGGGGACTATCTCGGAAAAGATTATCCTTCCCGTCGTGGTATCAACGAACTTTCCGTCCATCCTCACCCTGATCTTCGCATGCTCGCTCAGCTGGCCCGCATCATATGCGACCCGAACGTCGTCGGGCTCCGCGAAGACCCTGCCTTCGCCGCGGGCGCCCTCTCTCTCCTTCATCAGGTAATAGATGCCCAGCACCATGTCCTGGGTTGGAACGACAATGGGCTTGCCGTTGGCGGGGGAAAGGATGTTATTGATCGACATCATCAGCACCCTCGCCTCTATCTGGGCCTCTATCGACAGCGGCACATGGACCGCCATCTGGTCACCGTCGAAGTCTGCATTGAAAGCGGTGCATACGAGAGGGTGAAGCTTGATGGCCTTGCCTTCCACAAGGACGGGATCGAAGGCCTGGATCCCGAGCCGGTGGAGGGTCGGGGCCCTGTTCAGCAGCACAGGGGTCTCCCTGATCACCTCTTCGAGGGCGTCCCAGACTTCAGGCGACTCCTTTTCTACAAGTTTCTTGGCGGCCTTTATCGTTGTGGCATGGCCCTTCTCTTCCAGTTTGCTGAAAATGAACGGTTTGAACAGCTCAAGGGCCATTCTCTTCGGCAGACCGCACTGGTGCAGCTTCAACTCCGGTCCCACGACAATGACCGACCTGCCCGAATAGTCCACTCTCTTTCCCAGCAGGTTCTGTCTGAACCGCCCCTGCTTGCCCTTTATCATGTCGCTCAGAGATTTCAGGGGCCTCTTCGTCGCGGTCTTCAAGACCTTACTTCTGCGGCCGTTGTCGAACAGCGCATCGACGGCCTCCTGGAGCATCCTCTTCTCATTTTTGATGATCACGCTCGGGGCCTTCAACTCCACGAGCCGTTTGAGCCTGTTGTTCCTGTTGATGACCCTTCTGTAAAGATCATTCAGATCGGAAGTTGCAAAACGCCCTCCCTCAAGGGGCACAAGAGGCCTGAGGTCAGGCGGCAGGACCGGTATGACGTCCATGATCATCCACTCGGGTTTGTTGCCGGATTTTCGGAATGCCTCAACCACCTTGAGCCGCTTGGTAAGCTTCTTCTTCACGCCGATCGACGCCGCCTCTTTTATCTTCGACTTGAGTTCGACGGCGAGGGTGTCGAGGTCGACACCCCTGAGCAGTTCCCTGACCGCCTCCGCTCCCATTCCCGCCCTGAATCTGGTACCGTATTCGGCAGACTTCTTCTTGTAGTCCTCCTCCCCGAGAAGTTCCTTCGCCTTCAGCGGTGTGTCACCTGGGTCAGTCACGATGTAACTCTCGAAATAAAGAACCTTTTCAAGATTCCTCATCGTCATATCGAGCAATGTACCGATGCGGCTCGGCACGCCTTTGAGGAACCAGATGTGGGCCACGGGGGTTGCCAGTTCTATATGGCCCAGACGTTCACGTCTGACCTTCGACTGTATTACCTCCACCCCGCACTTGTCGCAGACAATACCCCTGTGTTTCATCCTCTTGTATTTGCCGCATATGCACTCCCAGTCCTTGATCGGCCCGAAGATCTTTGCACAGAAAAGTCCGTCTCTCTCGGGCTTGAAGGTCCGGTAGTTGATCGTCTCAGGCTTCTTGACCTCCCCGTATGACCATTCCCGGATCTTCTCCGGGGAAGCCAGTTTTATCCTTATCGCCTCAAAATCCGTCGGGTTCTTAGGTTTTTGAAAAATGGCATAAATGTCTTCAGCCAATCTACTCCCCCTTCTTCTTTTTCTCCAGGAGCTCTACATCAAGACCGAGGCTCTGGAGTTCTTTTATTAATACGTGGAAAGACTCGGGCACGCCCGGTTCAAGCGTTGCGTCGCCTTTCACGATCGCCTCATACATCCTGGCTCTTCCCGTTACGTCATCGCTCTTTACAGTCAGAAACTCCTGAAGCGTGTACGCGGAGCCATAGCCTTCCAGCGCCCACACTTCCATTTCACCCAGCCTCTGGCCGCCGAACTGGGCCTTCCCGCCCAGCGGCTGCTGGGTAACAAGTGAGTAAGGACCTATCGAACGGGCATGGATCTTGTCATCCACCAGGTGATGAAGCTTCATCATATAGGTATATCCGACTGTGACAGGCCGCTTGAAGGGTTCTCCTGTCCTCCCGTCATACAGCGTCACCTGTCCGGCCACAGGCAGCCCGGACTTCCTGAGCAGGCTCTTTATCTCCGTTTCCTTCGCACCTTCAAAGACGGGGGTCGCAACAGGGAAACCCTGCCTGAGCCGGCCGGCGAGGTCGGCCGTCTCCTCTTCATCCAGGCCATCCACAAATCTCACCGTATCTTCATTTACTCCCTTGTTGCCGAAGTCCTTGTAGACATCCCGCATATACTTCTTCAGGCCGTCTGCCGGTACGCATTTGTCAATCGCCTCGGCCAGCCGCAGACCGAGCACCCTGGCTGCCCAGCCGAGATGAGTCTCAAGTATCTGTCCCACGTTCATTCTCGAAGGGACACCGAGAGGGTTCAGTACGACGTCGACAGGGGTCCCGTCGGGGAGATATGGCATGTCCTCTTCTGGCAGTACCATCGCCACAACACCCTTGTTTCCGTGACGGCCGGCCATCTTGTCCCCGATCTGGACTTTCCGTTTCATGGCGATATAGACCTTGATGAGCTTGTTCACTCCCGGGGCCAGTTCATCACCCTTGCGTACCCTGTCCACCTTCTCGTCGTACCTGGATTCCAGATGCCTGACATATTGGTTCGCATCACTGTTGACGGCCTCTATCTTTTCCTGCACGTCCGCGTTTGCGACCTTTATACGCATCAGGTGTTCGTCCTTGACCTGTTCAAGATGTTTTTCGCTGATCGTCCTGCCTTTGGCGCAGACCACTTCTTTGGTCCTCGGCAGCACGACATCTTCCGCCGAACGCTGCCCTGCCATGAGTGAGCGCAGTCTCTTGAATTTTTCTTCTTTTACAACTTTTATCTCTTCCTCGAGGTCCCGCTGCAGCCTCTGGATGTCCTCTTCCTCTATGTCCTTCGCCCTGCCGTCCTTCGCGATGCCCTTTCTGGAAAAGATCCTGACATCGACGATGGTACCCTCTATTCCGGGGGGAACATAGAGGCAGCTTTCCTTCACCTCTTCAGCCTTTTCTCCAAAAATGGCCCTGAGCAGCTTCTCCTCCGGGGTCAGTTGGGTCTCGCCCTTCGGCGTGACCTTGCCGACCAGAATATCACCTGGCTTGACTTCAGCCCCGATCCTGACAATGCCGCTCTCATCGAGGTCCTTCAGCGCCTCCTCACCGACATTGGGGATATCACGGGTTATCTCTTCCGACCCCAGCTTGGTCTCCCTCGCCTCCACTTCAAATTCCTCGATATGAATCGAGGTGTATACATCCTCCTTGACCAGCCTTTCGCTCAGAAGTATCGCGTCCTCAAAATTGTACCCGCCCCAGGGCATAAAGGCGACCAGCACGTTCTCGCCCAGGGCCAGCTCCCCGAAGTCCGTTGACTGCCCGTCGGCAAGGATGTCGCCCTGTTTCACCTTATCGCCGACAGACACAACGGGACGCTGGTTGATGCATGTCGCCTGGTTCGATCTCTGGAATTTCACAAGGCTGTAAATATCCACTCCTCCGTCGCCCCCGGTAGTCCTGACGACGACACGGGACGCATCCACGCTCTCCACCTTGCCGGCCCTCCTGGCAAGCACGAGGGCACCCGAGTCTCTTGCAGCCACGAATTCCATCCCCGTACCCACCAGAGGTGCCTCGGGCCTCAGGAGTGGCACAGCCTGCCGCTGCATATTGGATCCCATGAGCGCCCTGTTGGCATCGTCATTCTCAAGGAAAGGTATAAGAGCAGCCGAGATCCCCACTACCTGCTTCGGGGACACGTCCATGTAGTTGACTTCCTGGGGAGTAACGATCCTGAAGTCGCCGCCCTCCCTGGCTGATACGGCCTCACCAACAAGATTGCCCTTCTTGTCCAGGGGTGATGTTGCCTCGGCGATGATGAACCTCTCGCCTTCTATAGCCGAAAAATACTGTACTTCTCCTGTCACCCTTCCGTTGACCACCTTCCTGTAAGGCACCTCGATAAAACCGTAATCGTTCACCCTCGCGTAGGAAGCGAGCGAGGTGATAAGTCCGATATTCGGGCCTTCCGGCGTTTCGATCGGACATATCCTGCCGTAATGGGTGGGATGCACGTCCCTCACCTCAAAGCCCGCCCTCTCTCTCGTCAGTCCGCCGGGCCCCAGGGCCGAGAGCCTCCTCTTGTGGGTGATTTCCGACAGCGGATTGGTCTGGTCCATGAACTGGCTCAGCTGGCTCGAACCGAAAAATTCCTTAACCGCCGCCATGACCGGTTTTGAATTAATAAGGTCATGGGGCATGGCCGTCTCCAGCTCGGTAAGGGTCATCTTCTCTTTGATGGCCCGTTCCATCCTGACAAGCCCGATCCGGAACTGGTTCTCCAGAAGCTCTCCGATCCCCCTGATCCTCCTGTTCCCCAGATGATCGATGTCATCGACTTCCCCCTTGCCTGTTCTGAGGTTCAGGATATACCTTACAATTTCGACGATGTCCTTGTCCGTGAGGACCTTGGTTTCCAGCGGCACGTCAAGTCCAAGCCGCTTGTTGAGCTTCAATCTCCCCACGGGAGACAGATCGTATCTCTTGGGATCGAAGAACAGCCCGCTGAACAGGTCCCTGGCGGCCCGGATCGTCGGAGGCTCTCCCGGTCTCAATTTCTTGTAAATCTCTATCAGAGCGTCTTCCTGCGTTGCTACCTTGTCGGAAAGCAGGGTATCACGAAGGGAGGAAAGATAATGGACGTTGTCTATGAAAAGAAGATGCAGCGTATCTATTTTCAATGAAAGGACCTTCGTGAAGGCGTCCTCCGTCAACACCTCATTGCCTTCCAGAATGACCTCGCCGGTATTGGGATCAATGATGTCTTTCAGTGTTATCCTTCCGACGATTTCCTCTCTTGTTACCGGAATCGTCTCGATTTTTGCCGTCTCCATCTTTCTGAGAGCGCCCTTTGTGATCTTGCTTCCCTCTTTTACGATGACTTCCTTGGAAGAGGGGTCAATGATATTCTTGACCGCCTTGAGCCCGGCCAGCACATGGCTGACGGCTATCGAGAAATCGCCGGCGCCTTTCAAAATTACCGTATCGACGGGATAAAATGTCTTCAGGAGGTCTTCGTTTGAATAGCCGAGCGCCTTGAGCACTATGGTAGCCGGCAGTTTCTTCCGCCTGTCGATCCTTACGTACAGGATGTCCTTGGTGTCGAACTCGAAGTCGAGCCACGAGCCGCGGGAAGGTATGACCCTTGCCGAATACAGGAGCCTTCCGCTTGCATGAGTCTTGCCCTTGTCATGGCTGAAAAAAACGCCCGGTGAACGGTGAAGCTGACTGACCACAACGCGTTCGGTCCCGTTGATAATGAATGTACCCGTATCGGTCATCAACGGCATCTCCCCGATGTAGACCTCCTGCTCTCTCGACTCTTTCAATCTCTTCTTGCCGCCGGGGTCCATCTCTGACTGGTTGAGTTTGACGCTTATCTTGATCGGCGCCGCATACGTCGTGCCCTTCTGAAGACATTCTCTCACGGAGTATTTCGGCTCACCCACCAAATAGCCTGTGAATTCGATCTCGGCGGTCTCGTTGTAATCCGAGATCGGGAATACACTTAGGAACGCGGCCTGCAGTCCCGATTCGTCCCTCTTCTCCATGGGGACATCCTGCTGCAGAAACTTATCATATGACCTCTTCTGTATCTCTATAAGATTAGGGACCTCCAGGAACTGGGGAACCTTCCCGAAATCCAGTCTCTTTCTCAAAACTCTTGCCATATTTCTCCTCAAAAGATAAAGAGCAAGAGATGGGAAGTGAGGAATCCGGATTCACTTTCACTTCCCGTCCCCTGCTCCGTAAGTTATTTTACTTCTACCGTCGCTCCCTGTTCTTCAAGTTTCGCCTTGATGGAATCGGCTTCCTCTTTTGTTACGTCGGTCTTCACGGGCTTCGGCGCTCCGTCTACCAGGTCCTTCGCCTCCTTCAGGCCGAGCCCGGTCAGCTCTCTGACCACCTTGATCACCTGGATCTTCTTGTCCCCGGCGGCGGTCAGCACCACGTCAAAGCTCGTCTTCTCTTCGGCGGCAGGAGCAGCGGCCGCTGCCCCCGGCGCTGCGGCGACGGCGACAGGAGCGGCGGCGGTTACGCCGTACCTCTCTTCGAACTCCTTTATGAACTTTGACATCTCCAGTACTGTCATACCGTCAATGAACTCAAAAACTTCTTCCTTGCTAACAGCCATTCTCTGAACCTCCTTTTATACAAATCCTTGCAGAAATTATTTAATCTCAGTTGTCTTTCTGCCCCTTCAGCGCTTCAAGCGCATAGGCAAAGCCATTGATTGTCGCAGCAAGCGTTCCCGCCATCTTGCTCATGGGCGCCTGCATTGCTCCCGCAAGCATCGAGAGGAGCGTCTCTCTCGACGGCAGTTCCGAGATCTCTTTGATCTCCTCCGGGTCACAGAGCTTTCCCTCGACAACGGCGCCTTTCACCCGGAGCTTTTCACTTGTCTTTGTGAACTCAAGAACCTTCTTAACTACAAGTACGGGATCGTCGTAGCCTATGGCGACCCCTATCGGCCCCTTGAACATATCGGCCGCCGTCGCGACTTCCGTATCGGCGGACGCTATCTTGGCAAGGGTGTTTTTCACCACCCTGTAGTCCAGCGTCGAGCTCTTGAGCAGCCTTCTGAATTGAGTGGTTTCCGCCACCGTCATGCCGGTGAAATCGGCAAAAACCACGGCCCTGGCCCTGGAAAACTTCTCCTTAAGGTCACTTATTACCTGTGCTTTCTCGTCCCTATTCAGATTAGACCTCCTTTCCCAGAGACAACGGCATGAGCGCTATAACAACCCGGAAATGCGGAATATCAACTGTTCTCCCCGATTTCATTTCACATTTTCCTTATTTAGCCTCGGCAGGCAAGTCCCGGTCCGCCACGGTAAAGGGCGTCCCGGACCATTAAGTTTCACACACCTGCTGTCTCTGACTAATATATCAACGGACCCAGGTCCGGTTTATCTATCTCCCGGCGGCCACAGAGTTGGCGTCAACCCTGAGACCGACACCCATCGTCGAGGAAATCGACAACTTCTTAAGATATTTGCCCTTGCTCGTCGAGGGTTTCGCCTTGTTAACGGAATCGACTATGGCCCTGGCGTTGTCCAGAAGCTTCTCCCGGTCAAAAGAGACCTTACCGATGGCAACGTGGATGACACCGGCCTTCTCAGTCTTGTATTCGACTTTCCCGGCCTTTATTTCCTTGACCGCTTTTGCAACGTCGAACGTGACTGTACCGAGCTTGGGATTCGGCATCAGCCCCCTGGGGCCGAGAATCTTTCCCAGTTTACCGACCAATCCCATAATGTCCGGAGTGGCTACGACCTTATCGAAATCCAGCCATCCCTCCTTGGTTATTTTCTCGATCATGTCTTCGGCGCCGGCAAAATCGGCTCCGGCGTCCCTAGCTTCCTTTTCCTTCTCCCCCTTCGCGAAGACGAGGACCCTGACACTTTTTCCCGTGCCGTGGGGAAGGACAACTGTCCCCCTCACCATCTGGTCCGATTTCCTCGGATCCACTCCCAGATTAAATGCCAGATCTACAGTTTCGTCAAACTTGGCATAAGACAACTTCTTGATTGTATCGATCGCTTCTTCAAGCGAATATTCCCTGTTACGCTCTATCTGGCTTTCGGCAGCCTTCAATTTCTTGCCCATGTCAACCTCCGTCTAATCTATTACCTCGACGCCCATACTCCTGGCGGTGCCGGCTACTATCCTCATCGCTTCTTCAACGGAATACGCGTTCAGATCGACAAGCTTCGTCTCCGCAATCTCCTTTACCTGTGCCGATGTGACCTTCCCCACCTTGTCCTTGTTCGGCGCACTGGAACCCTTTATTATCCCGGCTGCTTTCTTGAGAAGTTCCGATGCGGGCGGGGTCTTGGTGATGAAAGTAAATGTCCGGTCCGCATAAACGGTCATTATTACCGGGATGATCGTATCCCCGAGCGCCTGGGTCTGGGCATTGAATGCCTTGCAGAATTCCATTATGTTTACCCCGTGCGGACCGAGCGCAGGCCCGACAGGCGGTGCAGGCGTCGCCTTCCCGGCGGCTATCTGAAGTTTCACCTGCCCAACGACTTGTTTTTTGCCCATTTTTCTTTATCCTCCCGCTTTTCTGCCTGTAATCAATTTTTCTCAACCTGGAAGAAGTTGAGCTCAACGGGTGTCTGCCGGCCGAATATGCTGACCATTACGCGAAGCCTCCCGTGATCCAGATCGACATCCTCCACAAAGCCGTTGAAATTACTGAACGGACCGTCTATGATTCTGACGTTCTCACCCTTCTGATATTGCGTCTTTACCTGAGGGACAGGGCCCTTTTCCACCTGCTGCAGAATGATGTCGACCTCTTCCTCCGGAATCGGGACAGGATGTTTCCCGCCCACAAAACCCGTGACCCTCGGGGTGTTCTTTATCAGGTGCCATGTTTCATCATCCAGATCCATTTCGACCAGTATGTAGCCTGGATAAAATTTCTTGTCACTCTCCTTCTTTTTCCCCGCCCGTAATTCGACAACCCTTTCGGTCGGGATGAGGATCTTCGATATCCTCTCCTGAAGCTGCCCGGTTTCAACCTTCTCCTCTATGGAAAGCTTCACCTTCTCCTCAAATCCCGAATATGTATGTACTACATACCAGTTCTTGGCCATATCCCTCTTACCTGAGCACCAGTCCGACCAGTTTCGTAAGACTGAGGTCTATTACCCCCAGGAAGATAGAGACGAACACGACGGTAACGATCACGACCCATGTGGACCCTATCAGCTCGTCCCTGTCGGGATATATGACTTTTTTTGACTCAACCTTGACTTCTCTGAAGAACTGTTTAATTTTCTCTATCATTAATATTATCCTCTTTCAGTGGCAGGCCAGGAGGGATTTGAACCCCCAACCCTCGGATTTGGAGTCCGATGCTCTAGCCGTTAGAGCTACTGGCCTATAAATAAAGTTATTAGTGGATCGTGAAAATGAATGAAAATAATTTGCCGCGTCCGAATCTTTCTACTTTTCACCCATAACTCTTCACTTTTCACTGTCTTTTTTACGCCTTGGCCTCCTTGTGCATGGTATGACGCATGCAGTGCCTGCAGTATTTCTTCCTCTGGAGCTTGTCGGTCGTATTCTTCTTATTCTTCATAGTGGAATAGTTCTTGTTCTTGCACTCCGTGCACTGGAAAAGTATTATGTCCCTCATGCCAGTACCTCGGTAACGACCCCTGCACCGACGGTGCGGCCGCCTTCCCTTATCGCGAACCTCAGCTCCTTCTCCATCGCTATCGGCGATATCAGTTCAACAGAGAGGCTCACATTGTCACCGGGCAT
>Ga0315550_1002604_pt1 | contig 10990 bp, 5 predicted proteins | sample SalMarSW160190MG_2_FD_203100 | JGI IMG/M metagenome (GOLD analysis project Ga0315550, IMG submission 203100) | Salt marsh sediment microbial communities from the Plum Island Ecosystem LTER, Massachusetts, United States - Salt Marsh Sediment SW1601-90 ... | reverse complement strand
TTTTTCTATTATAGAAAATCTCAGGTAGGATAAGCAACCCTGAACATGACAAAGGTAGAACGATAGCCCAGTCCATGAGGCTTAGGGGTGTTGTGCCGAACAAACCTGTGAAAGGCACTATAATAGTTAGCAATGCCGAGGCAACCACCGCGAATAGCAAGAATTTATTTGAAGTGAACCCGACCCTGAATGCATTCTTTCGTTCTGATCGACAGTTCCAAACTACCATCAATTCCCGTAGGGTGGCTTGCACAAAAGCCATTGTTCGCGCGCGCGGAAGCGCTTCAGCTGCACCGCCTCCCCACACATAGAAGACTATGAAGAACAGTACTCCTGTTCCGAGGAATTGTGTTACAAAGCTGGCTAAGATCGAAGCGAATCTTCCATGAAGTATACCTTCGTTCGGGTCTCGCGGAGGCCTTTCCATCAAGTCTTTCTGTGGTGGATCCAAGCTCAAAGCTAAGGCGGGACCGCCGTCTGTTATCAGATTTATCCATAGAATCATGCCAGCCGCTAAGGGCAGTTCTAGACCCAACAAAGCAAAGAGACCTATGACAAGAAGTTCGTCGAAGTTGGAACGCAACAGGAAGAAGGAGAATTTCCGTATGTTATCGTATATGGCTCGTCCGCCTTCAACTGCAGTGACGATGGTGGCAAAGTTGTCGTCTGCCAGCACCATGTCTGCAGCCTCTCGGGTAACGTCGGTTCCTGTGATGCCCATGGCTATGCCTATGTCCGCCTGTTTGAGGGCTGGAGCGTCGTTAACTCCGTCTCCGGTCATGGCGACGATGTGCCCTTTCTTTTTTAGGGCTCTGACTATCCGAAGCTTATGTTCCGGAGAGACACGAGCGTAGACTGATACGTTATCCACTACTTTGTCGAATTCTTCTTCGCTCATTTTGTCCAGTTCAGCGCCTGTCAGAGCCATATCGCCGTCCATTATTCCTAACTCTTTGGAAATGGCAACTGCTGTGAGTTTGTGGTCTCCAGTAATCATCACGGTTTTTATGCCTGCTTTTCGGCACAGCTCAATGGCGCCCTTCGCTTCATCTCTGGGCGGGTCAATCATTCCCGCTAAGCCTATGAAAGTTAGGTTGCTCTCCAAGTCGTCTTCGTCGTGTTTCCCAGCTTCATTTTTTGGTAACTCTTTGTATGCTATGGCGAGGACACGGAGAGCTTGATTTGCCATCTCCTCGTTTGTCTTTAAGATTTTTTCTTTTTCTTTATTGGTTAGCCTAACTGTTTTGCCATCCTTGAGGATGTGTTCTGAGCGGTCTAAGATGATTTCGACGGCTCCTTTAACGTACGAGAAAACTTCTCCTTCCGGTGACCTGTGAACTGTCGCCATACGCTTTCTCTCGGAGGTGAAAGGCACTTCCTGAAGACGGGGATAACTGTTATCGAGGTCTGTTTTTGTAATTCCCGCCTTTGCGGCTGCTACGATCAATGCTCCCTCAGTGGTGTCTCCGATTACTTTTTGTCCGTCGTAACTGGCGTTGGAACATAATGTGCTGGCTTTCAACAGCAGATTAAGATGTGTATCTTCTTTCGGGTCTATGGGAACCCCATTTAGGAGGAAGTCTCCTTTTGGTTCGTAGCCGGCACCTGTTACGTCAATCATTTTATTGTTGACGTAGATTTTGCGCACGGTCATCTCGCCCTTTGTCAGGGTACCGGTTTTGTCGGAGCAGATGATGTCTGTAGCGCCTAAAGTTTCTGCGGATGAAAGTTTTCTTATGAGTGCATTACGTTTTGCGAGTTCTCTGGCGCCTAGGGCAAGAGACACAGTTACCACCGCAGGCAAACCTTCCGGAACCGCTGAGACAGCAAGTGCGATTGCGATTTCAAAGGCATTTATTATATCACTTATCTCGTTTGTTCCGAGAACAAAGAGTTCATACAATTCAAGTAAGAAAATGATGACACACAGAGCTACAATTATTATTCCCAGTTTTTTGGCGAACTTTGTCAGTTTCTGCTTGAGGGGAGTATCCACCTTTTCCACGGACTGAACCATTTTGGCGACTTTGCCGAATTCCGTTCCCATACCAGTGGAGGTTATCACGGCTTTGCCTCTGCCGTAAGTTATGTGGGTTGCCATGAAAACTGAGTTTTTTCTGTCAGCTACAGCCGTTTTTTCGTCAAGAGCCCCGTCCAGTTTGGACACGGCTGTGGATTCACCAGTTAAAATTGCTTCGTCGGTTTTCAGGTCCACAACGTTGAGGAGTCGAGCGTCAGCGGGGATGCGGTCTCCAGCTTCCAAGAGAACGATGTCTCCGGGCACAACATTTCGGGAGGGAATAACCAGCTCTTTTCCGTTCCTCAGAACCCGTGCCTTGGGGGCAGTAAGCTTTTTCATTGCTTCCATTGCCTTTTCCGATCGATATTCTTGTATAAAACCGACTATGGCGTTGAGGAACACGATGGTGCCTATGGTTGCGGCGTCTACGATCTCGTTTATCGCGACGGAGATGCCGATGGCTATTAGAAGCATGATAACGAATATGTCCTTGAATTGACCGAAAAATATCTGAATGGGGCTTACTCCCTTCTTCATCACAAGTTCGTTGGGTCCGAACTCTTCCAGTCGACGTTCAGCCTCTTCAGTGCTCAAGCCTGCTTCGGTGACTTTTAGAGATTCTAGCAGTTGCTTCTTTTCCATCGAGTGAGATTCAGTGTTCATTTCAACCGCCTGTCTTACAGACTGGAAGATTTTGAAGTTTAAGGGTCACCTTGCTCTTAAAAAGCGTTTCTTCCAATTGATGCAAAAATTTTCTCACGGCTACACTGAAGTCTGAAATTTGGCTCAGAGTTTGAGGTTAGATGCCAAAACAGAGTTATGAACCAAGTAATCTGATGAGAATTCGGCGAAAAACTTAAAGCAAACATGTTGAAACCGTAATACCTCAAAACACAGGTGCGTGAAAGATTAATGATGATTGATTGGACAATTGCGCCGATTACGGCTATAGCCTCAATACTAGTTGCAATTTACCTTTATTTCTACGTAAACAAACAAAGTAGCGGAACCGCGAAGATGCAGGAGATTGCAGGTGCCATACAAGAAGGTGCCAACGCATTCCTGAAAGTGGAGTTCAAGTATCTTGCAGTTTTCGTTGTGGTAGTAGCCGCCGTCTTAGCAATATTCCTAGATCCCATTATGGCAGTAGCCTACGTTTTTGGTTCAGTATGTTCTGCAGTGGCAGGTCTCTTGGGAATGACCGTTGCGTTAAAAGCAAACGTCAAATCCGCACATGCCGCAAAACAGGGACTCAACAAAGCATTCCCGATAGCTTTCCGTGGAGGAGCCGTTATGGGATTAGCCGTAGTTGGATTAGCTCTTCTTGGAATAAGTATTGTATATTCACTTAGTGATGGTAACGCTCAGTTGATTTTAGGCTTCAGTTTTGGAGCAAGCGCAATGGCACTGTTCGCAAAGATTGGTGGCGGAATCTACACAAAAACTGCTGATGTGGCTGCAGACCTTGTAGGCAAAGTGGAAATGGACATCCCAGAAGATGATCCTAGAAACCCTGGAGTAATCGCGGACAATGTTGGCGACAACGTGGGTGATGTGGCAGGAATGGGAGCAGACCTTTTTGACTCGTATGTAGCAAGCATCGTGGCAGTAATGATATTGGGTGTTATCGAAGGAGTGTCTTCTTTTGACAACATTATGGTCAATGTGCCGCTGATATTTGCGGGATTAGGAATTGTGGCTTCCATTTTGGGAGTTGTACTAGTTCGTGTGGGTAAAAAAGGAAATCCTGGAAACGCGCTCAATTTGGGAACATATTTAACATGCATCATATTCGGTGCCATAACATTGGGTGTAACACAATATCTGGGCATTAATTTCGGTGTCTGGGCAGCAGCGGTCATTGGATTAGTTGGAGGCGTTGTTATAGGAATCACAACAGACTACTTTACGTCGATAGACAAAACGCCAGTAATAAAAACAGCCGAAGCATCACAAACTGGCGCTGCTGTTAACATAATCACAGGCTTTTCTTATGGATTGCTAAGCATGTTTCCGGCGCTTCTAGGAATAGCATTGGCGTCTTTTGGATCTTACACTGTAGCAGTACATTATGGAATTTCAGGCGTTTACGGAATTGGCATGGCAGCAGTTGGAATGCTATCTATTGTTGGAATGATTGTGGCTGGTGACGCTTTTGGTCCAATTGCAGACAACGCGGGAGGAATTGCAGAGCAAGCAGGATTAGATGAGGAGGTTCTTGATATCACTGCTAAGCTTGATGCAGCTGGCAACACTTCCAAGGCCATAACTAAAGGATTTGCGATTGGAGCAGCAGGATTGACAGTAATTGCGTTGCTTGCAGCATTCCAAGACATAGCTAAAAAAGCACTTGAAAAAGCAGCAGAACAAGGGGTAACTCTAGCGATAAGTAAAGAAGCACTCAACTTCAATTTGATGGATCCACTAGTTTTGACTGGAGCGCTCATAGGTCTTGCGATACCCGCAGTGTTTTCAGCCATGGTGATGCTCAGCGTTGGCAAAAATGCGTTTAAAATGATTGAGGAAATCAGGCGACAGTTCAGGGAGATTCCTGGTCTAAAAGAGGGAAAAGAGGGCGTGAAAGCAGATTACAAGTCTTGTGTTGACATAGCCACTAAAGGTGCGTTGAAGGAGTTGATTCCTCCAAGCGTTCTTTCTATCGGCATCACATTGGCGGTAGGGTTCATTGGTGGAATACAGGCGCTTGGTGGTTATCTTGCAGGCAGCATATTCTCGGGACTGATCTTTGCTCTGTTGATGTCTAATGCTGGCGGATTATGGGACAATGCTAAGAAGTATGTTGAAGCTGGTGCGTTTGGCGGTAAAGGTTCAGACACTCACAAGGCGGCTGTTGTAGGTGACACTGTTGGAGACCCATTCAAGGACACTGCAGGACCTTCATTGAACACGCTGATAACGGTAATGTCGCTGGTAGCTTCAGTATTTGCTGAGACCATTATTCTGAATGCATTAATAAACTTCGTATAAACTCAATGCAATCAGATAGATGCTTTACCGAGGAAAGTCCAATCCTCGGTCACAAACCTTTCTTTTCTCAATCTCTCAGCCAACTTCAGCTCATATTCTGTGAGGCTTTCCCCAACAAACTGCACATTTAGCGCTTTCTGGAATCCCTTAACTAATGCTTGGTACGCCTCTTCCGTAGAAAATTCTGAATCAAGTTCTTGCCTTGTAGAAGTCAGCTTTCTCTTCGAGACTGCAAGCACGTCGTTTAATGTTTTTGCCCAAGGAACCTTCAGAAAGGTGAACATTTTTTCATGGTCTATATCCAGCAGGAATGTTCCGTGCTGAAGCAAAACACCTTTTTTAGACGATTGGGCGTTTCCTGAGATTTTTTTTCCCCCTATTGTGAGGTTAGGACACCGTTTAGGGTCTGGCGGATGGAATTCGGCTTTGGCGCCGAGGATTTTAACTGCCTCGTTGAGTCCGCTGCATATTTTCTGGTATGCACAGAGCATGTCCAAGTCCGCGCATCCTAACTCGCTGGTTTTGGCTACTATGCTGTAGGTGATTTCTCCTTCAGAGTCGTGGTATACGGCTCCACCGCCTGTGATTCTTCTTACAATGTCTACGCCATGTTCTCTGCAGTTTTCTACGTGAACTTCGTCTGCTAGTTTTTGGAAGCGACCTATGGAAACGGCTGAGGGACTCCACCTGTAGAAACGGATGGTGCTGGGTACTCTATTTTCGATTCTGGCTTTCATAACCGCTTCGTCGACAGCCATGTTTGTGAAAGCATCTGCTGTTTCGGGTTTCAGTAGTCTCCAGTTGTCCATTTTAGCTTCAGGAGATAAAAATGTGAAGGAGATTATTAAAGTTGAAGTATGCGTGGAATTGTTATGATGGTTCTTCTTGGTTTTTATGAAAAAAGGTTGTTTTCAACAATGAACTGTTATTAGTCTCCTAATATGAATAATTTCTGTTGGTTTTGGCGTTTTTGGGTAGTCTCTGTTTGCAGATTATGATCATCAAGGTTGCGGTAAATAGCAAGGGCAGAATAGCCCATGATGGAAACTCTGGGATTGCATCTGTGCCGATTATTTCTACTGTTTTGGTGCCGTGATTGTAGGTGAAGTATAGGTATGTGTTGATTGCGTCTTCGTTGACTGTTGGAGTAACAGAGGCTCCATCTACGAAAACAGTCCAGCTGTCTTCAGCAGTTAACAGGTCTTTGGGGATTGTTACTCTGCAGAATCCAGTTGTGCCATCTTCACCATCCACATCAAACCGTAATAGGGCGCCTTCATCAGGATTGAAACTGAAATCTGAAACCGTGGAGTTGCTGACTACATAAACGTTGTATTGGGTCCATTCCCATGTGCCAGCGTCAAAGATATAGATTGGAGACATAAGAGAAGCCATAAGCGGATAATTGTCTCGGTTGTTCCCATCTATGACATATGGTGAGTCTCCTAAGCTGTCACCATTATTATCAACACCAACGTAATCGCTCCAATAGTTTCCTTCAACACCATTATCCCAAATGTTTATTGAATCAGGAATCGCAAATCCCGGAGGTGTTATGTAAATTTGCCTGCTGTTGTTAACGTAGCTGTTATGGTAGAAGAGATTATTTGAGGAAGTGGGCATGAAGGGAGACAACATAATAGACATGCCATTTAGGTTGTTTGCTATATAGTTTTCAACAATTTTGTTTTTTGAAGAGTTGTAGAGCCAGATGCCATGATTATTGTTTGTTATGTAGTTTCCAGAGATATTGTTGTTGTTGGATTTAGTTAGATAAATTCCTTGATTATTGTTTGTTATGATGTTGTTAGTTATCGTTGAGTTTATGGTTGAACCCATAAATATGCCATAGTCTTCGTTGTTTAATTCCAGATTTTGAACTGTAATATTCACACAATTTATGAGAGCCACATAACCCGCGTCAGACGGGATAATCTTGTTATGTTCGTTAACCCAATAATAGATTGGCTTTCCGTTCACGGTGTTCGAGGAATCTAAGTCATTAACAAAAAATGATATGTCCGCAAAGCTACGATTATTGTTGACCATTCTGTTGTTCTTGAATACATTTTTAGACGTCTCAAATAGGTGTATACCCTCCTCGTTGTTTGCTATGTAGTTTTCAGTTATTGTATTGTTTAAAGAATAGTTGCGCCAAGACCCTTCAATACGTATTCCCCTGTTGTTGTATGTTAATTTGTTCTCAGAAATAGTGTTATTTGAAGACTGGGAGAGATAAATTCCATCCACATTTTTTGTTATAGTATTATTAGCTATCGTTGAGTCCGTTGTGGAAGCTAGTAGTATGCCTTGCCCATTGTTATCAAGAGTCAAGTTTCGAATCGTTATATATCTACAATTGATGAGGGCTACATATCCCGCTTCAGATGGCACAGTTCTGTCTTGCTGGTTGACCCAGTAAATCATTGGTTTACCATCAACGAGGTTTGATGTGTCCACATCATTTACGAAGTTTGTATTGCGAACATCGAAACTGTAGTGGTTTTTGCTTAGGCTATTGTTTCTAAGCACATTGAAACGAGATTCTAGAAGATGAATACCATGCTCATTATTTGTTATGGAGTTTCCAGAAATCGTGTTGTTATGTGAATGCTCGATGTAAATCCCATAAGTGTTGTTTGTTATGATGTTTGCAGAAATTGTATTGTTTCTCGGTTCGGAGTAATCGTAGACGTAGATGCCAATTTCGAATTGTTTTATCTCAAAATTCTTAACCGTAACATTCTTTCTATCCGAAAGCTCAATTCCATGGCCTGTTCCTGTTCCCTGAAGGGTATAGTTTCCCCCATCAACTATGATGTCATCTTTTTCCACAACAAAAGGGTCATAAATGTCGCCTGTGAGAGTGTAAACGTTTCCCTCTTGTTGAATTTTATCCGTTCCCTCAACAGTTCCGTCAGCATTGATGTAGATTGCGCCTTCTGCTTTCACTGTTCTGAGTTCTGGAGCGGTAACTAGAACAAGAAAAAGAACAGCTATAAGAGCAAAGCTTGTTGTGATTTTCTTCATATCAGAAGTCATAACGCTTAGTTTTATTTTGACTGGAATGTAAAAGGGTTTTTGTCAAGAAACCTTGACTAATCTATCAGTTATTTGGTCAAGAAATCTTTACAAAAACCCTTTTCAGCTAGGGTAAGCTAGATTAAATCAGGTACTTTAGATGGGGGCGCAAAGAACAGCTCTAATTCTATTACTGATTCTATGTTTTGCTGTTGTTTCTATTTCAGAAATTGGTACAGTGAAGGCAGAAAGCACCATTTACATTAGAGCTGATGGAAGCGTTGAGGGAACAGATAAGATTCAGAGAGATGGAAACGTCTATACCTTCACTGATGACCTTTTTGATTCTATTGTCGTTGAAAAAGATGATGTTGTAATTGATGGAGCAGGCTACATTCTTCAAGGGAATGGAAGCGAATATGGAATACACTTGATACGTAGAAGCTACGTGACAATCAGAAATATGGAAATTAAAGAATTTGATACAGGCATCCGAGTCTATTGGGGTTCAAACAACACTATACTTGAAAACAACATATCAAACAATGAATGGGGTATCTACCAGGATTATTCGAAAAACAACACCATTTATGGTAACAAAATAACAAACAACGACAAAGGCATCCGAATCAGCATATCTCCAAACAACGTGCTCAGAGACAACCAAATAGACAACAATCGTTACAACTTTGGGTTAAGTGGAGTTAACTTTGTGGATTTTGTGAATGACATTGATGCTTCAAATACGGTGGATGGCAAACCAATCTGTTACTGGGTCAATGAAAAAGATAAGACCGTCCCTCTTGATGCTGGGCATGTAACCCTCGTAAACTGCACAGGCATAACTGTAAAAAATCTGAATCTAACGAATAATGAGGAAGGCATACAATTGGCTTTCACCGAAAACTCAGCCATAACCCAAAACACAATAACAAATAATGGGGCTGGAATATTTTTTTACGGCTCTTCAAGAAACAACATATCTACAAACTATATAGCACACAATGAAGATAACGGTATTAGCATTCGAGGTGGCGGAAACACCCTTTTTGGAAATACAATAATAAACAACGGCGGAAATGGTGTCCTCCTGTATTTTTCGAACTACAACATTATTCGTGGAAACAACATAACAAAGAATAACCGCGGCATAGACATTTACGGCTCTCAATACAATAGCATATCAGGAAACTCTATAACAAACAACAGCATCGATGGTCTGTGGTTGTTCGGTTCATACAGTAACTACCTGCTTGGCAACAATCTAACAGATAACCAAGTGAGCATTGATTTTCAGATGGATAGTTCAAGCAATAGAATTTATTATAACAACTTTGTCAACAATGAGGTACACTTTGAGGATGTAGGCGTTAATTTTTGGGATAATAGCATAGTCGGCAACTATTGGAGCGACTATAGAGGTATTGACTGGGACAGAGACGGAATAGGAGATACTCCATACATTATAGATGAAAACAACAGAGACAATCATCCAATGATGGAGCCATTGGGCAGGCTTATGGCGCCGGTTACAATCTTTGATGCAGGAACATGGGAGGGAAAAAAATACAACGTTAATGTTGTCAGCAACTCCACGGTCTCTGAGTTCAGTTTTGACCCTGAAGGCACTCGAATACGGTTTAATGTGATGGGTGAAAACGAGACAACAGGATTCTGCAATGTAACAATTCCTAAAGGTCTATTAAACACGGAAGGCAGTTGGGCTGTTCTGGTGGATTACGCCTCGGTAACTCCAACGGTCAACGAAGACGCAATCAACACATACCTATACTTCACCTACAATCACGGCACCAAAACAGTAGAAATAATCGGCACAGATGCAATTCCAGAGTTTCCATCATGGATTATTTTACCTCTTTTTATTGTAGCAACTCTGGTTGTGATGATGTTTAAAAATAAACTATCAAGGAAAGGATTAAAGAAGGATTAAGATGAGAAAGTTCTCAACGTTCATTTTGATTCTGCTCAGTTATAAATATTGGTTTTTACCTTAGATTAGTCTCTTAATATGTGATGTTCAGGCAACTGTCTATGTTACAGTAACCAATACAGAAAAGTGAATATCTTATTCGATGATTTTATGGTAATAGTTAAATGCCACTTTTTCTATCTATCTGCTCTAACAAGTTCAAGGGCTCCTTTCAAGATGACTGTGTTACAGCAGATTTCGAATCCTTACATTGCATCGCTCATCTTAGGCTTACTGTATGGGCTCACTTTCTGCACCTCTGCATGCCTTCCCTACGTCACAAGTTACAGTGCAGGCATCGGAGCCGGATTCCGAAAAGGAGTCGTAGCCACTTCAATCTACAAATCCAAAAACTGGCTAAAAGTGAGTAAGGTGTTCTGATGGCAAGCGAAATCGAAGTAGGATCAAAGTATATTCCTGAAATGTCTCAGAAAGAGATCGAAGAACTAGGAAGCTCGATCAAAGCTGCATCCATTAAGGTGATTAAAGAAAACATCGAAAGAATGAAAAAAACATGGCCGAACCGACCGGAAGCCATGGAATACTTTGATGAAATCTCAAACTTTTTTGGGCGGCGCGAAAAAGAGATTCGTGAACAGAAAGAGGCGGGAAAGAAGCTCATCGGCTACTCCTGCATGTTCGCTCCGATAGAGTTGATCTTGGCTGCAGGTGCCATTCCAGTTCGCGTAGGCTCGGGATGGTATGATGCAGCAAAACTTGGAGACAGGATCATGCCGGTTGAGGTTTGTCCAGTCATAAGATCCACAGTTGGCGCAAAGATGGTGAATCTCTCTCCATATCTTGAGCTCAGCGACGCTATAATAATCCCGCTCACATGCGACGGCAGAACCAAACTGAGCGAAATCCTGTCAGACTACAAAACTATATGGTATATGAGTCCTCCACGCGTCAAAGATGACCCCCAGTCCCTGAGCCTCTGGAAGGAAGAGATGCAGGTGATAAAAGGAAAA
>Ga0315550_1002603_pt1 | contig 10990 bp, 10 predicted proteins | sample SalMarSW160190MG_2_FD_203100 | JGI IMG/M metagenome (GOLD analysis project Ga0315550, IMG submission 203100) | Salt marsh sediment microbial communities from the Plum Island Ecosystem LTER, Massachusetts, United States - Salt Marsh Sediment SW1601-90 ... | reverse complement strand
ACGATTATATGCAGGTAAACCGGAAGCAGTGGGATATACATATGGAGATGATGGTTCCGGCCTATTATCTCTTCGGGTTGTTTGAGCAGATGTGCAATGAACTGCTTGGATTCGGTTATACCGACCCCATGTTCGCCCGATTAATGGCTGGTTTTGATAGTATGGTGTTCCGGTTCAATAAAGAAATCTGGCGACTGGGCAACCGGGCGGTGGAACTAGGGTTTGATAAGCTGTTCCGCACTACCAAGGATGATGAGGTGCTGCTTACTAAGTTAGAGGAAAGCGAGGCTGGCAGGAAGTGGCTTAAGGGATACTATGAGTTCCTTGAGGTTCATGGCTGGCGCACTGAGCGTATGCTTGACTGGGCGACTCCGAGTTGGATTGAAAAGCCGAGCCTGGGTATACCGCTGATAAAGGTGGCCATAACCAGTGGGGGAACTTACACCATAGAGGAGAGAAGGGAAGAGGCGGTCAGGGAGAGGGGGGAGGCGGAAAAGGAGGTCTTGGACAGGGTGCCGGCAGAGCAGCGGGGGTGGTTTGAGGCCCTGATGAAGGCTGCCCAAAAGGCTGGTTACTGGAGTGAGGATCATAACTACTACCTCGATCTTTATTGCAATGGGGTGGGGCGGTGGATAACCAGGGAAATCGGGCGGCGTTTTGCTGAGGCCGGTGTTATCGATGACCCAGAGGATGTCTATTTCCTGGTTGCCGATGAGGTAGAGAAGGCGTTAATACCAATGGGGAAGAACAAACTGCACCACCAGGTAGACGTGCGGAAGAAGGAATGGCAAGGCTATCTTAAGGTTGCCCCCAAGTCCTACTATGGAAATGTGGAGTTGGTGCAGGAAATACTGAGAAAAGACCCGGTAATCAGTGTCGCCACTTCGGTTCCTATCGTCAGGAAAGATGTAAAGGCTGACCTCTATGGTGCTGCCTCATCCCCCGGGGTGGTGGAGGGAATTGCCCGCGTAATAGTGACTGAGAACAAGTTAGCCGAGCTTAAATCTGGAGAGATTCTGGTGGCACCGGGAACGAGTGCGCCGTGGACTCCGGCTTTCGAGATAATCAAGGGTGTTGTCACCGATGGCGGCGGCGCTCTGTCTCACGCTATCATCCTGGCCCGGGAGTATGGTATTCCGGCGGTTACCGGCTGTCTTGAGGCTACCAAGAAGATCAAGACTGGCGACCGGGTAAGGGTTGATGGTGACCTTGGCGTGGTTCATATCTTGCGTAATAATAAGGCTTAACCTGGTTGACATAAGCCGTTGAGTCCCTGAGGGGAGGACATGGTGTCTGAGAAGTTGGTGCTCTGGTTTGAGGAAGTGGGCAAAGATGACGGAGATCTGGTGGGCAGAAAGTGCGCTAACCTGGGCGAGATGGCCAGGATTGGGTTGAGGGTTCCACCTGGATTTGCCCTCTCGGTCGAAGCCTACGAAGATTTTATGAGTATGACCGGCGCTTTTGATGAGATACGTAAATACCTGGCTAAGTCTAAGCCTAAAGACCTGAAGCAGTGTAAACAAGCGAGCGTAGATATACGCCAGATTATTCAGTCGAAGACTATGCCCGAGAAGATAGAGAAGGCAATAGTCTCACACTATAATGAACTGGGCCGCCGGTGCCATACCGATGAAGTTGCTGTGTCAACACGTTCGGCCGGTCTATTAAGCCACCCCGGGCAGTATGAGACCTATCTTAATGTGGTTGGGGGGCCAGCTCTGGTGGATAAAATCAGGCTGGTGTGGGCCAGCACCTTTAACCCCCGCTCCCTGGCTTTTAGAAGTCGAAAGAAGATGCCGCTGGAGAGCGACCCTATCGGGGTGGCCGTGCAGGAGATGGTGAAGGCTCGTGCTGCCGGGGTTATCTTCACGGCTGACCCCAACACTGGCGATAGCTCCAGGATGATAATCGAGGGTAACTGGGGATTGGGCGAAAGCGTGGTCGGCGGTGAGTCGACACCGGACATTTATATCCTGGATAAAAAGAGTCTGAAAATACTGGAAAAGAAACTGGGGCCGAAGTCCAGATATGTGACCTTTAAAAAGGGCGGGGTGATAGAAAAGAAAGCTCCGCCAGATAAAAGCGGCCAGTTCTGTTTGAGCGACGAGGAGGCCAGGGAAATAGGGAAGTTGGGCAAGGTGCTGGAGAAGCATTTTGGCGAAGCTCAAGATGTGGAATGGGCGGTAGAGGAAGGCAAGCCATTACCGGAAAGTATCATTCTGTTACAGACGCGGGCCGAGATTATCGCCCAGAATAAGACACCTATTGACCAGATTGTGGACTTAATGCTTGACCGGTTCTCAGGAGGGGTTGGCTATGATGGGGGCAAGATGTAACCGCCCTCCGGGGCTTTATGCTTAAAGCTACTGCCCGGATATTTTATCGATAGAGCCCCTTAAACCCCTTACCAGTTCAGCCAGCGAAGCGAAATTGTCCTCCTTCTCCATAAGCTGAATTATGCGGCTGCCCACAATTACCCCATCGGCAATCCGGGCTATCCGGCTTGCCTGCTCCGGGGTGGATATGCCAAAGCCAACGCATAGGGGCTGGGCAGTTGTATTCCTTACTCTGGTCACAAATGCCTCCAAATCCGCCGGCACTCTGTCTCTTGCCCCGGTAACGCCGGTTACTGAAACCAGGTAGATAAATCCTCGCGACCTCTGGGCGGCTAGCCTGATGCGTTCTTCAGTGCTGGTCGGAGCTAGAAGATAGATGAGGTCAAGCCCCTGCTTCTGGCTGATAGCTTCCAGGTCGGAGCCTTCATCGGGGGGCAAATCGGGGATGATTACCCCGGAAACACCAGAACCGGCACACGCAGAGCAGAACTTATCCAGCCCGTAGCTGAAGACCGGGTTATAGTAGGTCATGAACACCAGCGGTATATCAACCTTCTGGCTGAGCTGCCCGGCCAGCTTAAGGCAGAGCCGGGGGGTAACTCCATTCTGCAGGGCATGAAAGCTGGACTTCTGTATAGTGACCCCATCGGCCAGGGGGTCGGAGAAGGGTATCCCCAGTTCTACAATATCACAGCCGCTATCGGCCAGCAGAGGGACTACCTTAAGGGTGGCCTTGATAGTGGGGTAGCCCACGGTAACATAGGCGATGAGGGCTTTATGCCCCGGCTGGCTGAAGGCAGAAGCGATTTTGCTCATAGTTTTACCCCCAGCGCCTCGGCTACTATGTCCATGTCTTTATCACCACGCCCGGAGAGGTTGACCACGATGGTTTTCTCTTTCTCCAGCGAACTGGCCATCTTAGCCGCATGAAATATGGCGTGAGCCGGTTCCAGAGCCGGGACGATGCCTTCGGTCTTGCTGAGCAGCTTAAAGCCCTCCAGGGCTTCCTGGTCAGTTACTGCTACGTATGTGGCCCGCCCGCTATCCTTGAGGTAGCTGTGCTCGGGGCCGACGCCGGGATAGTCTAAGCCGGCGGAGATGCTGTGCGTTTCTCTAATCTGGCCGTCTTTAGTCTGGAGGACGTAGGATTTTGTCCCGTGGAGCACGCCGACTGTTCCCGCCATCAGCGGGGCGGCATGTTCACCGGTTTTAATCCCTCTCCCCGCCGCCTCCACGCCGATGAGCTTTACCTCCTTATCGTTCAAAAAGGAGTGAAAAATGCCGATGGCGTTGCTGCCGCCGCCGACGCAGGCGATGATATAGTCGGGGAGGCGGCCGGATTTGTCCAGAATCTGCTGCCTGGTCTCTTTACCGATTACCGATTGAAAGTCTCGCACCATCACGGGGTAGGGGTAGGGGCCGACTGCCGAGCCCAAGAGATAGTAGGTATCGGGGTTGGTTACCCAGTCCCTTATCGCCTCGTTGATGGCATCCTTAAGGGTGCGGCTGCCCTCGTGTATCGGTCTGACTTCAGCGCCCATCAGCCTCATGCGGAAGACATTGAGGGACTGGCGGCGCACATCCTCCTCACCCATGTAGACAATGCACTCCAGCCCCAGCTTGGCGCAGACGGCGGCGGCGGCCACACCGTGCTGGCCGGCTCCGGTTTCGGCAATAATCCGGCGCTTACCCATCCTACGGGCGAGAAGACCCTGCCCCAGGGCGTTATTGATTTTATGGGCGCCGGTATGGGCCAGGTCTTCCCGTTTGAGGAAAATGCGGGCGCCGCCGCAGTTTTCGGTCAGCCTTTCGGCCAGGTATAACGGCGTCGGTCTCCCCGAATAGTCACGGGACAGCGCCTCAAACTCACTCCAGAAGGCTTTATCGGCCTTGATTTCTTTGTAGGCAGTTACCAGCTCATCCAGGACGGGCATCAGCGTCTCGGGGACAAACTGCCCCCCGTAGTCCCCGAAGTAGCCTCTTTTATCAGGTAACATCATATCCCCCCTATTATCCTACGGCTGTGACTTGATATAAGCACTGAGATTGCGCTTTGTCTCGTCTATATGGTCACCGCCGAATTTCTCCGTCACTGCCTGCCCCAGAACCAGAGCCAGCATCGCTTCCGAGATAACGCCGGCGCGGGGGACAGCGCAGATATCCGACCTTTCCGCCGTGGCTGATGCCGGGCGGCGGGTGGCGATATCTACCGTATCCAGCGGCTTTCCCAGGGTGGAGATGGGTTTATGGTAGACACGGCAGACGATGTCCTGGCCGTTGCTCATGCCGCCTTCTATTCCCCCCATATTATTGCTCTGGCGGGCAAAGCGGCCATCCTTATATGCAATCCTGTCCTGGAACTCGGAGCCGAACACAGCTGCACCCTGAATGGCGTTGCCTATTTCAACCGCCTTCACCGAGGGGATGCTCATCAGGGCCTGGGCGATACTGCCGTCGAGACGGCGGTCGTAGTGCATAACGCTTCCCAGACCGACGGGAATGCCGGTGGCGATAACCTCAACTACCCCGCCCAGGGTACCCTTTTTAGCTTTAGCTTCTGAGATTGCCTTTTTCATTTGTTGGGAGGTTTCCCGGTCAATGCACCTTATATCGGGGTCGGTTTCAAAGACCGAGGCCACCTCTTTAAAATCGGAGTAAGGGCGGGTTAGCCTTACCGGGCCTATCTGGACGGTGTGGCTGGCTACCCTGATACCGAACTCCAGCAGCATCTGCCTTATAACCGCTCCTGCCATGACTCTGCCTACCGTCTCTCGGGCGCTGGCTCTTTCCGAGATATTCCTGATATCATCCTGGCCGTACTTTAAAACACCGGCCAGGTCGGCATGGCCGGGGCGGGGCCGGGTTATCTTAGCCGCTAGCTTTTCGGTCTCCTCAATGCTCATCTCATCCTGCCAGTTAGCGAAGTCCAGGTTCCTGACTATCAGTGCAATCGGGCTGCCCAGCGTTTTGCCGTAGCGGATACCGGAGAGGATACCCACCTTGTCCTCTTCAATTAGTCCCCGGCCACCGCGGCCGGAATCGGAGTGTCTTCTTTTTAAGTCCCGGTCGATATCCTCAGTGCGGACTATTACCCCGGCGGGCATTCCCTCGATAATAGTTACGCAGGCCGGGCCGTGAGATTCACCGGCGGTCAAAATGCGTAGCATCTCTTCCTCCTTCCAAAGCCTGAGCTAGGGCGGACTCCATGGCTGATAACGGAGCCTTGAGTCCGGTAAAGAGCTCAAATTGCCTGGCTGCTTGATAGAGCAGCATTTTATAGCCACAAACAATGGCACATCCCTTCTCTCTGGCTTTAATTAGCAGTCTGGTCTCTCTGGGATTATAGATAATATCAAAGACGGTGAGCCGGTTATGAAGAAGGTCTTTAGGGATGATTGACTGGTCTGCCTCGGGCAGCATCCCCACCGGGGTGGCATTTATCAGGATTTCGGCCGAAGCGATTTCCGATAGTTTTTTTAAACCACCAAAGCCCCCGGCGCTGACTTTTTTGGCCAGTTCTTTGGCTTTAGCCTCCGTCCGGTTTAAGACCACCAGCTTGACCCCCTTTTTCTTAAGCCCGACGGCGATGGCCAAGGCGGCACCGCCACCGCCGATAAGTACCGCTTTTTTACCGCTAAGCGTGGTCACTGCCTCTAACGCCTGTGAGGCGCCGTCGCCATCTGTATTATAGCCGGTTAGAACGCCGTCATCGTTGACGACGGTATTGACGGCGCCGATTTCCTCGGCCAGCGGGTCAATCTTATCAAGGTATTTTATAGCGCTGACTTTGTGGGGGATGGTAACGCTTGCTCCCCGGATACCCAGCCCCCTTATACCCTCTATCGCCCGCTTGATGTCGCTGACCCGGAATGATACATAGGCGTAGTTAATGCCCAGCGCCTGATAGCCGATATTATGGATTAACGGCGAAAGCGAGTGCTCCACCGGGTCGCCGATAAGGCAACATATTTTGGTATTAGCGTCAATCACCGGTGAACCCCCGTACCGCCAGCAGGTTTATAACCAGGTCAGCTACTTCTTCCGGCGTTTTGTTTTCGGTGTTGATGGTCAAATCGGCGGCTTGCTGGTAGAGCGGTTTTCGTTCTTTAAAGGTTATCTCCATATCCTCCCGCTGGCTCCTGCCCTCCACCAGCGGCGGTCTTCCGGCATCTTCTCTGGTACGGCTGACCAGGGTATCAACGCCGGCTTGCAGCCAGACCAGTATCCCGCTTTTTTTAAGTTTAATAATATTATTCTCCCTGGTCACCACCCCGCCCCCGCTGGCATTGATGACATTATCTCGCCCGGCTACCTCGCCGGTTAGTTCTTCTTCTATGTCCCTGAATTTCCCCCACCCGTATTTTTCCACAATCTCGGGGATGCTAAGCCCCGCCTTACGGGTGATAAGCTCATCCATCTCAATAAACTCTCTGCCCAGTTTTTGGGCTAAGATTTTTCCCACCGTAGTTTTGCCCGAACCCCTCATGCCGATAAGGACGATGTTCATGGCAGCTCCTCGATTTTTGCCCTTAAGCTTGCCAGGTCGTTAAAGAACCGGGGGTAGGACTTGGTAACCGCCTCGGCGCCGTTAATAATGGAATTGCCCCCGGCAAAGAGGGCGGCAATAGCCAGGCTCATGGCCATGCGGTGGTCATTGTGAGCTTCAATTTCAGCGCCCCGGGGCTTTCCCCCGTAGATTACTATAGTGTTATCGGTCACATCTACTCTTATTCCCATCTTAGCCAGTTCGGCGGCCGTGTCGCTGAGGCGGTCTGTTTCTTTGAACCTGAGATGACCGATATTGGTTATCTCGGTCTTGCCCCGGGCGTAGGCGGCGACCACCGCCACCGTCTGGACAAGGTCGGGATAATCACCCATATCTATGGTAACGCCTTTTAGCTCATCACGGCGGGAAACCGTCACCTGCTCTTTCTGACGTTCAACAGTGCACCTCATCAGTGACAGGATATTCAAAAGATATTTGTCACCCTGTGCGGAGTTGGTCTTTAGATTTTTTACCGTTACCGGCTGGCCGCCAATGGCGCCGGCGGCTAAGAAATAAGCGGCCGAGGAGTAGTCACCCTCTATCCGGTAGCGCTTTTTCTGGTATCTCTGGCCGCCTTTGACCAGGAACTCTTTATAGTCTTTATTTACCGCCTCAACGCCGAAGTCCCGCATAACATCCAGGGTTATGTCTATATATGGCCTGGAACGGAACCCCTCGGTAATCTTGATTCTGAGCCCGTTTTCGGTATAGGGGGCAATCATGAGCAGGGCACTGATGTGCTGGGAGCTGGTTTTCCCGGAAACAGTGACCTCCCCCCCGCCGAGCTTGCCCCCCTGGATTTCAATAGGCGGGCAGCCGTTAGTTCCCAGCGAGCGGGCGCTGGCCCCCAGGCTTTTTAATGCCGAGAGCAGGTCGCCTACCGGGCGCTGGCGCAGCCGGCTATCTCCATCAAGGACAACTTTGCTTTGGCTTAGAGCCGCCAGCGGGGCTACCATGCGGATGGTGCTCCCCGAGTTGCCGGCAAAAATCCTGTCTCTGCCGGGGGCAACCCTGATTTTTCCGCCGGTGCCGTTGATTTTTAGCCGGTTGCCCTTGAGCTCAATATCGGCGCCCAGTGAGCGGCAGGCATTAACAGTGTAGAGGGTGTCATCCGACAGCAGGGGGTCATTAATCAGGCTTTCCCCTGTTGCCAGCGAGGCCAGTATAACCGCCCGGTGGGTATAGCTCTTGGACGGCGGCGCCGTGACCTCTCCCGTCACCGATGATGGGGTTATTCTTACTTTCACTTTTTCTTCCGGCTCCCGATATGTTCGGCCAGGGCTTCCAACCCCAACAAATAACTCTTTGTTTTAAGGCCGCTAATCTGTTTGATAGCTATATCTGAAATAACCGATATTTTACGCCACTCTTCACGGGCGTTGATGTCTGACAGGTGCACTTCGACCACGGGCAGTCCGCAGTCAACCAGGGCGTCACGAAGGGAGTAGCCGTAGTGGGTCAGGGCACCGGGGTTAATCAGGATGCCGTCGGCTCCGCTGGTTTTCTCCTGGATAAAGTCTATAATACCCCCCTCGTGATTGGACTGGAAGAAAATAAGCTCGCAGCCCAGCGCCCTGCCTTTTCCGGTGAGCGCCTGTTCTATAGATTCCAGGGTATCGGTGCCGTAGTGCTCCTTGTTTCTTTTGCCCAGCATATTAAGATTGGGGCCGTTAATTACCAGTATTTTCATCGGCATATCTCCAGAAGGACTTTTCTGACCACGTCATCCGCCACCGGCTGGTTAGTTACCCCATTGCCGATGCCCTCCAGCAGCACCCAGCCGGTCTGCCCGCTGGTTGTTTTCTTGTCAAAGCGGATTACCGCAATTAAATCATCGGGTCTTACCCCCTGGCAGCGGGTGGGCAGGCCGAACCGTGCCAGCAGGTTTTCAATTACGGGGATATTGCTCCGGTCAAGCATGCTGACCTGTGCGCTTATTCTGGCGGCGGCCGCCATCCCGATAGATACCGCCTCGCCGTGACTCAGCTCTTGCAACTTGGTGGCGGCTTCCAGGGCATGACCAACGGTATGGCCGAAGTTCAGTATGGCTCGCTGGCCGGTCCGCTCCGTCTCATCAATCTCTACGATGCCGGCTTTCAAACGGCAGCACCGTATAACAATATCCTGTAGCTCGGCCGTGGTAAATTCCCCTTCCTTCTTTTGGCTAAGAATGCGGAATAGCTCCCCGTCCATTGCTAAACCGTACTTTATCACCTCGGCCAGGCCGTTCCTCATCTCGGCGGGGGGTAAAGACTTGAGAATGGCGACATCGCCGATAATAGCGCTTGGCTGGTAGAAGCTGCCGACCATGTTCTTCTTGCCGCTGAAATTGACCCCCACCTTGCCGCCGATGCTGCTGTCCACCTGGGCGAGCAGGGTGGTGGGCAGCTGGATATAGTCAATGCCCCGGAGGTAGGTGGAGGCAAGGTATCCGGCCACATCGCCAACCACCCCTCCCCCTAGAGCACATATCAGCCCCTTACGGTCTAAATTATTTTCCAGCAGAAATTTATATCCCCGCTCCACTGTATTCAGCGACTTGGCTTTTTCCCCCACCGGCAGGGTGAGCAGGGATACCTTCTTTCCCGCTGCCTCCAGCGCTTTCATTACCCTCTTCCCGTAGAGCTTTTGGACGGTGGTATCGGTGAGCAGGGCAATGCCGGAATATCCGCTGAAGTCAAAATAATCCCTAAGCTGGTTTATAATGCCGTCGCCGACAACAATAGGGCAGCGCCTGACCGTCTCCAGTTTAATGACGTATTCTGTTGAGTTTTCTTTCCGGCTCATCATCTGATTAGACTATTTATCTCCTTCATTAGTTCGCCGAACTGCTCGGGATATAAGGACTGCATTCCGTCGGAGAGGGCATGGGGTGGGTCGTGGTGCACCTCCACCAGCAGACCGTCGGCGCCGACGGCTATAGCTCCTTTTGACAGAGAAATGACATAGTCGCGTTTGCCGGCGGCATGGCTGGGGTCAACGATGATAGGCAGGGGGCTGGATTCCTTGATGGAAGGGATAGCGCTTAAATCCAGGGTATTTCTGGTGTTATCGGAGAAGGTGCGTATTCCCCGTTCACACAGGATAACCTGATTGTTCCCCTCCGAGCTGATATATTCCGCCGACATTAGCAGCTCTTCGATGGTTGCCGCAAAACTGCGCTTGAGCAGGACCGGTTTTGAGGAATGACCGGCCCGGCGCAGCAGGGAGTAGTTCTGCATGTTCCTGGCGCCGATCTGGATAATATCGGCGTATTTTTCCACCAGTTCAATATTGGTGTGGTCAGTGGCCTCGGTTACGATTAGCAGTCCGGTTTCCTGGCGGACCTTGGCCAGTATCTTCAGTCCTTCCTCACCCAGCCCCTGAAAGCTATAGGGCGAGGTTCTGGGTTTGAAGGCGCCCCCGCGGAAAACCTGGGCGCCGCCTTTTTTCACCAGGCGGGCGATGGTCAGTGCCTGCTCTTCGCTTTCTACAGCGCAGGGCCCGGCCATTATCACCGGTTTACCTCCGCCAATCTTGATATCGCCAACGGCGATAACCCTTGCCTCCGGATGCGTCTCCCGGCTGACCAGTTTATAGGGCTTGGTTACCCGGATGGTCTCTTTTACGCCCTCCATGACCAGCAGCCGTGAGTCATCAACCGGCCCCTGGTTGCCGACAATGCAGACCGCCGTACGCTGGGCGCCGGGCATGGGCACACCGCGGTAACCCATGCTCTCTATTTCACGAATGATTGCCTGTACCTGTGCCTCGGTAGCATCGTTTTTCATTACCACCAACATCTGCCTGTTCCTCCTTTGGATAGATAATCCATAGCTTTAATCCACCGACCTGACGGCCCGGACAAAAGCCTTGATTTTGGCCACATCTTTAACCCCCCGGCTCTCCACCCCGCTGGAAACGTCAACCCCCCAGGGCTTCAAGCTTGATACCACCTCTCCTACATTTTCCGGGTGGAGCCCGCCGGCGATGATGACCGGGTATTTGGCTACAGCCCGTCGGGCTGTCTCCCAGGCGAAGGCTTTTCCCGTCCCCCCGTACTTTTGCTCAACGAAAGTATCCAGCAGGTAGAGGGGAGAGCGGGAACCCAGTGCCCGTTGCCCCTCCT
>Ga0315550_1002601_pt1 | contig 10997 bp, 8 predicted proteins | sample SalMarSW160190MG_2_FD_203100 | JGI IMG/M metagenome (GOLD analysis project Ga0315550, IMG submission 203100) | Salt marsh sediment microbial communities from the Plum Island Ecosystem LTER, Massachusetts, United States - Salt Marsh Sediment SW1601-90 ... | reverse complement strand
ATCTAACCAACGCCAGCCTATATCAACATGCTCGGCTTACCTCACTCACAGATGCACTCACCGGATTAGGTTCGAGGAAGCTGCTCGAGGACAGACTTCAGGCTGAAGCGTCACGGGCAAAGCGATACAAACGTCCGTTCTCCGTTTCGATAATAGACCTCGATAACTTCAAGACAATCAATGACGTATTGGGACATGCCACAGGGGATGACGCCCTACGGAAACTTGCTGAATGTATGAAGAGCCAAAAGAGAACGCCGGATATATTGGCACGGTACGGAGGCGATGAATTTGTAATATTAATGCCGGAGACAAAAGCCGATGATGCTGTCACACTTTTGGAGCGTATTCGAGCGGAAGTCCAGAAAATTTCGGTGGCTGAGAATATTTCCATGACGATTAGTTGTGGTGTTGCACAAAGTCTGCCGGATAGTAAAGATGGTTCCAGCGAGATAATCCGCAGAGCCGACCTGGCTTTGTATGAGGCGAAAAATGCAGGTCGAAATTGTGTTAAGCTCTGGGATAAAACGATGTCAAAAGCTCTGAATGAGGGCGATATCGAGATTGAAAAAATCAAGAGACTCAAGAGACGTATAGCCGGTCTCTCGGAGCAGGCGGAGAAAATGTTTATTCAAAGCATCTGGGGATTAGTGCAGGCTCTTGAGGCCAAAGACAAATATTCGAGAAAACATTCCGAAAACGTAATGTACTACTCGGTCGGCATTGCTCAGACTATGAATATCTCCCCAAAACAACTGGAAATAATTCGTCGAGCCGCGATGATTCATGATATCGGAAAAATCGGAGTGCCTGATTCGATTCTATCCAATCCAAACAGGCTGACAATGCACGAACGCAGTATTATTGAACAGCATCCGCTCATAGCCGTACGTATCCTGGAAAAGATGAACTTTCTGGAGCAGGAGGTGGCCATCATTCGATGCCATCACGAGAAATGGAATGGTCGGGGCTATCCTGACGGTCTGTCATACGTCTCCATACCGCTCGGTGCTCGTATTTTAACCGTGGCGGATACTTTTGATGCACTGACTTCAAATCGGTCTTATCATAGTTCGCTGTCCGTCGATGAAACAATTAAAATTATAGTCAATTCATCCGGGTATGATTTTGATCCTGAAATTGTTAAAGCTCTGGTTTCTTGGATTGAAACAGTTCGCAGCCAACTGGATAGAGCCGAGCAGCTAACGCCGGAGGACTTACTGAATTCACAGAAAGAAGCCAACCAAAACAATACCGCCGAGACTGTAGCAAATCTGGTTGCTGAAAGTGTTACGGTCTAATAGATCTATTTTGCCCGTCACTTTAACAGCAGTTGATTAATATTGCGGATTCGCACTTCGAAAGGCGGGTGCGAAGAAAAGTAACTGCCAAGGATGAATTGACTTTCAGATGAATTTCGTCCGTCGAGACGCCGAAGCAGTTGTATGGAGGCGTTGGGATTATATCCGGCGGCATCAGCCAGTCGCACTCCCAGTTTATCAGCCTGAGATTCCAACTCCTGAGAATAAGCATTTTCAAGGAATCGAATGCCCGCTTTCCGCAACCAGCCAGAAAGCTGTCCGCGAATTGGTGTAGTGCGGGAAGCGACGTTAAGGGCGGACTCGCTTATGATACGTTTTATTGCATGTCCCCGGATAACGTGGGCCATCTCATGCCCGATGATAAATGCCAGTTCATCCCGGTCCCTGCCACAGAGTTCCACCAGCGAATTTGTCACGAAGATAAATCCGCCCGGTAAAGCGAATGCGTTAGGTTCGGTATCTTTCATAATCTCAAAACTGAAAGTTCGGGACCTGTCGGCCACGTATTCGGCGAGATGAAGCCCTGTTTCATTCAGCAATTGTTTTATGTTTGGATCATTGTCAAGCTCTATTTGATGTCGGATTTCACATGCCAGGTCCCGACCTACTTCATTCTCTGTTTTGATGGTATCGGCTTCGCTGCCGGTCATTGATTGCCATATCCATTTAGCTTTCCGAATTTTCGGCCCGGCCATCTTGCCAAGATTGTAAAATAAACTGCTCACTCTGCTGTCTTCCTTTGTTCGGTATATATCAAAGCATTGCCGATTATGTTCTTCCCTTTAACCGGGTCGTTTCGCCTGGATGCTTTCTTTTATTTTTTTTGAGCAGATTTCTGAACCTGCCCTTACAGCCGGTTTTTAGAAAAGCGGGCATCTTATCTTCGAGCAGAAACCGCAGTCCCAAAAGTTCAAGCCCAACCAATATTAGCCATGAGCCCGGTGAAAACGGAGTAATAAGGGCAAGAAAACCCAGGAAAATTAGAATGACACCGAGAGCTTTCTTAAAATATTTTCTCATTCAGCTTAACAGTCTTTATTAGTCTGCCTCGCGCTATAATATCCTTAACCAATCCGGCTGGTCATTTGAGTTATAATACACCAAATATAACGGAACCACGAGAGGATTATTTCCCGGCTGATATGAGGTTCGTCGTAAGAGATAGTGATAAAGGATTTATGAGATGGTGGTCGAAGGGTATGAACTGCTTCTGGTTACAGAATCGTTCTCCGGCGAATTAGAGAAAATTTGCTCTCTTAGAGTGTCCTGTTTCTTCTGAAAGTTTATTAAAAACGTGGTGTTGCCAATTTTGCATAGATTTGGTAATCTGATACAATTAGAGGTCTTGATATAACTGCTAAACCGTTTCGTTGGGAATTTCGTCTAATAAAGTTATAGATTTCTGTGTTTTTGCTGTTCGGGACTGCAGAGCAAGCAAACCATAGATAATCTGATAACGCAGACAATTGCGAGAAAGACTTCGAAATATGTGCCGTGTTTTATTTGAGTTCCATGGCCGCCCAATCTACGCATACTGGTTTTTCTACGCCCTTGGTATGTTCTGCGCAGGAGCTTTAGGTCTTTACCTGGCGCATCGCCGCACGCGGGAGTTATGGAAAGTATGGATTCTGTGTTTGACTATGATTTTATTCGCATTTATTTTTGGCCGAATAAATGCGTTTTGCCTGCGTTGGACTTTTTCTGGTTTCTTCGACCTGCGGGAAGGTGGGCAGGTTTCCTTCGGCGGAATTATTGGAGCTCTTTTTGTTATGATAGTATTGGCACAAAGCCTGCGGATGCCCATGGAAGACGTTCTTGATATATCAGCATGTGCAATTCCCCTTGCACAGGGAGTCCAAAGAATCGGCTGTTTTTGTCATGGTTGTTGTTATGGGCCGATTTCAAACTCGATTTTGTCGGTACGCTTTCCGAAATATACGGATGCAAATGGACAGGTCATTGGGACGCCCTGTTTTATCCACCATCTCAACCTGGGTTTGCTTGAACCATCCGATGTACATTCTCTGCCGGTATTTCCGATTCAGATTGTTGCTGCAGTCGGTTGTCTTTTTATAAGCGGTATATGTCTCTGGATGTTGAAACGAAACAAACTTAAAGGTCGATTATTATGGCTTTACTTTGTTCTCTATGGTGCCTTTCGATTTGTCATTCAGTGGTTTAGACCAAACTATGACGGAAACAATGCCGTTTCAGGATGGAATAGCGGGCATACGATGAGTATGGCTATGTTGCTTATAGGCATGTTTTTTTTGATCTTATCTGACCGCGATAAGCTACTATCGTTCTCGCAGGGCTGTCAAAAAATTAAGGGAAGGTTTCTTTAATATGCTCAGAAAAAAAGGAGTGACACTTTTAGAATTGTTGATTGTTGTGCTTATTCTCGGGGCTTTGGCTTTTATCGCGGTGCCCAGAATAACTCAGACTTCCCAAAATGCGAAAGAAAAAACCTGCTCGACCAATCTAAAAATAATCAATTCCCAGATAGAAGTGTACTTTGTTCAGATTGGTGCATATCCGTCTGAAATAACGCAAATTACTGAAGATCTCACTTATTTTCCTGATGGAGCACCGGTATGCCCTTTGGGAGGGACATATTCACTAAATTCGCAGGATCGTGCGGTTTGTGATCATTCTTCTGAAGAGGATGGTGGCTGTGGAGGATAGCTCCGATGAAATAGCTCTTCTTCGTTTTTCAACCTGGCAGCTATGATGTCGGCTGGATCACTAATGCCCACCTGAGAAATGCCCAAAAATCTCAATTTTACTTTCCCATTTGTGAGAATCAATCTCGACGGGCAAACAAAGCCCGGAATCCAGTAGTTTTTTTACCCATTTTTGTATATTTCTTAATGTTCTCATTTTCTTCTTAGCCTCCTGCTTTGTTTCATGTTTTGTTTGTTCGGCCATTTTAAGTCTCTTTCTATATATCAAAGGCAGCAACTTGGATGCCGGTAACGAAAATGGATATTGAAATTGCAGGAAATGGCTGAATTTGAATCCCCATATTTCAAATTTCACATACTGATTTTGTACAATATTCCGGGAAAATCTGTGTCAGGAAGAGAAACAGAAGTGCTTGCTGCAGGAAGTCTTACAGAAATGAGAGTGTTGGGACTCGAACCCAAGACCTACGGCTTAAAAGGCCGTTGCTCTACCAACTGAGCTACACTCCCATGAAGCTCTAAAAGCTTGCAATATAACAACTTCCTACAGAGGTTGTCAATCCTTGCAGTAAGTAAAAGACAAAAAAAGCTGATTCATATAATTTTAACAAGTCAATTCTCAATCTTCGCGGCATTTTTTCCTGAAAGAATGGAACATTTGTGATATTCCAGATAATTATCACTTTTTTAATTCGACGACATATTAGCTGTGGATTGAATTGTGAATCCGGTTCTTTTTCGTAGCAGTTGCTCATATTTCTGTTTTACGACTAACAGCATCGCATGTTCTTTCAATAATTTTTACACTTCTTTGCTTAAGAAAGCCGAATATAAATTCAAGAAGACTCTTCAAAACTTCTGGAATTGATATTCTGGTCAACAAATAACGCAGTTGTATGATTCATAGTGTAAGAAATAATCCGGTTGCCGAGTCCATAGCAATGGTTGTTGTTCTCCTGATGGCTATAGGCACCGTTTTTGTTTTTTCAGCCGGTGCCAACATCAGTCTTGAGCTTGATTTGAAAAGATTCTACGACTACACCAGCTTGCGTCAGATCATGTTTTTTCCCTTAGCCTGCCTGATTATGTATGCCGTTTCCTGTATCAACTATCGCAGGTACAGCCTTGAGAACAACTGGTATAAAAATCCTGTGATCTACTTATTGCTCATTAGTATAGTCCTGCTGATTATCGTTCTAACGCAGCGGTTCCTCCCGATATTCGGCAGTTTTGTTCCTTTTAGAAACAATCATTATCGCTGGATAAACATTCCATTGGGAGCATTTACAATAAGTTTCCAGCCTTCCGAGCTGGCGAAGTGGGCGACAATTTTCTTTTTAGCTGCCGTATGTGATAAATTCGGCGACGAGATTAAGTCATTTTGGAGAAGATTTGTGCCCAGTTGCCTGGTTGTCGGTGCCGTGGCGGGACTTATTATCGTAGAAGATTTCGGCACGGCGGCACTGATTTCTCTTCTGGCTTTTTTAATGTTGATCATCGCCGGCGTCAAATTGTGGCATATTTTACTTCCCCTGCCGCTTGCCGTGGTTGCCTTTATCGTTACAGTCTGGCGGGTTCCCGCCCGAATGCTGCGAATCACCGCCTTTTTGAATCCTGAAAAATGGACCGATAAGATAAATTATCAGCCGAGCCAGTCACTGATAGCCCTCGGTTCGGGCGGATTGTGGGGCAAAGGATTAGGCCAGGGAATCTGCAAATACGGCCATGTCCCGTATGATACCTCTGATTTTATTTTCGCCATCATCGGCGAGGAACTTGGCTTTGCCGGAAACGTGACGATTATCCTGCTGTTCATCGCCTTTGTTGTGCTGGGGATTGTGGTTGTATCGCGTTGCCAGGACAATTTCGGGCGATTATTGGCCAGCGGGATTGTTCTGGCCATAGCCATTCAGGCGGCCCTCAATATCGGCGTAGTAACTGTTGTTCTGCCGACCAAAGGCATACCGCTACCGTTCGTAAGTGCCGGCGGAACGAGTATGCTGCTGTCCGCAGCGGCGGTCGGGGTATTATTGAATATCGCCAAGGAATCCCTACACGGGACCGAGAAAATAGAATAATTGGCTTTGTTTTTTTGTAGTCGAAACGCCACTTTTATACCGTATTCTATTTATTTCAAAGAGCTTATGCTAAATTGCCCATTTTAATATTGGCTTTGTTTTGCAAAAAAGTGGTGAATTATACTCTCTAACTTTCCTCTGAAAATTGGACCTTGATATGTCTGCCGTAAGGCATTACCGAATCATTCTTTTATAACCCACCAATTGAACTGCCGGGCTAAATATTTGAAATTGGACATTCGACATTTTATCATCCCTTGGGGACACCTTACGGCACCACGGGATGAATTTGCCACCCCCCTGATTTTCGATGTATCCCCACGGGGGTGAACTACGAACTATCCATAGTTCAAAGTGCATTATATCCAAAATCGGCCAAAAAACAATTGAAATCCCCATATTCAGGCGAAATTGTCCTTTACACGCCGTTGTCATTGCGAGCGCAGCGCGGCAATCTCAAAACCTGCTAATAAATTTGGGGGTTAAATATTACGAATTCGCCTTATCATCCTGAATGCACCGTAAGTCGCCCACAAGGGATAGCAGAGCAAAGTTAAGAGCCTGCCCCGAGCCGGTTGAAGGGCCCCAGCCGGCAAATTCCGATGTGCGTTATCTTAAAAAAGTAAATATTCAGTGAAAATGTTTTAAAAAGGTGTTTTGCTAATTGACGCCTATAAAGGATTTATGAATTAAGTCCGTTTCTTCGAACTTGAAGGGCTAAAGAAAAATTTTTCCTGACGTGTTTTAGGAAATTTTTCTTTACAAATTCGCAAATTTTGTATAGAATATTTATGATAAAGCAATTGCGACTCACTGTTTAACCTTATATGCCCGTTAAATAGTCTGTACACCGCATTCAGCTTTTATAAACAATCAGGAAAGGATGGTGGCTTCAGTTCAATTGGCATTTTCTTATAGTAAATGTACAGATAAATAAAAATACGATAAATGAAATTATTATAGGGCGTTTTGTTTGTAGTTACTTGAGACTGGCACAAGCTAATCCATAAAAGTTATTGATACCTGTATAGTATAACACGTGTTTGGGTGTGTTGCAAAAGCATGGTTTATTATTGCACTTTTTGAAGGAGTAAATATTATGTTTAGAAAAAATTTTGTAAGTCTGTTAGCAATAATGCTTGTCGTTATTTGCGGTGGTCTCGGTCTAACGACGGCAAATGCCGCTGTGATCGGTTTCCAGGCCGAATCAGGTACGCTGGGCAAATACTTCGACCCGCCCATTGTTGATGTCGACGCCCTTGGCGGTCAGTACATTACGATTGAAACAACCGCTGCTGGAGGGAGCCCTGGTAGTGAAGACCGGGTTGCCACCTATACGGTCACGTTCCCGGAGGCCGGTACGTACAGTTTTTACGCGCGGCTTATGGTAGAGGATCAGTTGAATCCACAGGGAGCGGCAGATAATGACAGCATGTTTTATGCTAATGTATTCGGGACGGTACCCGCGAACTCGGTCGCTGATTGGCAACAGTGCAACGGCTTGGACATGAATCCGTTTGATGAGTATGGCTGGTTCAACCTGACTGAAGCTGTCGGTTACGGGGGTACGGGTGTTACTTTTGAGGTCCCCGCTGGAGAGTTGACACAGACGTTTCAGGTCGGCGCCCGTGAGGATGGACTTCGGATGGATGCGTTTGTTTTCTCAACCGTGACTCTCTCCGACGCACAGCTTGACGCGGCTGTGCCCGTGGAGACTAAGGCCGTTGGCCCCGGCCCGGCTGATGGCAGCTTGGTTGCAGAGACAAGTGTGGTTCTATCCTGGCAGCCTGGGGCCCTTTCGACTGAATCCCACGTATATTTCAGTGATGTCTTTAATGAAGTAAATGATCGTACGCCGCAAGCGGACAAAGGCCTTACAACCGGGATAACTTATTCTGTTAGCGGACTGGTGCCAGGGACCGTGTACTACTGGGCCGTTGACGAGGTTGATGGTGCCGACATCTGGCCGGGCGACGTATGGAGTTTTCAAATTGAGTCGGAAACTGCCTATAATCCCGATCCATATGATGGTGATATAAATATAGGCCCGGATGTGGTTCTTGCCTGGTCGGCGGGCGTTTCTGCGGTTTCGCACAATGTATACTTAGACCAGGTCAAGGCGAACGTAGACGCAAGAAGCGGCTGTCTGGTTGATGGCGTCGGCACTACTGAGCCGAATTACTATCCCGGCCCCCTTGATTTAGATACGACTTATTACTGGGCTATTGATGAAGTTGGTGGTGCACCGGACAACACGATCTACACAGGCGCCACATGGAGCTTCACCACTATGCCTGATATTCAAATTTCCGATGCCAATCTTATCGGCTGGTGGAAATTTGATGAAGGTGCGGGAAGTACCGCCCTTGATTCGTCCGGTCATGGCAATCACGGTGCCATCTATGGCAACCCGGCTTGGGTAGACGGATACGACGACTATACCAATACCCGTGCGCTGGACTTTGATGGTTTTAATTTCGTGGACTGCGGCCTCGCTGATATCTTCAACGTCACCGATCAGATAACCGTCGCAGCCTGGATCAGAGTCAATGTTTTCGAACAGACGGATCAGGCCATCGTCAGCAAAGGGGAGAATGTCTGGAGATTGGTAAGGAATGGTCTGACGACAGACCAGCTACGGTTCGATTGCGGCGGGCAAGCTATTGGAAGCACAAATGTCAATGACGGCCAATGGCATCACGCTGTCGGGATGAGTGACGGTGCAACGGTTTCCCTTTATGTGGATGGTATATTGGATGGTAGCGCCGGTGGCACGGGCTCAATACCCACCGATCCCAACCTTACCTTGTGGATCGCTGACACCAACAGGCCGGGCTCAGGACCCCAGGCATGGAACGGCGTCATTGACGACGTGCGCATTTATAACAAGGCCTTGACGCAGCAAGAGATTGAGCAAATTATGAGAGGTAATCCACTGCTCGCCTGGAATCCAAATCCCCGTAACGGAGCACTTCTTGATTTAATCGCCTTCGAACAATTTAGCTGGTCGCCGGGCGACGAAGCCGCCGAGCACGATGTGTATATAGGTACCGATAACGAAAGTGTAGCCGATGCCGATACGTCCACTACCGATATTTATCGCGGCCGTCAACAGGGCACTACCTTCACGCCTGATGAAGGTGTTCAGGCGAACCAGACTTACTTCTGGAGAATCGATGAAATCAATAGCGATTCGACAATCAGTACAGGCGGAATCTGGACCTTTACAATTGCCGACTATCTGATCGTGGATGACTTCGAGTCATACAACGACCTTAATGAAAACCAAGAAGGTTCGAAGAGAATCTTCCTGACATGGTTTGACGGATACGACAATCCGAACACAAACGGCTCGACCATGGGATATCCGGATCCGGTTTTTGCCGACGGCGAGCATTTCGTCGAAACCGGGACAGTTCATGGCGGCGGCCAATCTGCACCGATTTTCTACAATAATACCGTCGCAGGTGTTTCCGAGGTGACAGCCAACACTGACTCATTGCACATCGGTCACGACTGGACTATAAATTCTCCCAACGCTCTGTCGATATGGATTTATGGAGACCCCAACAATTCCACTACGGAACAGATGTATGTTGTGATAAACAACGCAAAGGTGGTCTATAACGGCAGTCTGACAGATGCAAGCTGGCAGGAATGGACCATCGACATAACTACGCTTGGTCTGAACTTAAATAATATCCCGACGATAACCATTGGCTTCGAACCAACCGGCGCCGTCGGTGGCGAAGGCGTGGTTTTCGTCGATGACATAAGGCTATATTTCCCTGAAGATTAGCAATAAGGTCATAGAGTAAATCGGTTCAATACCGTCAATTTAGTTTCGCATAATAAAGGGCCTTTACCGGTAATCGGTAAAGGCCCCTTTTTCATTAATATCAAAAGCAACTAATCATTTCAGCGATATCAACTCAATGCCTTCGCCTGTACCCAGGTTGCGAGAATACTTCCTGTCTTTCGGATTGTTCCAGTGCTCGTGAACACCAAGACTTTCCGAGAAAACTAGGGATAGCGGGGCTGTTGAAAAACATCGTAATCACCATATAGCAGGGGCAAGTACCTGCATTTGTCGAACAGGAATGCGTAATGTGAACAGCCCAAAACATGATTGTCTAACTTTTTCAACAGCCCAATAGCCACCTATTAATGGCTGGGGAAGGTTAAAAGAAAATGGTTGACTGTCCCCAATAAGGCCAAATAGAATAATTGGCTTTGTTCTTCATATTTTCTTCTGCCTTCAGTTTTCCGTCTTCTGATGTAAAATTTGGCTTTGTTTTGCATTTTTTTGTCGATTTGTGGAGAGTTCTCTACATCTGTCGAATCCCCCATGACTGCCCCGGCTAATCCCCCCAAGGCTGGCCTTGAGGCTAAATATGAGATGTTTATGTTATGTATTAACTTTGAACTTACTGTTCCCCATTCTGTATTCCGTTTTTTACTTATTTTACCCAAAAACCGCCTTATCGCAATCAAAATCCCCGATTTTCGGCAAGAAATGACAATTTTTCGCCTGTCTTAAACGCTAGTAGAAAGGATGCTTGATTCTGGATATTAGCCTGCACCGAGAAAAGCCGAAGTGTCGAATGATCGCCGGGGGTAATTTTCTACTAAGGGCTTCAACTCAAAAATCCTCACTTTCCACCATCAGATAGGCTCTAAATTATTAAAAAAATCTCAAAAAAACTATACAAAGGTTCAGAAAAAACCTTGGATATTACATAATAACTTCAGAAACCAGGAATGCCTTGCCGCCCGTATCGATTGATGGTCGTCGCTTGGTTTCGCTATGAGTAACTGGATTATTTGTCAAAATCAACGCAAATATGCCTAATAACAGAGATAATTCAAATCACGAATCTTCGCGGTTTGGACGTTTTTTCCGCTGTATGAAC
>Ga0315550_1002600_pt1 | contig 11006 bp, 8 predicted proteins | sample SalMarSW160190MG_2_FD_203100 | JGI IMG/M metagenome (GOLD analysis project Ga0315550, IMG submission 203100) | Salt marsh sediment microbial communities from the Plum Island Ecosystem LTER, Massachusetts, United States - Salt Marsh Sediment SW1601-90 ... | reverse complement strand
TGGATGAGGAGATCGAGGATTTCCTGGGCGGGAACGCGCTGCACTTCCTGGGATTGCTGCCGCTGGACACGAAACCCGAGGACGGATGGACCAAGAACCGCAAAAGGCTGCAGAGCTTTTACCAAGACAACGAGATCGAGCCGCCGGCGTGGTTCACGTCCACAGCTTCATCGACCTCACCCGATTCGCGCGCGGAGTGAGCGGTGAGGGCCGAGCACATCGGCATATGCGTGCCCGCGCCCATCTCGATGGGCAATTGGTACAGGGATCACCTTGGGTTCGAGATTCTGCGCAGTGGAGGAGACGACGCAGAAGGCGTATGCTTCATCATGGATAGCGCGGGCAAGACCGTGCTGGAGCTCGGCAAACTGGCCAAAGGGCCACCTCTCGACCCTCGCTCTTTCCTACCGCTTCAGCTTCACATCGCCATTGACTGCGACGATCCCACCGCAGAAGCACAGCGGTTGATGGCCGCTGGAGCCGAACTGATCGGTGAATCACCCCGCAATGCCTACCCGGGCGAAAAGATCCTGATCCGTGACCCGTGGGGCTTTGCGATCCAGTTGCTGAACAGGCAAACCAAACTCTCACAGGATTCTCGATAGGAGCCGACATGGATTTCCCACAATCAATTTCGCTCACCATCACCAACGCCTGCAACCTGCGCTGCCAGATGTGTGGTCAGTGGAGCCAGGAAGGTTACATGCACGATAGGAAGGAGCACCTGAAACAAGAGTTGACCCTGGCCGACTGGAAGCGGCTGGTGGACGAGGTAGCTGTACACGGCGTCTCTTCCGTCCTTCTGCGCGGCGGAGAGGTGTTCCTCTTTCCAGACATCGTCGCGCTCTTGGAATACATCAACGCTAAGAACATTTTCATCTCCATCGACACCAATGGGACGCTGCTTAAAAAGTACGCTGCAGACATCGTCCGCATCGGCAACATCCACCTCACCATCTCTATCGACGGGCCGGAAGAGATCCACGACCGGGTGCGAGGCGTGGCAGGCTGTTTCAGCCGGATAAGGGAGAACGTGGCCCTGCTGAACGAGCTTGAGAAAAGCAGCGGGGGGCAGCTCAGCAAATCCATCACGTTTACGATCAGCCCCTACTCCTACAGGGGCTTGGGCATCCTGCCCGATGTGGCTCGCAGCCTGTCCGTCAACACCGTCTGCATCGTGCCCTACTACTACTTTCCCGAGCACGTCGGAAAACAGTACGAACAAGAGATGCGCGATGCCTTTGGCTGCCCCGCCTTCTCCTGGCGTGGATTCCACCACGACGACTCGGGCGTCGACCCTGACGAGTTTCAGGAGCAATTCAGACAGTACCTGGCCACCCTGGGCGACGTGTACAGCTTTCCCTATATGCCGCTTTCGGAGGGCGAATACCGCACCTGGTTCAGCCACCCCACCAGCCCCGTCGGCCCCACACACTGCACCAACGTCGAGAAGCTGATCGACATCCAGCCCAACGGAGACGCCAATTTCTGCGTCGACTTTCCCGATTACGTCATCGGCAACGCGAGGGAAGCGACCATCGAGGAGCTATGGAACGGCGAGCGGGCCACGCGATTTCGCGCATACCGCCGTACAAAGCCCCTGGCCGTGTGCTACCGCTGTGGGGCCAAGTACATGTCGGAGATAGCGGGGTGAGGCTCGGGAGCTTTTACTCCCCCGCCCGAAACGCCAGCCGCGCGATGACTGGCCGGTGATCGGAGCCGGCATAGTCCCCCGTCCTGGTGGATAGCGCCACCAACTCTGGCGAGTGGAACACGTAATCGATGCGCCACAGCGCCGGGCCTGCCTCCGGCCAGCGCGAGTAGGTGAACCCCATTCCCCACCCGCTCTCCCGATGCGCGTCCCGCAGGCGATGGGCCAACGGTGCATACAGATTCTGCTGGTCGGTGGCGTTGAAATCGCCGATGACGACCACCGGCCCTTCGATTTCCTCCAACCGGGAGAGCAGCCCGCGGAGGTCAGCGTCGCGTCCCTCATCATCAAGCGCCGTGGGGAGCCTCTCCCATACCTCGGAAAGCGGCACGCCATACACCGGCGGCGAGCGCGGATGGACGCTGAGCACGGTCACCTCCTGGCCCTCAATATCCAACACGAACTGCTGTGCCCAAGCGCCTTCCCCTTCGACCCATTGAACTGCCTTGTAGGACAGAATCGGATAGCGGCTCCAAAAGCCACAGCCGGACTCCACCCGGTGGGTAGGATAACGCTCGGCCAGGCGGGATTCCAGCGACTGGGCCATCGCAGCGCTCAGCTCGCGCAGCCCGAAAAAGTCCGGTTCGTGTGCCGCGATCGAGGCCGCCAGCGCGTCGACATCCTGATTGCTGTAGAGCACGTTGTGGGTCAGCACGGTGAACGCCGGACCGCCGGTCTGCACGGGCCAACGCGGGAGAAAAAGATGACCGTAAGTGGCCGAGAAAAAGACACAGGGGACGAGTGTAACGACCGTCAAGACACGCGACCGGCGCAGCAAATTCACTGGCAGCAACAGGAGCGACGGGAGGAACAGCCAGGGCAAAACGTAGCCCGCCGCGTCGACGAACCACAGGCGGTTCCCGCCCAGCCAGCGCGCGACAAAGTAGGCCACGATCAGGCCGGTATGGAGCAGCACCAGCACGCCAAACACACCGGCGCCCAACCGCCCGAAAAAGCTCGACCGCGCGCTAGAGGTCGCCATAGGTGATCAGCTCGATGCCCAGTTCCTCGATGCACGCCTTCACCCGTGGATTGAGTAGGGCGCGGCGCTCCTTATCACGCCAGCCCTTGGTGCCGGGATGGATGATCAACTCGGTGCTCCCTTCGGGCACCACGTCCAGCAGGCCCAAGAGATAATCCGCCGTGCGGTGCTCGTCGGGGGCGAACAGCGAGAAGGAGGATTCAAAGTAGTTGGCGCGCTTGAGACCATATTGTGCCACCATCCGTTGGTAGCGTCGCCCTTGCCAGCGGACAAGCCAAGTGGGAAAACCCACCCCAGCAGCCAGCCCCTCCGCCTTGCGATCCAGTGCATCATCGAACGGCATGCGAACGGGAATGCGCCCATACTCACGGGCCAGCTCCAAAGTGACGCGAAACCAGGGCGAAAAGATGTAGGGATAGTGGCAGTGCAGGTCGAGGTGGTCGGGCCTACGCCCGGCCTCGGCGACAAACTTTTCGATCTGGGCGCGCCACTCGGCCTCAAGTTGAGCGAGGCGTAGACGACCATAACGCCGCAACAGGGCATTGCCATCGCGGAACTGGGCATCGCCATCCACTAGCGAGGGAACACGCTCTGCGGGAAGAATGGGCCGCCCCTCGTTCATCACCAGGTGCACGCCCGCCCCCAGGCCGGGGTGCTCGCGCAGGTAGGCGGCCGCCTCCGGCCAGTGCGGCTGGTTGACCAGCGCGGTCGTGCTGGTAACCAGGCCGGCCTCGTAGAGCGCGATGATGGCGGGCACGCTGCCCTCGGCGTAGCCGAAATCGTCGGCGTTGATGATCAGCCGTTTTGCCATAGCTCCCACCCCGGCTAAGGATTTGTTAAGAAATAACTTCCTGTGTCTTGATCCAGATCGCATAACCATACGACGGTTCTTGCCGTTTCAGGCCTGTAAAAGCGTGTCCTAATCATCGTCTGATAGGTCTGCGGTACTTTTCGTCGCGCCGCTGCGGGAAGTTATTCTTTTACAGGCCCTAAGTATCGCGTAGAACCAACGGCAGGAACACGTGACGCACCTCCACCTGGATCATGAACTCGACGCTGTTGCTCACCGGTCCCTCACCGACCGCCGCGTTCCAAGGCCGGACATACCCCCGGTGCACGCCGCCAGCGAGCGGGGTCGTCACAGTGGCGGTACAGATGCCGCCCGCGCAGATATCGCTGGCCCGGTACCACGCGTCGAACGCCAAGTTAGATGGAGCCCCCGATGAGGTTTGGACAGACAGATCGTCCCACGGCACCTGGACATCCGGCATCGTAGAGCCATCCACATAGAGGTGGTACCACTCCGCATCGGACGCCGCCCACCACTGCATCGTGGGGGTTGTGTCTGTTACAGGGTCCGTGAGAGGCAGCATCCGCGATGGGTTGGGCGGGGTGGTCCCGTCAGCAGTGACGGTAAAAATCGCCGAAGAGGCAAACCCAGCTCCATCCCCACCAAACCCAAGGACGGACCACGCGTAACTCCCCGTCTCAAGCGGCGCCATCGCCGGCGTGATAGCACAATCCAGGTCCATACAGGCCGAGGAAACCTCGTACCATTCGTTAAGCAGGATACCCGAGGGGCCATCGACCCACACGTAATAGTCGGTGGCATTGTACACACCCTGCCACTCAAATGCTGGCGGATTGTCCGATATCGTGGCACCATCGGGCGAAAGGTTCGTCGGCGGGTCGATGACACGAGATCTCGCGGACCTGGTAAAGTCGATGGCGACGCTATACGCGCCCAGGCCGCCGGGGCAATAGGAACGCACCGACCACGTGTAATCGCCAAACGGCAAAGTCTGGAACATCACAGAACAACTGGTACCCGTACAGGCCGTGCCGGCCTCGTACCACTGTTCCAAAACATCTCCAGAAGAGTCGCTCACCCACAGGAGGTACCAAGTGGCATTATCGACGCGATCCCACTCGAACGTAGGCATCACCGCCGTCGTGGGACCAATGGGGGCACGCAGGATGGGTGGTGCCGGTGGGCTATACACATCCAGCGTGAAATCCATGCCAGCAGACCAATCCCCATAGCCCGCAGTCCCATACCCCTGCACATACCAGGTATAGTCGCCGCCAGATAGATCAAGGTCAGGTGCCACCGCACAGGTACCGCTCGCGCAGATGTCACTTTCGCGGTACCATTGTTGATGTACGCTTTCGGGAGAACTGTCAACCCACAGCAGGTACCACGTGGTATTCGTAGCATCGTCGGACCACGTGAAGGTGGGGTCGACGGCCGAGACCGTCCCCGAAGGTCCATAGAGTGAGGGTGTCGCGGGCGTGCCCGTCGAGTCGCCTATCGTAAAGGTAGCCTCGTCGCTCCACAGGCCAGAGCCGGCCGGCCCCCACCCCTGTATCCACCAGGAATAATCGCCGTCCCCCAACTGCACCTCGGGCGTCACAGAACAAACCCCACCTGTGCAGTTCACGCCAGATGATGACACCTCATACCACTGCTCAAGGACCGTTCCCGAGGCCCCATCGACGTGTAGATTATACCACGTGGCATTCGAGTCCTCGTTCCAATAGAACGTGGGGCGATCAACTGCTACGATCGTCGAAAGCCCTGTGGGCTGCGCTGGAGCCGGCACTGGTACGTCGACGGAAAAAGATGCCGCGGCACTCCAAGCACCATAACCGGTTGGCCCCCACGCCCGTACCGTCCACTCGTAAGCGCCATTTTCCCAACGCAGTTCCGGCTCCACGGAGCAGGCGGTATCGGAACAAGAGATCTCCTCGGAGGTCACCGGATACCAGCGACTGAGCACGGCGAACCTTCCACTCGCGTCCCTGGCAACCAGTTGATACCCGGTCGCGCCGTCGAGCGCCTGCCACTCGAAAGCCACTACGTCATCCAACAGGATGTAGTCGTCGCCATTGGGCGTGATCAGTCGCGGTGAATCGACGTTACCCACGGCAAGTCTGAATATCTCGTACACACTCGCACCCTGAGGGTAGGCCACAAACCAGAGACGGCCGCCGAATCCCGTTATATAGGATGGGGTCGCACCGGAGAGAAGGCTGGCATCGGAGGAGGCAAAGAGCGCCGCCGTGTCGCCCGGCACGAGGTCCACAACCATGCTGGCCGTGTCGCTATCGGGATCGTAGCGCCACAGCTCGACCCCGTGCGTGCCGTCGTCGGCCCCAAAATAAAGATCGCCGTCGAACGCCACGAGGTCGTAAGGAAAAGAATCACCGTCACCGGGGTTGATGTCTGCTACCAGGCCGGCGGTCCCCCCATCAGGTTCATAGCGCCACAGCTCGACCCCGTGCGTGCCGTCGTCAGCCGCGAAATACAGATCGCCGCCGAGTGGCGCGAGATTATAGGGATTCGAATCGCCGCCGGGGTTGATATCGGCCACCCGGCCGGCCGAACCGGCGACGGGATCGTACCGCCACAGCTCCTTGCCGGTGACGCCGTCGTCGGCCCCAAAATAGATAGCCCCATCGAAAGCAGCCAGCTCCACAGGATAGGAACTCGACGTCCCGGTGTACACGTCTGCCGCCACTGCCGGCTGGGCAGAGACTCCCGGCTCATACATCCACAGCTCGACCCCGTGGGTATCGGTGAGCGCCGCAAAGTAAACGGTGTCGCTGAGCACAGCCAGGGAGGTAGGGTTCCCTTCCGAAGCACCGGGATAGATGTCGGCAACCAACGTCGCGGTGACGGTATCAGGATCATACCGCCACAGTTCCTTGCCGTGACTGCTGTCGTCGGCCCCAAAATACAGATCATCGTCGCACACAACCAAGGCAGCGCCGCTGACGTGGGCAGGAAATGCCGACCCGAACGGGTGGATATCAGACACGAGGGTAGCTGTGACGGCGCCGGGGTCGTATTGCCACAGCTCCCGGCCATGGTCGCCATCCTCGGCGGTAAAGTAAAGACTGCCGTTGAGCCCGACAAAGCCGTAGGGGTCGGATGACGCAGTGCCCGAGTAGATATCGGTAAGCTGGGCAAAGGTGTCCCCGGCGGGATCGTATCGCCACAATTCCTTACCGTGGGCGCTGTCCTGAGCGGCAAAGTACAGGTCGCCGCCAAAGGGCGTGAATTCCGAGGCGTCGGACTCGCTCGGTCCCAGTTCAACTTTCTCAGGGACAGACGAGGCCGTGCGGCCAGGCTGGACCAATCCTCCGCTCAGGAACAATGCAATGGCCACGCTAAAGAGCGCTCTGGCGATCCTGGCCTTACCGGAAATGATTCGGGTAACAACACGTAATTGCTCCATCTCGCACACTCCTTTTTATATTAACCTACAGTCGTTTAGAGGACGCCGCTTGGGTCGCGACCCCGCCAACCTCCAGCCGATCACAAAAAACCCTCTTCCGCCTACAGGTTCAACTCATCGAGACGATCAAGCACATAGTCAGGCTGGATATCGGAACCGGCCAACAGCTCGGGTGTGGTCACGCCAGTGAGGACGACGGCCGTCGCCATCCCGGCCTCCAATCCCATTCGCACGTCCGTCTCCAGCCGGTCGCCGACGATGATGCAATCCGACGCCGGGAGCTCCAGCCGGTCGAGGATGGCACGCACGGTGATGGGCGACGGCTTGCCAACGACGACCTCGACCTTCGCCCCCGTGCAGCCCTCGATCGCGCCGATGGTGGCCGCCGCGTCGGGCAGGCCGCCGCCGGGGACGGGACAGTAGCGGTCGGCGTTGGTGGCCACGAAACGCGCCCCGGCCCGGATGGCGTCGAAGGCCACCTGCAGCTTGTGATACGCAAAGGTGCGGTCGAACGAGGCGACGACGAAATCAACCTCGTCGGGGTCCTCCGTCAGACGAAAGCCGGCCTCGCGCAGCTCATCCAGCAGCGGCCGCTCGCCGATCACGAACAGCGCCGCGCCGGGCGATTCTCGCTCCAACCAGCGTGCCATGACCCACGAGGAATTGATCACCTCGTCGGGCGAGGTGGGGATGCCCAGGCGCGTAAGCTTGGCGGCATAGTCGGCACGGGTCTCCAGGGGCTTGTTGCTGAGAAAGACGACGCGGGCGACCTTCTCTCGCAGCGCCTCGATCGTGCGCCGGGCACCGGGCAGGAGCGCGTCCCCCAGGTAGACCGTGCCGTCCAGGTCAAAGATGTAGCCGAAGAACGTGCAATCAACCGTCATGGGCAATCAGGGGAAAATACTGGCGCAGCCAAGGCGTCAAGGCAACATCCTGCGTCGTCACGGTGTCGGTCACGATTAGCACGTCGGTCACGATGGCCGAATAATACGGCGCCGACATCAACTCTACGGTCAACGTGTACACGTCGACGGGAAAGGACAAGGTATAGACGCCGCCAGCGTCGGTCGCGGCGGTGAAGGTGCAGGCGTACACAGGCCAGAAGGCAGCCACGCTGGCACCGGAAAGTGGCTGCCCCGTCTCCAAATCGGTGACCGTGCCGATGAGTTGACCTAAACCGCCAGTGGGCAACACGCCAGCCAGGTGAGCGACGGCGGCGACGGCGGCCCGCGTAAAGTCGGCGCAATAGTCCAGATCGAGGGTAGAAAGCGTATCCTGACTGGTGTGGTAGTGAGGTGTAAAGTCACTCAAATCCTCGATGGCCAGAAAAGCCGGATATCCCTGTTGGAGAAAACTCCATTGATCGCTGTATTGTATGGGAAAACCGCTCGGCATATCGAAACGGTTGGGAATCAAGTTCAGGCTATAAACTCCAACCACATCGGAGAAGATAAGGGTCAGTTCCAGCGAATCCGGGATATCCGTACGGGCATACAGATCAAGCACCGGTTCGGGATGCTCTGTGGAATTGTAGGCGATCATGTCGAGATTGATCACGCCCCGGATATCCTCCCCGCGCGCGGCGCAGTCGGCGGCGTAGGCGGCGCTGCCGCTCAGCCCCTGCTCCTCGCCGGTGAAGAGGACAAAGCGCACCGTATAGGCCAGGTGGCGATCCGCCAACAGGCGCGCCGCCATCAGCACAGCCACGGACCCGGAGCCGTTGTCGTCGGCGCCGGGCGCCACGGCGCTGTTTGGCAGGTCGTCGACGTGTGCGGTGATCAGGTAAACCTCATCCGGATCGACCAGGCCGGGCTTTTCCGCTACCACGTTACGCCAGTGGTAGCTCCCATAGGTATAATTGTGATACGTAACCGACAGCCCGGCTGCGGCGAACTGCTCGTAGGCGTAGCGGGTGGCCATCGAGATCTCCTGCGTGCGGTACGAGTTGCGCGTGGCGATGGTGTAAGAGATGCCGGCCACCGTGACCGGCCGCTCGCCCGTCAGCCCCTCCAGTTCGTACTTCAGAGTCGGCGTAGTGACCTGGGCGATGAGGTCGGCGACCAGGGGATTGTAGCCCACCGCATCGGGCAGGTCAGCAGGCGCTTGAGCGAGCGCGACACCGATCCAAAAGATCGTCAGGGCCAATCCAGCCAACAGGACAGGCAAGACGATCTGCAGCAAACGAGACGAGCAACGCTGAAGAGAACCTTTGCTATCGTTCATCTTACCACTCCAGACTCAGTAGATCCAATTTTCGTCACTCCGAGCGGAGCGAGGAGTCTCCCAATGTAGGGTGGAGATTCTTCGCTACGCTCAGAATGACGGTTTCGCAGGTGATTTTCATCAACACGCACATGTGCACACCAAGAATTTGGATCTACTGAGACTGGTAGATTAGTAGCTGGTAAAGTGGTGACCAATCGACTAATCTACCAGTTTACCCGTTTACCAACTACCAATGTACCAGCCCAATAAACACATCACGCCAGCCCTCCTCACCATCATCGCCCTCGGCACCTTCCTGCGCCTCTACCACATCGGCGCCAACGGCCTGTGGATCGACGAGGCGTTCAGCATCTGGATGGGGCTGCGGCCCGTGGACGAGATGTTGGATTGGCTGGTGCGCATTGACCAGCACCCGCCGCTGTACTACCTGTTGCTACACGTTTGGATGCGCCTGGGCGACGGCGAGGCCACTGTGCGAGCGCTCTCTGCCCTGTGTTCCACGCTGACCATCCCCGCGATCTACCTGCTGGGCCGCCGCCTGGCTGGCCAGAAGGTGGGCCTGCTGGCCGCGCTGATCCTGGCCGTCTCCCCCTTCCACGTCCACTTTGCCCAGGAGGCGCGCATGTACACGCTCCTGGCGCTGAACGCCTCCCTGGCCATGCTGGCCCTGGCACGCCTACTGACCGATCCACAGGTGGCCACGCTGGCGCTGGGGCAGCAATTCGCCCGCTTTTGGCGCACCTGGCGAACCGACCGCCGCAGGCCCCCGCTGCGCACCATCGAGACCGACCTGGCTTGGCTGGCCTACATAGTCTTTACCTCGGCCACGCTCCTGACCCACAACACGGCGGTCTTTTTTCCCCTCGCCGCCAACCTACTGATCCTCGGTCTGTCCTCAGCAAGAGTTTCGAGGCGCGAGTTGACCCACTCTCCAATCTCCAATCTCCAACCTCCAACCTTCCTTCGCAACTGGCTCCTGACCCAGGCAGGCGTGCTTCTCCTGTGGAGCCCGTGGCTGCCCGCTTTTGTCAGGCAGAGTCTGGGCGTCTACCGCGAGTTCTGGCTGCCCGCGCCCACATGGGCCAGAGTCGGCGAGGTGCTGCTGGGGTTCGTCAGCGAGTTTTTGCCCCTGCCGCTCGGGTTAATCGGCGTGATAGGCGGCCTGTACGCGGGATTGGCCGCGCTGGGCTTGATCAGCTTTCGCCGCCGACCGGCGCTGGTCGCGTTCCCGCTGGCCCTCTTCGCCGTGCCGTTCGCGGGCCAGTTGCTCGTCAGCCTGCACCGGCCCATCTTTTACGGGCGCACCCTGATCTGGATCTCGCTGCCGCTCTACGTGCTGTTGGCGGCAGGCGTATGCAAGCTACGCCGCTGGCGCTTGATGCTCGCCGGCCTGCTGATGATTCTGGCGACCAACGGCCTGTCGCTGCACGCCTACTACACCCAGTTCGAGAAGGAGCAGTGGGAAGACGCGGCGGCGCTGGTGGCCGAGCGGGTCGAGCCCGGCGACCTGATTCTCTTTAACGCCACCTGGATACAGATCCCCTTCGACTACTATTTCCACCGGCTGAGTGACGCACCCGTGGTCGAGCGCGGCGTGCCCGTCGACCTGTTCGACCGCGGCGTGCTGGAGCCCAAGATGACCGAGTGCGATCTGCCGTATCTTCGATCTCTCGTCGGCGGTCACGACCGGGTGTGGCTGTTCTATAGCCACAACTGGTATACCGATCCTGACAGGCTGATCCCGCCCGCGCTGGAGGAGGCGCTCGACCTGCAAGGGCGCTGGGAGTTCTACGGCGTGCAGGTGTGGCTGTACACAGCGCCATAAGACCGACGCTTTTCTTTTTAC
>Ga0315550_1002598_pt1 | contig 11012 bp, 8 predicted proteins | sample SalMarSW160190MG_2_FD_203100 | JGI IMG/M metagenome (GOLD analysis project Ga0315550, IMG submission 203100) | Salt marsh sediment microbial communities from the Plum Island Ecosystem LTER, Massachusetts, United States - Salt Marsh Sediment SW1601-90 ... | reverse complement strand
GTGATATCGGAAACATCAAACCCCTGGCCATCATCAGTGATACGCAGCACCAGTTCGTTATCACGATATTCCACGGAGATGGTGGCGTTCTTGGCTTTGGAATGCTCAATAATGTTGCCTATGGAGCCCTGGGCAACGCGGAAGAGTCCGGTTTCGACTTCTGAATCCAAACGTCTTTCCCTACCGATAGTTTTCACAGATGCGTTGATGTTTAAGGGACGGAGCCTGGTATCAGCCAGCTGACGGATGGCGGGGACCAACCCTAATGTATCTAATAACGAGGGGCGCAGGTCGGCCATTAACCTTCTTACCTCGGTATGCACCTGGACGGCCAGAGATTGGACCTTTTTCAACCTGGTTATCAGCTCGGCGTCACCGCCGGACTTCTCGGCCATATCCGCCAGCGCCTGTAACTGAAGGGTAAGTCCGGAAAGTGTCTGGCTGGTTTCGTCATGCAGCTCGCGAGCCAGTCTCTTCCGCTCGTCTTCCTGGGCGACCAGAATCTGCCGGGTGAGCTTGCGGTACCTTTCCCGTGCCTTTCGCAGCCGTTCGTACAGCTTTGCCTGCTGAATGGCAACACCAAGCTGGTCGCCAATAGAGTACAGTAGATGTAAATCCTTACTGCTAAAGCGGTGTGCCCGGCGGCTGGCAACGTTAATCACCCCCAGAACGTCATCCTTGGCCTTTATGGGGACACAGATGAACGCCTTTAGACCCTCAGCGCGTACCAGTTCCGGATGGCCCACACGAGAGTCGGTGGAGATATCCTCCAGAAGGATGGCTTTGCCACTTTGAGCTACTCTGCCCGCAATGCCTTCACCCGGGCCGAGGCGCATCTTCTCAATATACCCGGCACTCAAGCCCTGGTGGATATGATAGGATAAAGTTTGGGTCGGCTCATCCAAAAGCAGGATGCCGCCGATAGTCCCCTTCATGATTTTGAGGACATTATCCAGGGCCACTTTGAGGACGGCGTCTAAATCCCACAGACCGCTGATGGCGGCTGAGACCCGGCTTAAAGCGAGGAGTTCCTGGTGCCGCTCTCCTTCATCAGGCTGGTCTTGTCTCTCTGAACTGCCGGTTTCTACAGGCTCCATCTCAAAGCCTTCCTATAGTCGGGCAAAGAGTAACTTAAGATAGCCTAAACTTATGAGCTTGTCAAACTTTGCGGGCAGGCGTTGTATCAGCCTATATGCCAGTGGCGTTGCCAAATACTTGAATAATGAGAGAGGCTCTAGGCGAAAATCGGGCACAAAAGAACTGGCAGCGGAGGGATTTGAACCCACGACCAAAGATTGCATAATCCCGGAGTAATGAGCTAAAGAGGAGATAAGCGATGTTGAGGGCTTCAGCCCCAGTGGTAGTTCAGTTTAAGCGTTTCTTTACTTGACCTTGTGAGCTTCTTCTTCCATTTTCTTGATGTCAGCCTCCATGAACAGTCTCCATCCTCGTCTGTCCCTGTGAGGTATATCGTCAAGGATACCAGTCTTAAGCCATCGTATGAGGGTAGACCTACTTATACCCGCCGCCTGACAGGCCTCTGAGGTTCTATAATAGGTTTCTCCATTGATTATGACGGGTATGACCTAAGCCTCCTTCGAACTGCTAAGGAATGGTTAATATTTCTCACATCTAATCCAACTCGAATATATACTACCAAGTGGGAAATAGAATATCTGTCAGCTAAAGACTGAACTTTTTGTAGGACTTTGGCTCATCACCTTGTAAGCATTATCCTACAAAGGAGAGGTAGATGATATGGGGATGATAGAGGTCATCACTATGGCAGTTTTACCTTCTCTGAACGTGCCATTGAGTGCTAGGCACTTCTTTAATCGCTTGCTGTCTTTTCAAGAGGCTAGTTGATTTTGTATAGCGTAGCGGGTCAATTCTACATTGTTACTCATATTCATTTTGCGCAGAATACGAGACCTATAGGTACTGATGGTTTTTGTGCTCAACGATAGTTCATCAGCAATCTGCTTTACGCGCTTGCCAGAGACTATCATACAAAATACCTCATACTCACGGTCGGAAAGAGCCTGGTGAAGCGGTTTTTCAGCGCCGGTTTTCAAAAAAGAAGCCAGCTTTTCAGCGAGGGACGAGGTGACGTATTTACCGCCACCTGACACCCTTCGCATAGCCTTTATCAATTCCTCTGGGGCGCTTTCTTTAGTCAAATACCCTGCGGCGCCGGCCTTTAAAGCTCTCACCGCATACTGTTCTTCCGGATGTATGCTTAATATCAGAACGGGAAGCTCAGGCTTTTGGCTTTTGATTTCTTTTAGAATATCAAGCCCACTTCTATCGGGCATGGTAATGTCTAACAGGACAACGTCATAATCATCTTCCAATGCTTTATTTAGCGCTTCCTGTCCATTGCTCGCTTCAGCAGATACAACGATGTCGGAGGTATCACTGACAATTTGCTTCAGCCCATTACGAACAACGGCATGGTCATCGGCGACTAGTATTCTCATCATCGCGTTCCTCCTCTCGCTTAAGGGGAATACTTACGGCTACTATAGTCCCCTTACCCGAAATACCGTCCAGTTTGACACTTCCATTCCAGGAACGGACACGCTCGCGCATTCCGATTAGCCCAAACGACTTGGGATGGGCAATCTGCTTCTTTGTAATCCCCTTGCCGTTGTCTCTGACCTGTAGCACTAGCTGCCCGTCTCCTTTCTTCAGGCTCACTTCAACTCTTGTCGCATTAGCATGGCGAGCAATATTGGTGAGTGCCTCCTGAAGGATTCGGAAAACCACTGTAGCTAGGTCTCGGTCTAGATTGATATCCTCACCCTCAGTGGTAAGTTCACATTTGATTCGTGTCCGCTCATGAAATTCTTGCGCTTGCCATTCAATGGCTGCCATAAGACCAAGGTCATCTAATACCCCCGGTCTCAATTCTGTAGAAATCTTCTTCACCGCTTGGATAGTTGTGCCGATGAGCCTTGACATTTCTCTTACCTTCTTAATTAGTGCTTCTTGCTTCTCAGGTAGTCTCTTGTCCAGCCAGGACAGATCCATTTTTAGGGCTGTTAAGGCCTGGCCCAACTCATCGTGAACCTCGCGTGCGATACTTGTTCTTTCTGCCTCTCTCATAGATTCTATATGTGCCGAAAGGTTGCGTAGCTGCTCGTGTGACTGCTTTAGTTCTTCCTCTGCCCTTTTACGCTCGATGACCTCTGACTCCAGCATCGTTGATTGCCGTATGAGTTCTTCAGTAGTTTTTTCCAGGGCCTGTTTCATTTCTCCTTGTTTCCCAACTACCCAGCTAAACATGATGCCAATGGCGACAACGGCGACATCAAGCCAGACGCTTGGAGTTGAGAGGTCAGCTACAACAACTGAGAGTATGACCGGTCCTACTATAAGGCAGACAATCAATCCCCCTTTCACTCCAAATCGCCAGGCAGCCATAGCTACGGATAACAAAAATAGAAGGCGATAGGCTGCTAAGTAGCAGGCAAGCTGCCAGTCCCCCGTATAAGGAAAGTGAACTAGTTTAGCCACCTGAGGTGCGTAGGCGAAAATACCGGCAAGAAAAGCCATGATAGCTACATACCAGAAATAACGGTTCTTCAATAACTTTGCCATTGTCTCAGAATGTTTTCGAATTATATTCATGTTTTTATTATGTTTCTAGAGACCTGTTTTTCGCATGCTGGGTCAGCCAAAAAATCTTCATTCTACTCATTGAGATAAGCAGCATAATCATCGTAGGTGGTCAATGAAACAAGCTGACGAAATTCGGATATGTCTTATGACTTTCTGGGCATGAACTTCTTGCCAAGAGGGCTATCATAGACCAGCTCCATCTGCTCTATTAATAGCTGTTCCTGTATCTCCGTAAACTCGGCTAGAGAAAGGTCAAGAAAGCCACAATACTTCTGTCAAATCCTCGCTTTGTCCCCTGTTTTAAACAGTTCGTCTTTGGTTATCATTTGAACACCTGCTATCTAATATAACTACTCGTTGCAGCAGATTTTACTCCGAAGACTCTTTAACTGCAAGCATCCCTTTAGTCGGGTTATCAAGCCACAGCCCTTCAGCTTCCAGGAGGTTGAAGGAAGACCGGAGCGCCTTCTGGTCGTTCCTGACTTTGGTGGGGGGTGGCTTTCTGAAGTCGCATAACCGAGTAGTTTCTAAAGTTCGGGTATAGAATTGGATAGTGCCGTCGGCTAGACCTCTGGCTATCATTTGGTTCTTCCAGTCGGCTACTCCTTCAGCGGGACAGTCGAGGATAGAAGACTTATTTGATGTGATAACGGCTAGTAGGGCGTTTTGTTTTTCCGGTGAGAGTTGAGTCAGTTGCTTGAGCAGTGTTTCAAACTGTAAATCGGGGGAGCCGTCGGTGGGGTGGGGGGGGGAACTGGCAGCGGAGGCATTTTCACAAGTGGGTTTTAGAGGAGGCTCATTTTTTAACAGGGTCTGCAATTGGCGCAATAGAAAATCAGTGGGGAAGCAATGCGCCAGTGCCTTGAGAACTATATAAACTATTTATATAACTCCAAAATATTTTAGCCGCACTTGATAGCTTGTGGCTTTTGATTTTGGCAAGGCAGATAGAGCTTTCCACTCTTGGTGTAACGTCTATGCAAGTTACACCTGCATTCTTGGAATAATCCGTATGACGCTTCATCAAAAGTGCAATTCCCATGCCTTGTGAAACAAAGTCGATAATGTTTTCGGGCAGATGACCTATGTATTTTACCTTTGGCGTAAAACCTGCACCGGAGCACAAATCAAAACACAGTTTATAAAGCACTGTTCTCTTATCCAGAAACAGAAGTCCTTCATTTTCCAATTGTTGCAAGTGGAGCGCTTTTTCAGCGGATAGGCGATGAGAACGGGGAAGGACCACAACCAAATAGTCCTTGCAAAAGGTGGTGTATTCGAGGAATGGGGATTCCTCATGTGATTCGCGAGTAAAAGCAAGTTCGCACTCACCTGACTCAAGCAGCCTTAAAATCTCATATTGCTCATACTCTGAAATCGATAGATTAATTTCAGGATGCTCTTTCTGAAACCGTAGGGTTGCACCGGTAATATCATATTGAGCCATGACTGGAATAGATGCAATTTTTATTACTCTTTTTTGCCGACTAATTTGTTCTGCGGCTATTCTTGTAATTCTTTCTTTTATCTCAAAGACCTGGTTCGCATATGGAAGAATCTGCGCCCCTGCTTCGCTCAAGGCTACCTTGCGCGATGTGCGGTCAAACAGCTTCACATTGAGCTCTTTTTCAAGAGCAATAATGTGCTTTGAAAGTGAAGACTGAGAGATAAACAACTCTTCTGCAGCGAGCGAAAAACTGCCTAACTTTGCAATGACAGCAAATTCGCATATATAGTCCATTTCCATTGCAACCAACTCTATTAATCTATTCCAATACGGAATAAATCATATCACAAATTGAATTGCATGTTAACTACTTGTGTAATACGATGTTGTGTAACTATGGTGAATATTGCAAAGGACACTTAAGTAATAAAACGGATTCAATGATAGAAGGGATAATGTGTTAGGGGCGAAATTTCCAGACTTCAGCGCCATCATTAAACAAAAAATTTAGAATTAAAGATGTATCCATATCCCATTTAGTAATAAGCTGAATGCTGATTAAAGGGTGGGGGGATTGATGATAAGGGAAAGCAAGGATATGGCGTTGCAAAGGGCCCAAAAGAGCCAAGCATTGGCGTACTTTTGAGCTCTTCTGTGTTTAGACAGGGAAATGCGAATCTAGAGGCTAAAGGGCACAAAGGAGGTGGCTAGATGAGGTGATACTCAATATCTCGTATAGTAAAGCCTTATTAACAAAGGAGGAATTCAAGTGAAAAAGAAAGTATTTTTTATCTTCTTAGCACTCACCCTGTTGGCACTTCCTTTTTTGACTGCCTGCGAAGCGGGCGAAGAGAACGGGGCCGTTAATGGTAATGGGAACGGAGAGGAAGAACCCCCCGAGGTAATTGAGTTGAAGTGTGCCACTTACTTCCCTCCGCCGAGCCGCCAAGCTCAAACATTAGAAGCGTTCTGCCTCGAAGTGGAAGCGCGCACCGGTGGCAAAATAAAGATTGAATACTTTCCTGGCGGCACATTGCTTGACGCTTCGGCGATGTATCAGGGGATAGTTGACAGAGTTGCTGACATCGGCTTCGCTCCTATTCACTACACTGCCGGCCGCTTTTCCGTTACTGAAGTTATTACGTCAACTCTAGGCTGGCCTAGTGCCTGGGTAGGTGCTCATGTGGCTATGGAATTCTACAGTGAATTTCAGCCGGCGGAGTGGGATGATGTGAAAATGTTGTGGCTACAAGCCAACGAACCTAAAGTCATCTACACTAAGGAGCCAGTGCACACGCTGGAGGATTTGGCAGGACTAACCATAAGAGCTCCCGGCAGTGCCGGTAATATTATTTCAGCACTAGGTGCAACCCCGGCGCCAACACCGACATCAGAAATGGCTGACGCGATAGCTAAAGGTACTATCGATGGGGCATTTTTGCCCTTAGAGACACTCAAGACGTTCAGCACTGCTGAGGTGGTAAACTATATCACCGCATGCTGGAACATCGGCAGTACCGACTGCTTCTATACGGTAATGAACAAGGACGCCTACGCGAGTCTTGAGGCGCTACCGGAGGCTAAGGCAATCTTTGATGAGGTCTGTGGAAAGTATGCCGAAATATTCGCTTTGATGTGGAATTCGATTGACTTTGACGGGTTGGCCTATGCCGAAGGTTTTGGCGTAGAAGTCATTGAGTTATCCGCGGTAGAGGCAGCCAGGTGGGAGGAAGCCGCCGCACCAGCAGTAGAGACCTATATACAAAATATGGTTGATGCGGGGTACACGGAGGCAGAGGTTAGGGGCTGGATCGACTTCCTGCAGGAGCGAATTGATTACTGGACTGCCTTGCAGGCAACGTACAAGATTCTATCGCTAACCGGGCCTCCGGAGATAATGTCGCAATAGCGTAATATTGAATAAGCAGCTGGCCAATCTATTTTACCACCGCAGGTTGGATGCGGGGGCATAGCCCCCGCATCCGGTGAGGTTGGTTTGAGCGCAGCCCCTAGGCAATAGGGGCCAGGTTTTAATAGTGAGGGTTCAAGTAATGTTGAGCAAATTGGAAAAGTTCAGCCGTTGGTTAAGTGGCTGGTTTGAGTGGATAGGGATGGCGGCGTTGCTGCTGATGATGGTTATTACTTTCATCGATGTCGTTGGGGGTAAGTTATTTACTTGGCGTCTCGCCGGTTCTATTGACATAGTCATGGTTTCTCAGGCAGTAGCCATTGCCTTCGCTGCTGCCATGTTGCTAATCTTAGACAAACATGTTCAAATAACGTTTTTGGTCGACCGACTGCCAAAGCGTACCCAAGCGGTTACCAAGAGCATTATTCATTTTTTGGAGTTAGGGCTCTTCATTCTGATTGTTTGGCGCCTTTTTGTCTTCGGTCACTACATGCAAACGGGGGGTGAGGGGACCGGGACTATCCGCATACCCCTTTATCCTTTCGGCTACGGGATGGCCATTGCCCTTATCCCGGTCTGTTTGGTGATTATATTAAGACTTGTTAACTCACTAGCTAGGGCGGTGGGAAGATGAACCCGGCTACCATCGGCATTATTGGCATCGTCGTTATGATCATCCTGTTCCTTCTCAGAATGCCGGTTGCCTTTGCTATGATCCTTGTTGGCTTTGCTGGTTTTGCTGTCTTATCTGGCCCAGGACCGGCATTAAGTACCCTCTCCCGGGATATCTTCACTCAATTTTCCTCTTACCCGTTATCTGTCATCCCCATGTTTATTCTCATGGGTACCTTTGCCTACGCATCGGGAATCAGCCGAAGGCTTTACGAGACAGGCTATGCCTGGGTAGGGCAGTTCCGTGGCGGTCTGACCATGGCCACCGTGCTTGCCTGTTCCGGTTTTGCTGCCATATGCGGGTCAACAACGGCTACGGTGGCGACAATGGGCAAAGTAGCCCTTCCCGAGATGAAGAGGTATAACTACGATGATACACTGGCCACCGGTACTGTGGCTGCCTCCGGCTCGCTGGGCATTCTTATCCCGCCGAGCACTATCTTCATTGTCTACGCGCTATTGACCGAGCAGTCCATTGGCAAACTTTTCGTAGCCGGGGTATTGCCAGGGGCGCTTCTTACTCTACTCTTTATCTCAACCGTTTTTCTTGTTTGCCTGCGCAATCCTAGCCTCGGTCCCGCGGGACCGCCAACCACGTGGAGACATAAGTTAAAGGCGGTTAGCGGACTTACTGAGACCGTGGTTTTGTTCCTTTTTGTCATCGGGGGATTGTTTCTTGGTTGGTTCAGCCCCACTCAGGCGGGGGCGATGGGAGCCGTTGGTGCTTTGCTCATTGGCTTAGCCCGACGAGAGCTTACCTGGCGAAAATTTGTTTCGGCTACTAAGGACGGCTTGCGAACAGCTTGTATGGTTATATTCATTATTGCCGGGGCTATAGTCTTCGGTCACTTCATGACTGTAACTCGGATACCCTTCATGCTGGCTGACTGGATGACGGGGCTTCCTCTACCGCCAATGGCTATTATAGGGATCATAGCCTTCATATTTTTCATAGGCGGCTTCTTTATGGACTCTATGGCTTTAACCGTGCTACTTATCCCTATCTTCTACCCATTACTTATCTCCCTTAATGTTGACCTGATATGGTTTGGGGTCATAGTTGTGCTACTGGCCGAGATGGGGGTAATCACACCACCGGTAGGGGTAAATGTATTTGTGATGAAAGGGATTGCTCCCGATGTACCCCTTGAGAGTATCTTTAAGGGGATATTACCCTTCCTTGTGGCATTGATTGTTTGTTTGATTATACTGATAGCTTTCCCCCAGATTGCTACGTTTTTGCCCGGCTTTGCCAGTTATTAGGAGGAAACAACGTTATCTCTGATAGCTAAATGAATGATTTTTAGGTTGCTTCTGATTGGAAAGGAGAACGTTAGAGAAATGGTAGAGAAGAAGAACTACTGGGAAATATTAGAGTCAGAGGGGAGATTATGGCTGTAGAAGGATTTGCCGGATATAGGAAAGAAGACGTTGAGAAATATTATAAATTTAGATGGTGGCTCGGGATTACCCTTGGCGATATGTTTGGTAAAGCCACTGATTTATACCCTGGTAAAGAGGCTTTAGTTGATGATAATAGTCGCTTAACTTATTCCCAACTCAGGGACAAGGTAGATAGACTGGCTATCGCCTTAATCAATCTCGGCATTGAGAAACAGGACCGTGTTTTGTTGCAGCTTCCAAACTGGAGCGAGTTTGTTTACTCATATTTCGCCCTCCAAAAGATTGGGGCGATTGTTGTTTTACTAGTTCCGAAGCATGCACAGACGGAGATTAGTCACCTTTGCCATCTTACGGGAGCAACGGCCTGGATATTGCCGGAGAAATACCGTAATATTGACTACATGCCTATTATAGATGATGTTTTGCCAGCAAACCCACAATTGAAGCACGTTATTTTGGTCAGGGGGAAAGAACAAGAACGGTTCCCTAAGCTCGAAAAGCTGATACAGAATGCCGAGTTGGGCGAGGACAGCCTGCATGAACTTGCTGATAGACGGCCTGACCCAATGAAACTTGCCCATATGGGACCAACCGGCGGCACCACGGGCTTGCCTAAGGTAGCTGTACGCACTCACAATGACCTTATTTGTGATGTCGAATATAAGGATAGGGCTTGGGAATTGACTAATAATGACATATGTCTAACCATGGCTCCCGTGGGGCATGATATGACTTTTACTGTTGCTATTTGTGGCACTATTTTTGCCTTTGGCAAACTGGTTCTATTGGATTCTACTCTGCCAGAGGACTTCTGTAAGACAGTTCAAAGAGAGCAGGCAACCTGTGCCGTCACGGTTCCCGCCCTGGCGACAAGGGTGGCCAATTTTGAGGGCTTAAAAGATTATGATATGAGTTCTTTATTAAAACTGCATGTCGGGGGTGCCCCCAGCCCGCCCGATTTGGTTCGAAACGTCTGCGAAAAGATTGGCTGCCAGTATGTTATTGGGCTCGGTTCGACCGAGGGCTTGAACTGTATGACGGGATTGGATTATGACCTAGATACCATTTGTAGCACCTCGGGAAAACCATGTTGCCCTTTTTCTGAATATAAAATCATTGACCAAGATGAAACAGAGCTGCCACTAAATACAGAGGGAGAACTGGTAGCCAAGGGGCCAGACGTGTTCAGCGGTTATTTTAACGCTCCTGAGGAGAATAGGAGAAGCTTCACTAAGGATGGGTTCTTCAAAACTGGCGACTTGGCAGCAATGGACGATTCGGGGAGAATTAAGATAACCGGCAGGATTAAGGATATCATTCTCCGAGGTGGTGAAAATATCATTCCTGCTGAAATCGAGAAGTTGATTATTACTCACCCGAGCGTTGAGGACGTTTCAGTAATCGGCATGCCCGATAAAGAATTGGGAGAAAGGATATGCGCTTATATCAAGCCTGTCTCGGGGGCGAAGCTTAGTTTTGAAGAGATTATCTCATTTTTGAAGGGTAAAGGGGCTTCCGTGCTTCAGCTACCGGAGAGAATTGAGTTTATTGACAGCATCCCGTTGACGAAAGTAGGCAAAGCAGATAAGAGAGCCCTGAAAGAAGACATTAAAAGTCGCCTCGGGATGGCTTAAACCTATTGAGACAGCATAATATTGAGTTAAAGAAAGGGAGGAATTTAGATGGTAAAAAGGACGAATGCTGTAATAGTTGGTGGGGGAGTGAGTAAATTTGGCGTAAGACAGGCAACCTTATTCGATATGGTTCAGGAGGCGGCCAAAGCCTGTTCTGACGACATTCCGGCACTGAAGCCCGGAGACATCGATGGCCTCCTCTTTTGTTCCACAAAGGTAGGGAGGCATTCCAACGCCCTGAACACAGCGCCTCTTATAGCTCACAGATTGGGATTAAAACCGACCTCAATCTGCACCAGGCTGGATACCCTGTGCGCCGGCT
>Ga0315550_1002597_pt1 | contig 11014 bp, 12 predicted proteins | sample SalMarSW160190MG_2_FD_203100 | JGI IMG/M metagenome (GOLD analysis project Ga0315550, IMG submission 203100) | Salt marsh sediment microbial communities from the Plum Island Ecosystem LTER, Massachusetts, United States - Salt Marsh Sediment SW1601-90 ... | reverse complement strand
AGAGATTTTGATCAGGAAAAAGAAGACGAAGTTTTCAACCGAATACTTGCTACTTTTAGGTTTTTAGACTAAAACAGGTTCTAACATCGTCCGCCAGACGACCCAATCAAAAAAACAGCTCCAAAGAGCTGTTTTTTTGATTAAATTATTTATTTATTTTTTCTCTTCCAGTTTTACTTTTATAATTATTTCTTTTCTTTCTCTCAAAACCTTTAGAGAAATTTCATCACTGATTTTAAGTTCTTGTAAAATATTAGCTAAAGGATTTTTTTCTGTAATCTTTCCTCCATTGCACTCTAAAATTATGTCGTATTCTTTTAGGCCAGCTTTGTCTGCTGTGCTTCCCTTAACTACGGCTGATTCTCCTAAACTTTCCCTGACGATTAAAGCTCCGCAATTTACTGGTAATTTATTTTTTTCGGCTATTTCTTTATTCAAAAGAATATATCTTATTCCTAAAAATGGCCTTTTGATTTTTCCATATTTTTTAACTTCTTCCAGGTCTTTTTTAGCATAATTAATTGGGATAGCAAAACCAATATTTTGAGCTCCCATTACTACTGCCGTATTGATGCCAATAACTTTTCCTTCAATATCTATCAAAGGACCACCGCTATTCCCTGGATTAATTGCGGCATCAGTTTGAATTAAACCCCTTAATCTTTCAGCCTGACGGGAAAAGGGATGGCCAGCAATAATTTGTCGAGAAAGACCAGAAACTACTCCGGTACTAATTGTGTCGTGAAATTCTCCCAAAACATTTCCAACTGCGATTACGGTTTGGCCAAGCTCAATTTTTTCAGAATCTCCCAATCCTAGATAAGGCAAACTTCTAGCATTTATTTTCAAAACAGCAATATCATTAATTGGATCTCTGGAGACTATTTTAGCTGGATATTTTTTCTTCGGTTCTAAAATAACAGTATAGTCAGCTTCGGTATCAGCCACTACATGACTGCTGGTGATAACATAGCCCTCTGCAGAAACAATAAAACCTGAACCGCCGCCAATTTTTGTTCTCTCTCTTTTTTTGTCAAGCTTAGGCATAATAAATTTCTGGTCACCAAAAGGAAGAAAATAAAAACCCTCTATTTTTGGTAGATCTTTAGAAACAACAATGGTGATTACTGCTGGGCAAACTTTTTTTGCCACTTCAATAATTGGGGAACGCTCTGGCATATATTTTATTTTAGCATGAAAGACCTTGTCAGCAAGAGGAAAACCTGATACCCTTATATTAGAAATTGCCAGCCCGAGGCTGGTCCGCCCTGGGCGGAAAAATTATTATTGCCCCTATAGTTCAATGGACAGAACGAGAGACTCCTAAGCTCTTGATCCAGGTCCGAATCCTGGTAGGGGCACGGAGATTCAGCACATTAAATTTTTGTAAAGGAGGTGTTATGAAAATAGTTAGGAAGATTTTGCTGGTTTTAGCTGTCTATCTACTTACTTTTTTACTTGGTACTGTTCTTGGGGTTATTTTTGGGGTCCTTAGAATTACTGGAAGGATTAAAATTAAGGGCCATCTGCCTGTTCGTATGAGGAGTTTAATTATATCCTATAAACATTCTTCTTTTTTTGATGTATTTTTAATTACTCTTCTGTATTTCCCCTGGTATCTCTTTAACCCGTTTAGCTTTATTCCCATAGGCACTCCTGCCAAAGAGAAGTATTACAGCAAAAAGTGGTTCTTAATTTTTCGACCATTTTGTATTCCGCTTAACCGAGAGGGCGGAATAAACAGAAAAACTCTTTTTCGGATGGCTGAACTGTTAAAAAAAGGAAGAAGAATTGCTATTGCACCTGAAGGGGGAAGAACAGATACAGGAACGGAATTTGTGTATTCAAAAAAGGGGAAAAGAATGCGAAAACTACAAGAAGGAATAGGCTGGCTGGCAATTAATTCCAGAGCTTCAATTCTCTCCGTTTGGGTGGAAACCATCGGTCAAAAATTGGAGTTATCAAAAATTTCTTTCTCTGGGATTCTAAAATTGATTGGGCAGCTTTTTACCAAAACAAAAATTGTTATTAAGATTGGCGAACCATTTAGGATTCAGCCAGAAACGCTTTGTTGCACTATGAAAGAAAAACGCCAGGAGGCTACTAAGAGAATTGCTGATGCTCTTTTAAATCTTGGTGATGAGGAGTAGAATTAAACTACTCCTCAATTTTTTAACCAATGGTACAGCTAGTTATTGCGTTCCGATAACATCAGGAGGTCAAGGATCCGACCCAGGCAGGAATACCAATTAGCTCTTTCTTAATTTGAAAAGGAGGTGAAAGATTGAAAAAATTATTCGTTCTTTTCAGAAAAACCGGTTATGTCTTAACTTATATTTTTTCTTTCTCGGTGATAACTTTATTTTTTAGAATCTCCCGGGCTCGGGGAATAATAGAAGAGGTTTATTTAGAGAAGGACTTTGTTTGGAACAAAGGGAAACGAGTTTTTGTTTCTAATCATCCTTCTTGGTTAGATCAGTTTATTAGCATTATGCTTGAACTTCCCTGTTGGAAAGCTGATTATTTACCCTATATTGCTGTGGCTAATGATAGTATTAAAAAAATTCCATTTTTTCAATTTCTTAAATTTGTCTCTTTTATAATTCCAATTGAAAGGAGAGGGATTCATCCTCAAGCAGTCTCTCATGTTAAAAAAATGCATGCTCTTTTAAATGACGACTTTAATTTGATGATGGCTGGAGCTTCAGGAAGGGATTTTAAGGCAGTAGAAAATGAAACAGTTTACAGCCCATTAAAGAAGAAACCTCTTCGGAAATTTACTCAACTAAGTGGTTTGTTGGCTATTCAGCCTGGAATTGAAATTATACCTTTCTGTGTTGATGGAACTCAACGGTTCTACCAGGAAATAGAAATAAATGGAAGAGAAGAGATGAAGTTTTCACCTTGGAAGTTTTTTATAGAGTTTTGGTTGCTTGGTAAAATTAAAGTTAAGTTTATCTACGGAAAACCTTTAGTTTTAGAAGGCAAGGCTCGAGAGGAAGCAACTGAAATTATCCAGCAGGATGTGCTTAACCTTCTTGATCTTTGTTAAGAGGTAAGGGATTGTCTAATTAAACAATCTCTTACCTTTTTTTTAGCCCATGGCGCAGTTGGTAGCGCGCCTCAAATTTTAGCAAAGAGGTTTTCTGTTCAATTCGGGATGAGCTGTATTTATAATTTTTACACATTGATAAGCCTTATGGTACAATAATTTAATGAATAGGTTAAACTTAAAAGAAAAAGCTATAAAATTTAGAAAACAAGGTAAGACTTATTTAGAAATCCAAAATAGCTTAAAAGTGGCTATTCCCAAAAGTACTCTTTCCTATTGGTGTCGTAATATTAAATTACCGAAGGAATATCAAGAAAGAATTCAAAAAATAGTTCTAAATAATGCTCAGAGAGGACGAGCCGTTGCGCTAATTGTTAATCGAGTTAGAAGAGAAAAATATTTAAAATCAGTCGCCGATCGTAACAAACACCTTGCAATAGTATTAAAAAATAAGGATACTGCAAAAATTGCACTTGCAATGCTGTATTTAGGTGAAGGCGGTAAGAATCAAAGAGGATCATTATTGTTTGGTAATTCCGACCCATTTATTATAAGCTTATTTCTATGTTTGTTGAGGAATTGTTATAATATTGATGAAAAAAAATTTCGTTGTACGCTTCAATGTAGAGCAGATCAAAACATTAAAACATTAGAAAAATTTTGGTCAAAAATTACACAAATTCCGTTATCACAATTTTATAAAGCAAGAATTGACCCTCGGACTATAGGCAAGCTATCTATAAAAAAAGACTACAAAGGTGTTTGTCGTATAGATTATTTATCTTCTGACTTATATATAGAACTAATGCAGATTCCCAAAATAATCTATAAGGGCCCATAGTTTAGTGGCAAAATATCGCAATGGCATTGCGATGTCGGGAGTTCGACTCTCCCTGGGTCCACTATACCGAAATTAGTTCTAATATAGTCCGTGAATTCTTTAAGACGAAAAGCTCTGTTTCAGCGCCTTTTTTTTGTTGATGGTTCGATAAACTCATCATCAATCCTGAATTTATTGAAGGATTGATTTTTAACTTTTAAAATGATATCTTAAAAGATGTCTTGAATTAAAGAGGTGGGATGCCAGAGAGGACGATTGGGGTAGTTTCGAAAACTACTATACTCATAAAGAGTATCGGAGGTTCGAATCCTCCTCCCACCGCCATCTTTAATGAATTTTAATATCCAATGATAAATTTTTTCAAAAAAAATAAAAAAGAACCAAAAAATTTTAAAGAGGTACTGAATTACCTTGAGAATTTAGAGGGAAATCTTGGAAAGCTTTCAGAAGAATTAGAAAATTTGAAAAAGGAAAGTAAATTTTCAGTTCAAAAAGTAGGAGTAGTCAGATTTAATCCTTTCAAAGAAGTGGGAGGAGACCAAAGTTTTTCAGCAGCTTTATTAGATGGGAATGATTCCGGTGTTGTTATTACCAGTCTTTATTCCAGAGATGGAAATAGGGTTTACGGAAAACCAATAGAAAATGGAAAATCTGAATATTCTTTATCTGAAGAAGAGAAAAAAGCGATTGAAAAAGCAGTAAAGATAGCATGAGTTATAAGTAATTCATAATGAATAACCAACAATTAGTAAATTTTTTTATGGTTAAAAAAAAGGAAAATTTAACCCCGAACCACAGCAAGCCGGGTACGGGGCAGATAACCAGAGCACCAATCGTAGTGGTTTTAGGACATATTGACCATGGCAAATCATCTATTTTAGAAGCGATTAAAGATTTTAAGATTACCGCTAAAGAATCCGGCGGAATTACCCAGCATATCGGAGCTTATCAAATAGATCATCCTTCGTCAGGCTCAGGACAAGCTAAAAAAATTACTTTTATTGATACTCCCGGCCACGAAGCTTTTTCAGCAATGAGGGCCCGAGGAGCAAAAATAGCTGATATTGCTATTTTAGTAATTGATTCTTGTGAAGGAGCGAAAGCACAGACCAAAGAAGCAATTTCGGAGATAAAGAAAACAGGAATTCCAATGATTGTTGCTTTAAATAAAATTGATAAACCAGAAGCAAATCCGGAAAAAGTAAAAAGAGAACTAATGAAAGAAGAGGTTTTAGTGGAAAAGTTAGGAGGAAAAATTCCTTCAGTAGAACTTTCAGCTAAAACTGGCAAGGGCATCCCTGAGCTTTTGGAGTTAATTTTATTGGTAGCTGAAATGGAAGATTTAAAAACCGATATTTCAAAACTAACCGAGGGGGTGGTAATTGAGGCCTATTTAGATAATCTCCGAGGACCGACTGCCACTTTAATTTTGAATCAAGGAAAATTGATTTTAGGTCAAATTATTGGTACCCAAACTACTTTGGGCAGAATTAAAAGTTTAGAAGATTTTCAAGGAAATCCTGTTTTAGAAGCCTTACCCTCCCAGCCGGTAATTGTTCTTGGTTTTGAGAAAGTTCCTTGGGTTGGAGATCAATTTAAATCTTTCTCTGATATTGAAACTGCTAAAAGCTATCTTAAAAAAATAGAAAAGAAAACTCCAGAAGTATTTTCAATTGAACCTGAACAGAGAGTTTTAAATTTAATTTTAAAAACAGATTGTTTAGGGTCAATTGAGGGAATTGAGGGGGTTTTAAAAGGGCTTCCTCGAGAAGAAGTGATTTTAAGGGTTTTGAAATCAGAGGTAGGGGAAGTAAATGAAACTGATCTGAAATTGGCCCAAAGTGCTCGAGCTAAAATTTTAAGCTTTCGAGCAAAAATAAATCCCATTGCCAAAATGATGTCTGAAAGGGGAAAAATAAGGATAATCAAGGTAGATGTAATTTACGACCTGGTGGAAGAGGTAAGAAATCTTATTACTAGGCTAACTAAGCCCGAGGTAATAAGGACAGATTTGGGGAAAGTTAAAATTTTAGCGATTTTTGGCACCGAAAAAAATCGCCAAACCGTGGGAGGAAAGGTGATTGAGGGAGAAGTGAAAAAGGGAGCTTTAATTGAAATTCTAAGAGGGGAAGAGTCTGTCGGCGGAGGAAAATTAGTTAATCTTCAGCAAAATAAAAAAGATGTAGATGGGGTCCCAAAAGGGTCAGAGTGCGGGATATTATACGAAGGGGAGGTAAAGATTGAAGAAGGAGATATCCTTAATATATTCCAAGAAGAGAAAAGAAAAGAAGGTTAACCCTGCACCTTTAGATAAACTTTAATCATACAATCTATATGTTTAGTTATTTCTAACAAGTTCTGCCCAAAGGTGCGGGGTTAACTTATGTCAAAAAGAATTCCCAGAGTTAATCAATTGATAAAAAAAGAAATCTCTCAAATTCTTCTAAGGGAAATAGAATTTCCAGAAGATACTTTGGTTACGGTTACTAGGGTGGAAACCTCGGTGGATTTAAATCAAGCTAAAGTTTATCTAAGCTGTTTGTCGGAAAATAAAACTACTAAGGTTTTGCAAATTTTGGACCGGAAAATTTATGATCTCCAGCAAATTTTAAATAAACGGCTTAGAATGAGACCGATTCCAAGAATAAAATTTGTGAAAGAAAAAGAAACTAAAGAAGCAGGAAAGATCGAAGAAATTTTAGAGGAGTTAAAATCAAAGAAATAAATTTCTTCTCTACCTTCGCCCCACCATGGCAGGGCTCGGTGATCGAAGAGATTTTGGAAAAAATTAAGAAAAAGGATTGAAAAAGGTTAAAAAATAGAATATGATAGATTTACGGCACGGTAGCCAAGTGGCTTAGGCAGAGGACTGCAAATCCTTTTACGTGGGTTCGATTCCCACCCGTGCCTCAAATTAGAGCACATATTTATGTGCTCGACCGAGTACAAAACGAAATTTTGTACTCTGGTTTTTGCCGGGGTGCTGGAATGGTAGACAGTGTGGACTTAAAATCCACTGGGTTTTTAACCCGTGAGGGTTCGACTCCCTCCCTCGGCACTATAATAAAACAGCCCCGCCAAAAGCGGGACTGTTTTATTATAAACTTAATTTTAAAATTTAGCCTTCTAAAACTTCAATATAGGTTCTTTTTGCTCCAAAATTTTTAGCTTCTAAATAAGAAGGAAACCAAATATCAAAATGATAATCTCCTTTTCTCCAGTGCATTCGGTCTTCAACTACAAAGACTTTATCCCCATAGATTTCTGGAATTCTAATTTTTGTCCCAAAGGGATACTTATTATTAGCTACCACTCCTTCTCTGGTTAAAGTGCCAGCGGCAGTAAGATAAGGGCTGTCATCTGTTTCCCAAGGCGTACTGGAATAAGCGGTTGCTACTACCCTTATTTTTTTAGTTACCCTGGGTTGAGGGTTAGAAGGATTAGAAATCGGCAAAAGGCTGTTTCCTTCAATTTTTGCTAAACTATTTAAATCTTCTGAAACTAAAGCTAAATCAGCTTTAACTCCTTGACTTCCTGGATCAGAAAACGGAAAGAAAACAATTAAGATTCCAACAATAATTAAACAAATTAAGATACTTTGCCCTGACCAGCCAGGGCTTTTTAAGTCGTAGTTCATTTTAATCCCCTATTTTAGGGTTCTAACATAATACCTTATCCATAAGCCGATGTCAACCTTCGCCTTTAGCTATCAAGGGAGCGGGAGACGGGACTTGAACCCGCGATCTTCTCGTTGGCAACGAGACGTTCTACCGCTGAACTACTCCCGCATTTTTGTGCCGCGGGCCGGACGTGCGCCGGCTACCTCTACTTTTTCAGAGTAGCGCTCTACTACATGAGCTACCGCGGCCTAATCTCAATGTATCAAAATCTTAAATTTCTTTCAATTTTGGTGGGCGTATCAGGATTTGAACCTGAAACCTCGTGGATGTAAACCACGCGCTCTAACCGTTGAGCTATACGCCCAAAAATTTTGTGAGCGAGGAGGGACTTGAACCCTCACGGGAAAATTTCCCCTTGGAGCCTCAGTCCAAGCTGTCTACCAGTTCCAGCACTCGCTCATTCAATTTTAAGGATCTATTTATCTCCTTATTATCAGTTTTTAAAATGGTTTTTAATTTTTTATATTTTCGCTTAAGGCAAGGTAAGTCCTTTTTATAATACATTTTTCCAAACAACATTTTAGCTTCTTTTTTAGCATAACGCAACTGCCAAGACCTTCTGCTGGTATCAATATGTCCATTAATTTTTAAAGAGTTTTTGAGTCTAAATTTAAGCCATTTAAGATAGGATAAACTGCCAGAACTAAAAGTAATATAAAACATAAAACTGCTTGTCCATCTTGGGTCCCAATAACTGTAACAACTTCCGTCTCCATCAAAACAACCTCTTAGAAAATCGAAAAAGTATTTCCTCGGAATTTTTAATTTAGAAATCGTTTTTGATTTATTGGAAGTTAAACCAACCCTTAGAAGCCATCTGTAAAGAACAACATCACCGAATTGGATTCGTGGATATTTTTTATCTGAAAAACCACTAGTTTTTAATCCTATTTTATTTTTTAATCCAAGACACTTCTTAAAGGTTTTTATCAGTTGTAAATCTTTAGAAGTAAAATCAATATGTCTTCCGTCGTTATATAGACTTCCGTCAGTAGTAATAAGGCCAACAACATAAGCAACTTCTGATGACCATTCAATTTGCTCTTTTCTTTTAGGATTCATCTTTTTGTTCTTGTTGTGGCGTTTCTTCTACTGGTTTCTCCTCTGCTACCGCTTCAGCAAACTCTTTTTTCTTTAATCTTGCTTTTTTACCCTTAGCTTTTCTTAAATAATAAAGTTTTGCCCGTCTCACTTTCCCTCTTTTTATAATTTCTATTTTTTCAATAGTGGGTAAATGGATAGGAAAAATTCTTTCTACTCCAATTCCAGAAATTACTTTTCTTACTGTGATTGTTGCTCCCATTTCTTTACCATGTTTTCTAGCCAAAACTAAACCCTCAAAAACTTGAGTTCTTTCTTTATTCTCTTGCCCCGTAGAAGATTTACCTTTCTTCGGGATTTCTTTAATTTTTTGATAAATTCTAACCGTATCACCCGGCCGAATATCGGGCAAATCTTTTTTTAAAAATGGTTGTAAAAAAGTTCCAGATTTAGTTGTCATAAGTAATTAAATTTTTTAAAACTTTTTTTAAATCATTTGATAAATTTGACCTAAACTCCTTTTCTTTAGCATTTAATAATTTTATCTTCAAATAGCTGGCGTGTAAGAATTGCCTTTTTAAGTCCTTTGGGCCAGGTTGATTGTCGATGAAACCTTGTTTCATCTTTACCTTCGCTTTTCTTTGAAAAGCTCGGTTTTTAAAGCCATACATTTTGTCCCCAGCAATCGGATAACCCAAATAGGCAAAATGGCACCTAATTTGATGTTTCCTCCCGGTTTTTGGCTCAACTTCAATTAAAGTATAATTTTTAAATCTTTTCAATACTTTATATTCAGTAATTGCATCTCTTTTTCCCTGTGCATTCGGCTCACCAACTAAATAAATCTTTTGCTTTAAGCGATTTTTTGGAGATCTACCAATTAAAGTTTCAATTACCCGAGCGTTAGCGAAGGGTGAAGATGAAGCTTTAGCTTCATCGCCTTCCCCCTTTTTGTCTTTTATTTCCCCGACTACTAAGGCCAGATATTTTTTGATTACTTTTCTTTCTTTAAACTGCTTTTGGAAAAAATCTAAGACTTTATCACTTTTCGCAATTAAGAGTATCCCGGAAGTATCTTTATCTAAACGATGAACCCTTCTTTCAAAGTTGTCAGAATTTATTCCCGCCGGTTTATCAATTACTAATAAATCTTTATCTTCGTAAATAATTTTAAATTTTCCATTTTCCATTTTTAATTTGTGGGCACTAGAGGACTTGAACCTCTGACCTTCTCGATGTCGACGAGACGCGCTAACCAACTGCGCCAAGTGCCCGTCTGTGCGCGTAGTTGGACTTGAACCAACGACCCCAGCTTTATAAGAGCTGTGCTCTAACCAACTGAGCTATACGCGCCTAATCTTTACTTTTATTGATTTTTTCTTTTTTGTCGAGGGTTTAAAAATTTTTGTTTCTTTCTTAGCAGTAGGTGGGCGTTGACCAATCAATTTTTCAAATTCCTCTTTTTCAATTATCTCTTTTTCAATTAGGATTTTAGCAATTTTATCTAATAAATTTTTCTTTTTTAATAAAATTCTTTTAGCCTGTCTTTCAGCATTTCTAATGAACTTAGTAACTTCTTTATCAATCTGGGCAGCTACTTTTTCTGAATAATTCCTTTGTTCAGAAATTTCTTTTCCCAAAAATACCAATTCCTCTTTTTCTCCAAAAGAAACCGGGCCAAGGGATGACATTCCGTATTCTTTAACTAATTTTCGAGCTAACCCAGATGCTCTTTCCAGATCATTGCCTGCTCCAGTAGTAATTTCACCAAATTTTAATTTTTCTGCACAGTAACCTCCTAACAAAGTGGCAATTTCTGCCAAAAACTCTGATTTTGTTTTAAGTCTTCTTTCTTCGCCAGGCATTTTTAAGGTATAGCCAGCTGCCATTCCTCGGGCAATAATTGAAATTTTTCTTATCGGCTCAGATCCGGGCAAAGATGAAGAAACTAAAGCATGACCAGTTTCATGATAGGCGGCAATTTCTTTTTCTTTTTTTGATAATATATGACTTTTTCTTTCCGGACCCAATAAAACTTTTTCAACTGACTCTAAAAATTCTTCTTGAAAAACTTGATGTTTGTTTCTTTTAGCTGCCAGAATCGCTGCTTCATTAACCACGTTAGCTAAATCAGCTCCCGAAAATCCCGGAGTTCTTTCAGCGGTTTCCCTTAAATTAACATTTAAAGCTAATGGTTTTCCTCGACAATGAATTTTTAAAATTTCTTCTCTATCATTAACATCTGGTAAATCTAAGATTACTTTACGGTCAAATCTCCCCGGCCTCAGTAAGGCTGGGTCTAAGACATCTCCTCTATTGGTAGCGGCCATAACTATTCTGGTATCATCTCTCTCGAAGCCATCCATTTCTACTAAAATTTGATTTAAGGTTTGTTCTCTT